>OGCL01001151.1_pt1 | contig 23845 bp, 26 predicted proteins | sample 1570041 | NCBI WGS metagenome assembly OGCL01 (sample SAMN06266162, study PRJEB24511) | hot springs metagenome | isolation source: Hot spring water | place: South Africa: Limpopo | collected 2015-06-22 | reverse complement strand
AAACCGATGCGGGTGCGGATGGTCTGGGCGTTGGCATTGTTCAGGGCGTTGTCCTGGTCGACATGCTCATAGCGGTAGCGCGCATCGAGGATCGGCTTGCCATCGGTAAACAGCTGGCTCAAAGGCTCCTGAGCATAGGCGCCAGGGGCGCAGGCGAGCAGGGCGAGGGCCAGGGGTTGCAGTGGGCGCTTCATGGTCGTGCCTCATCAGATGGAATCTGCGGGCAACTTAAGCGGGGCAAGCGGAGCCGGGCTTGATTGTTATCAAGATGGCGGAAAAACACTGGGGTGGGTGGCAAGCACCTTAGCCCTGGGCCTTGGCGCCTTGCGCGGGCGTTTTGCCGGGCCAGGCCAGCCACTGCACGAGCGCCTGAATCATCACACCGGCAGCGATGGCCAGGGCGCAGGCGGGCCAGAACGCCATCTGTGGCCAGAGCAGGGCCAGCACCAGAAAGAACGCCGCAAACGAATAGAGCCCGCGCACCATCCCGCGATACATATGCGCCACCTGATGCGGGCCCTGAGCCCGGTGGGTAAACACCGCAAGCACCAGCCCGATAATGGGGAACACCGCCAGCAACCCGCTCCACACCTCGCCAAGGGTGGCGGCCGCACTGGTCACCGCCAGCGTCAACAGTCCGCCGGTGATCATTCGGTAGGGCAGGTCGCTTAGGCTGCCCTTCGCGGGGGAAGGCGGCAGACTCCGGGGCAGCAGCCGTGGCGTCAATACCAGCGCCAAGCCCGCCACGGCCAGCGCCACCTGCGGCAATGCGGGCAGCAGGGCCAGGCCAGTTGCAGTCAGCAGCCAGGCGACCAGCGCACAACCCAGCGCCGCCGGCCAGGGCCAGCGGATGCTCGCCCAGCAGTAGGCAATGGCAAATACCAGCAAACCGGCGATGGCGGAAATCGCTGCGGTAGCCGCCAACGCGCCAAACTGCGGGCCCTGCTCAAGCGCCAGAAACAGCACAATCGGCCCAGCCACCACGGGGAAACCACCGAGCAAACCCGCCACACCCGCACCCCAGCGGCGGCCGGCCAGGGTGACGGCGGCGATAAAGAGGGGGAAGAGGGTTAGTTTTAGGAGCAGCACGGGTGTTTCTTAAAGGTGTATTCAATATTTGGTTAAGGGCCGGGCTTTAGCCCGTCCCAGTGAGCGAAGCGAGCGGTTTGAACCATTTTTTAGTTGTTTTGACCTATTTCTTGGCCAGCTGAATCACAGGGTTTCCAGCAACACGTATGGTTACACCATCTGGACCACTGGTGCCGTGGCCATCAATAAACAAAACTGTTCTTACCGAGCCATCTGGGTCTATTACTAAAAACTCCATGCCTGACCGTGCAAATTTTATAGATGTTGGCCAGTGCTCAAGTTTAGTTTCTTTGCCATTGAAGAAATCTTTAGGTAATTGCATGTGATATGTGCGGACGGCCGTAGAGCCGGGTTTAAGATAAACGGGGTCAGTCGGGATCCAGTTCCAGTCTTCACTAGGACGGAGTGCTTTGAATTTTTCATCTGAGCCTGTATCAAATACAAAGTCTGCCCCCGCGACTATTTCCCCTCGATTTCCATTGTTTATAAACACAACTTCAGCAATTGCTGCATCTTTTTTTCGAGAGTCTGAGTAATTGATAATTACTGCCTTTAAATCACGTTCTTCTCGCAGGTCGCTCCAGTAGAACTGTATGGCAGAAATTAATATTGAAATAGTTGCTAGTGTAACTGCAATGATGTCTAGACGGTATTTTGTAATCATATTGATGGCTAACGTCCAGCGAACTGAGTGAGTGAAGTTGAGTGTATCTTTATTTTGAGCTTCTCAGCTCACCCGTAACCTTAGTAAGCCTAAGGGAAATACCAAGGCAAAGTAAGAATGGAGCTAAGAAGTTTAGATTTGACTCCCAAGGACTCGAGCTTTTCATTTTCACGGTACGAACATAACGATCACGATCCTGTTCGTAATTCGTTAGCATTTGAAAAAACCACTCAGGTCGATCATTCAAACCATAACCATTAAAGTCAACCGTAGGGAAATCCTTAGCAGATAGCTCTGGAGTCGAAGAAAAATCGAGGCCCTCCATGCGCACAGAAACTGCAATCAACCAATTGCACGCCTTGATAAATTCAATCTCAAAATCTTCCGATTCCTTGTCATAATGATCATTGCCATACCTACACTCATAAGAGCTCATGGGATTAGTTATCATGCTCTTAGTGATGTCAAAAAAAACACTAGCGCGCCCACGCTCAATATCTTCCCATTTGCTTGCAACAACATGCCTTAGATCTGTAGAAAGTGAAATAACACCAACTGCAGCCAGGCCAATCCAGATGTAATCTACTTTCTTCCATGTTGCATTTGAGAGAGGCCACAAGAAGATAAAGAGTATGTGGAATAAAAATGTAAAAAAACATAAAATCAAAATTAGTTTCCACGGCTCAGACAGAAAGCCATTTATCCAGAAATCTTCCACTAATTAGCCTTTTAAAATTTCAAAATAACGTTTGGTTAAGGGGCGGGCTTTAGCCCGTCCCAGCGAGCACAGCGAGCGATTTGAATGCTGTAATGGACTCCCCCCACACCACCCTTCTATACCAAGCATCGTGGTGGCTGAAATTGGGAGAGTCGGTATGAAACGCATTGCAGTTGATCTGGCCAAATCCGTTTACCAAGTTGCCGAGAGTGTCCGTTCCGGCCAGGTGGTGCAGCGCAAGCGGCTGAACCGAGAGGCGTTCCGGCGATATATACAGGAGCAGGCCGAGCCGGTCGAGTGGGTGATGGAGGCCTGTGGCACGGCCCACTACTGGGGACGTGTAGCGCAAGCCCTGGGGCATCAGGTGAGGCTACTGCATCCGCGCTACGTGCGGCCCTATCGCCGCCGCAACAAGACCGATCGCAATGACTGCGACGCCATGCTCGAAGCGGCACGCTGCACCGATATTCATCCCGTGCCGGTGAAAAGCCACAGCCAGCAACAACTGCAACAGTTGCACGGGCTGCGGGAAACCTGGAAGAAAAGCCGCACCCAGCGGATCAACCTGCTGCGTGGCCTCCTGCGTGAAGCCGGTATCGAGGCCCCCGCCTCGACCGCCGCCTTCATCCGCGCCGCCAGCGAGCGGGTTGACCAGCCCGAGCTCGCGCCCCTGAGCCGTCTGCTGCATATCGTCCTGGCCGAAATCAACCTGTATGAGCAGTGCATGGCCGAGTGCGAGCAGCAGCTCAAACGCTGGCATGCCGACGATGACATCGTACGCAAGCTGGATGAGGTCAGCGGCATTGGGCTGCTGACCGCCAGTGCCCTGACAGCCGCCGTTGGCAGGCCCGAGCGCTTTGCCAGTGGTCGCCAGCTCAGTGCCTGGCTGGGCATGACCCCGCGCGAGTTCAGCAGTGGCGAGCGCCGCAAGCTCGGCCACATCAGCCGACAGGGCAACGTCTATGTGCGTACCCTGCTAATCCATGGCTCACGGGCAGCCTTGCTGGCTGCACAACGCTGTCAGGCACGCACCCCGGAAAAGCTGACGCAACTGCAACGCTGGGCCGTGGCAACGGCGGCGCGCATCGGCCACAACAAGGCTGCGGTAGCCCTGGCCAACAAACTGGTGCGGATCTGCTGGGCCGTGTGGTGCCATGAGCGGCGCTTCAATGGCAATTGGCAAAGCACAAAACCCGCCTGACGGCGGGGGGGGAATCAGAACGGCAAGATGGTTTTCTGGTGGTTGTGGTGAACAGCAGCACTGTCGGAACAGGCGAGTCCTGCAGCGGAATAAGGCCGATAACAATCATGATCCGCGTGATCGATTGAACGCTTGGCCCCCGCTGCGCGAACTACAGATTGGCCAGGGCGGAAAAGCCCACAACAGGCCGGATATACGAATGCAACCGCGCTGACGACAGGTGCAAAAGCAATGCTTTGCTCACTACTTGTGGGGAGAGTCCATATACCATTTGTTAGACAATGGCAATCATTGCCATAACCGTTGCAACCAATTATTGTCATCAGCTTTTACTATTGCTTCAGCTCGTGTGATTATTCCGGTGGGCGTTTTAAATACCGTGAATTTCTTTTTTGGATCAATTGTTTGATATGTCGAAGATCCATACTCAATATCTAGGAATGGACTCCAGCCAAAAATTGCAAAGTGAGAGCCTTCACTATAACTTAGCTGGTGTGCAGTACTTGGCAACGAATTTTCATCTTGGACTGAAATATATCTACCCTGCAGCCTGTCTAGCGAGTGGCGAGACTCTAAGCCAAGTAAATTTGCCCAATATTTTATTTTTATAAAGCGGGCGTCTATTCGCCATTGCTCGCCTTGAATTAAATATTCACCTCTGAGTGACCGAGGGGATTCTATTTTTGCTAGATATTCACGCCCTTCACCCTTCTCAAAAGTTATTACCATTATAGGCTCTTCGTGGGTGAATACATTGTAAGTCCAAACAAAAGAAGCCCACGCTATTATATTTGAAATGATCAAAGCGAAAATTAATGTCAAAGGCAGGGCTAGAATTTTCATTGCATAATTTCGGTTTTGTCTAACGTTTGGTTAAGGGGCGGGCTTTAGCCCGTCCCAGCGAGCGAAGCGAGCGATTTGAACCGCTTGTTAGGCAAGCGGTTCGTAGACCGGCAGCAGGGCGCGGATGCGACGCCGTACCTGCCTTTGATTCTTGATGTACCTGCATGCGTTCCTTCGCCTTTTCCTCTGCGGTTTAGAGCGCCTCAGCGCTGGCGTGATGTCGAGGCCAGCGTGATGACATTGCTCTCAGCGGACTACCTGACCGGCCAGTGATTTTATGGCCTGCGTGATGATATTGCTTTCACCGATTTCCGGCCCGCCAGCGATTTCAAATACGCCGCGTTATTTTCCGGGGATGTGCACGGTATTGGATTACTAATTCTGCGATTTCCCCTGGGTGCACGGCTTTGGTTCTATATGCCTAACGTTTGGTTAAGGGGCGGGCTTTAGCCCGTCCCAGTGAGCGAAGCGAACGGTTTGAACCACTAGTTAGAGGGATGTAGTAAAAATGCGAATACTGCTATCCCTTCTTATGCAGCGCTCTACTTTCTTGTATGCATGGTCAATTTTTTGAGTGAATGCTACGGCGAAATATCGGTGAAACGCTATTTCTAAGCAAACAAGTTGCAAGAAAATTGCTTCATCGCCGAAGTGGCGCTGCTTTTCTGGATTCCAATTATCAGTTCTATTCTTATTTGGATGATGTAACGAGCCTCTGGCAAGAATTAATATTTCCAGAATTTTTCTGGTATCCGATGCTCGCAGCTTTTCTACGAAAGATCTTGAGAGTAACCCGTTGAGTTCAGGTTTCTCTAAGGTGTTCTTAATGCTAGATATTAGCTCAGTGGATTTCATGAATTCATCTAGAGTTGCATTTTTCCCTGACTTGCCATTTCCGTACAAGAACTCTAGAAAAAAGAAAAGATTGTAATATGCTTCAATAAAGCGATGAGAGTTTGCATCGGTGCTTCCGCGGCTGAAAAATGTCAATGCAGGGTCGTGATTTTTTTCTATGCAGCCTACCAATACTGAACGTATAAATAATGGTGTTGTTAGGTGCTTGGCAGATGTGGCAGCGGCTGGTCCACCATTGAGATCAACTTGGATGCTAGATGGTTTATCGTTGATTATCCATTGGACACGTCTCTTTTCAAAGAGAAACTCTACACAACTATGGCTAAATAAAGAAAAGCCGTTACCTATCTGAAGAACTATTTCTTCAATTTCACGAGCTCTAGGCTCATTAGTTACTAGATTGTCACCTATCCTTTCTTCGGTTGTCGGCGAGCTTGGAATAGGGCACTTTATTACAAGATGGCTCAATATTCCTGAGCGAATAAAGAATTCAATTTCAATATCGTCTACTTGAAAAGCTAAAGGCTTATCAATAGATACATTCCCAACTATAGGAATTGTGTATACGCAGTAGGAGGTCACTTTTCCCTCTAACGTTTGGTTAAGGGGCGGGCTTTAGCCCGTCCCAGTGAGCGAAGCGAACGGTTTGAACCATTTGTTATGCAGCGCTTGGCATGTTGAGGAATGCTGAGACGGCTATATAGACTAGTGCAAGCAATGGGATGTTTGACAAGACAAATAGCAAAAACCTGACTTCGATTTTATTTATTAATGCTTGCACTAAGCTATGGCCAATACGTAGAAATACATAGGCCCAAGCGAGCATCAAGCCGGTTTGTGTTTGGACGCCTAGTAAAGCAAGCGAAATTGCAAGCGCATAGAACAGTGTTGGCTGTTCTAGTAAGTGATTGTAATTATCCGCTTTCCAGCGGACATGAGGTGGGAGCGAAGACATTTGCTCGCCGCGCGGAGCATTTGGATCGGGCTTCATTCCTGCTGTGCGCATGGCAGGAAGCCGTGTGGCGTACATCCATAACCACATCACCATCGTCCATGTAATAAGTGCGAGCACTGGCCCAATAAATTGCACTGATGCGGTCATGAATATCTCCATATATTTTGAATTTTCCAATGATGCGCTGCATAACAGTGATTAGATGGTGTTCTTCGATAATCTGATGGTAATGGATTCTGCATAAGCGCGCATTTTCACCTCATTCGTGGTGGAAAAATCCATAAAAATCAAAGATTAATATTGCTGTAGCCGGTCTTCAGTTGTATTCGCTTGACTTCCGTGTTTTGCTCTACCATTACTACTGTATAAAAATACAGTTTGGAGGCTGGCATGGATGATTCGACCTCAAAGCCGCGCCTGCGTGAGCAGGTGAGGGCTGTTATGCGTGTGCATCATTACAGTATCCGTACGGAAAAGGCGTACTGGTACTGGATTCGCTACTTTATCCGCTTTCACAAGATGCGCCACCCGCTGGAGATGGGGGCTACTGAGGTGAATGCCTTTCTCAGTTGGTTGGCGGTGGAGCGGGAGGTGGCAGCGGCTACGCAGAATCTGGCGCTTAATGCATTGGTGTTTCTGTATGCCAGGGTATTGCAGCAACCCTTGGGTGAGGTCGGTGAGGTGGTGCGCGCCAAGCGGGCACGGCGTATTCCCGTGGTGCTGACCCACGCTGAGGCGACTCAGATCATCGACTTGCTGGCCCAGCCCTATCAGTTGCTGGCTTCGCTGATGTATGGCGCGGGGCTGCGGGTGGTGGAGGCGGCGCGTTTGCGGGTCAAGGATGTGGATTTTGATCGGCAGGTGATCACCGTGCACGATGGCAAGGGGGCCAAGGATCGCACCACCTTGCTCCCTGCATCGCTGATCAAGCCGCTGCTTGAGCGTCGGCAGCGCATGTTTGAGGCCTGGAAGCAGCAGGATGCGTTCTATAAGGCCCCGGTCAGTCTGCCTTTCGCCCTGCGTCGCAAGTATCCCGCCGCACCCACTGCGTTTGAGTGGCAGTGGCTGTTTCCTTCGTCAGGCTTGTGCTCTGACGAGGACGGCAATATTGTGCGCCATCACGTGCATGTCACCTCTATTCAGAAGGCGGTCAAGCAGGCGGTGCGGCGTTCCGCCATCCTCAAGCCGGCGGGTTGTCATACCTTTCGTCATAGCTTTGCCACTGAACTGCTGCGCCGTGGCAGTGATATCCGCACGGTGCAGACGCTGCTGGGGCATTCCGATGTGCGAACCACGCAGATCTATACCCATGTTCTGGGTCAGGCCTTTGCCGGGGTGCAAAGCCCCCTGGGTTAGTGGCTGACCCAGCGCTGGCGTGCCCAGCCACTGAGTGCGTCCACTGCCAGTACCAGCAAGAGCATGGCCAGGATTACCGTGGCGGCCTGGGCTTCCTGGAACAGGCTGAGCGCGACATAGAGCATCTGCCCTAGGCCGCCGGCGCCAACGAAGCCGAGCACGCTGGCCATGCGGATATTGTTTTCCCAGCGGTACAGGCTGTAGGCCAGCAGTTGCGGCCAGACGGTTGGCAGGGTGCCGTAGCAGAAGGCGGCCACGGCACTGCCGCCGCTCAGGCGAATGGCCTCGGCCGGTTCGTTCGGGGCGTTTTCCAGGGCTTCGGCGAACAGCCGGCCCAGTACCCCGGCGGTATGCAGGGCCAGGGCCAGGGTGCCGGCGTTGGGGCCAAGGCCGGCGGCCAGGACCATCAGCGCGGCCCATACCAGTTCGGGTATGGCGCGCAGGGCGTTGAGGATCAGGCGGGTCAGATGCAGCGCCAGCGCGCCGAAGCGCCCGGCGGCCGGCAGGGCCAGGGCCAGGCCGAGCAGGGCGGCGAGCAGGGTGCCCATGGCGGACATCGCCAGGGTTTCCAGGGTGCCCTGGGTGATGGCCTTGAGGTGCCCTGGGGAAAAGTCCGGGCGCATAAAGCCGGCCGCGTACTGGCCCATCTGCTGCAGGCTGTCGCCGCTCAGCAGGCTGCCCAGGTCGATACCGAGGAAGCGAAATGAGGCGACAACTGCCAGTAGCAGGGCCAGCAGCAGGGCGTAGGTGGGCCAGCGGCTGGGGGCCTTCATAGCAGCCTCGTGCGCAGCAGGCGGCTGATCTGATCGGCCAGCAGCACCAGGGCGAGGAAGGTCAGCAGCATGCTGGCCACTTCACCGCCGGCAAACATGCGCATCGACAGGTCGATTTGCTGACCCAGGCCGCCAGCCCCGACAAAGCCCATGACCACCGAGGCGCGGATCGCGCACTCCCAGCGGTAAACCTTATAGGACAGCATCTCGGCACTGGCGCTCGGCAGTATGCCGTAGGCGAATGCCTGCAGGCGGCCGCTGCCGGCGACCATCAGGGCGTGGCCAGGACGCGGGTCCTGGGATTCGAAGATTTCCCCATAGACCTTGCCCAGCATGCCGGCATAGGTGATGGCGATGGCCAGGACCCCGGCGGTCGGCCCCAGGCCCACGGCGCGGACGAACAGCAGCGCCCAGACGATTTCCGGCACGCTGCGCAGCACGATCAGCAGGCTGCGCACCGGCCAGCGTGCCAGTCGCGCCCACCAGGCCGGGCGGCCACCGCGGTGTACGGCAGAAAGCGACAGGGCGCGGCTGGCCAGCAAGGCGGCAGGCAGGGCGATCAGCAGGGCCAGGGCCATGCCGGCGGTGGCAATGGCCAGGGTCTCCAGGGTGGCGCGGCCGAGCAGGGAGAGGAACTCGCGATCATGGGCCGGTGGCCAGAAGTCGGCGAGAAAGCCGCCCATATTGGCCGCATTGTTCGGCTCCAGCAGCACCGCCGGATTCAGCTCGCTCAGTTGTAGGCCGGGCCACAGCAGCAACAGCGCCAGCAGGCTCAGCAGCAGGCGTGGCAGAGCGGCTGGATCGTGGCGGGCAGGGCTCAGCATCGGGGAATCTGGATGCACACAGGCGCAGGCGGCGGCGAGGCCGGCAGGGGTTGCAGCTGCTCGTTGGCGTAGAGGGCATCGAGCAGGGCCGGGCTGATCTGCGCGGGTGGCAGGTCGAAGAGGATGCGTCCGTCACGGATGCCGACGATGCGCGGGAAATGCGCCAGGGCCAGTTCCACCGCATGCAGGCTGGCCAGCAGGGTCATGCCGCGCCGGCTCGCTTCTTCGTTGAGGACGCTGAGGGTATGCCCGGCCAGTACCGGGTCCATGGCCGAGACCGGTTCATCGGCGAGGATCAGCTCGGGGGCCTGATACAGCACCCGGGCGATACCGACCCGTTGCAGCTGGCCACCAGAGAGCTGGTCGCAGCGCTGGAATAGCTTGTCGGCCAGATCCAGGCGCGCCAGGGCCTCGCGGGCGCCGGGGATATCCAGCGGATACAGCAGGTTGAGCAGGCCGCGGGCGAGGGACCATTGCCCCAGTTTGCCGGCCAGCACGCTCGTCACCACGCGCTGCCGGGGTGGCAGGGGCGGTGCCTGGTGGATCAGGCCGATGCGTGCGCGCAGGCGCTGGCGCGCCCGGGTCGAAAGCGACCAGGGCGCTTGTCCGAGCAGTTCAAGTCGTCCGTTACTGGGTGGCAGGGCGGTGGCCAGCAGGCGCAGCAGGCTGGTCTTGCCGGCGCCCGAGGGGCCGATAATGGCCAGGCGCTCACCCTGACGGACCTCCAGGTCGATTGCGCACAGCGCCGCCTGGCCGTTGGCGTGGGTCAGACCCACGCCAGACAGGCGCAGGCTCACTTCAACAGGCCGGCCGCGCGGGCTGCCTCTTCGATGCCCTGGTAGTTTTCTGCGCGGGTCTCGATAAAGCGGCTGGCGCTTTGCAGGTCGAGAATCGCCTTGTGCTCGGGGTTGGCCGGGTCGAGGGCGAGGAAGGCGGCCTTGAGCTTGTCCTGCAGGGCCGCGTCGAGGTTGCCGCGCACGGTCCAGTTGTAGTCGTAGTAGGGCGCGGTGGTGGCGATGACCCGCACCTTGTCGCTGTCCACTTTGCCGGCGGCGACCAGCTTGTCCCACACCGCGGCGTTGAGCACCCCGCCATCGGCCTTGCCGGCCTGCACCCAGGCGGCGGTGGCGTCGTGGGCGCCGGAGTAGGCGATGCGGCTGAAGAAGTCTTCCGGCTTGATGCCGTCCTGCAGCATGAAATAGCGCGGCATCAGGCTGCCCGAGGTGGACGACACCGAGCCGAAGGCGAAGGTCTTGCCCTTGAGGTCCTGCAGCGATTGCACCGCCGGGTCGGCGCTGATGATCTTGCTGGTGAACTTCTCGTCCTCGGCGCGCTGCACCAGGGGCACGGCATTGCCGGTCTTGATGCGGGTCTGGACGAAGGTGAAGCCGCCCAGCCAGGCGAGGTCGACGCGGTCAGCGGCCAGGGCCTCGACCACCGCGGCATAGTCGGCCACCGGGATAAACTCCACCTTCATGTTCAGCTGCTGTTCCAGGTAGGCGCCCAGGGGCTTGAACTTGCGCAGCAGTTCGGTGGGGGCTTCATCGGGAATGGCCGAGACCTTGAGGACATCGGCGGCCTGGGCGAAAACGGCGGAAATGGACAGGGCGAGACCGGCGGCGAGCGCCAGGGTGTGCTTGAGCATGGTGGGTTCTCCGGTTCAATAGCGGGGAAAGCCGGCGCAGTATAGAGGAAAGCGCAGGGTTTCAGCAGCCAGCTTGGGCCGGGCGCTGGGTTAAGATAGGGCCTATCACCCTGCTGGAGTCTGCTTATGTCCACCGCGCTGCCTGCCTTGGCCTTTGCCGGAATCGGTTTGATGGGCCTGCCCATGTGTCGCCGCCTGCTCGCGGCTGGCTACCCCCTGAATATCTGGAACCGCAGCCCGGACAAATGCGCGCCGTTGCTGGCCGAGGGTGCCCATCTGCTGGAATCCCCGGCCGAACTCTGTGCCGAGGCCAATATCGTGATGCTCTGCCTGGCCAATACCGAGGTGGTGCGTGAGGTGGTGTTCGGCCCCGGCGGCATAGTCGAGGGGGCCCGCCCCGGCCAGTTGCTGGTGGATTTTTCCAGTCTGGAGCCGGCCGCCACCCGGGAGATGGCCGCCGAGCTTGAGGCGCGCTGCGGCATGCACTGGATGGATGCACCGGTGTCCGGTGGCACGCCCGGGGCGGCGGCAGGCAGCCTGGCGATCATGGCCGGTGGCCGTGAGGCGGATATCGAGCGGGCGCGGCCGATTCTGGCGCACCTGGGGCAGCGCCTGACCCGCATGGGCGAGGTGGGGGCCGGTCAGGTGACCAAGGTGTGCAACCAGATGATCGTCGCCTGCAACGCCCTGGTGATTGCCGAGGTGGTCGCCCTGGCCGAGCGCAGCGGGGTGGATGCGCGCCTTTTGGCCGAGGCCCTGGCTGGCGGCTTTGCCGACTCCAAGCCGCTGCAGATTCTTGCCCCGCAGATGGCGGCCAGTGAGTTCGAGCCGATCAAGTGGCATGTGCGCACCCTGCTCAAGGACCTGGATACGGCGGTCAAGTTGTCCCGCGAGCAGGGCAGCGCCACGCCCATCAGCGGCCTGGCGGCGCAGCTGATGCGCTTGCATGGCAGCCAGGGTTATCTGCAGCAGGACCCGGCCACCCTGGTGCAGCTGTACCGGGAGCCGCAGCCATGAAGCTCGCCGCCAATCTGTCGCTGCTGTTTACCGAGCTGCCCCTGCGCGAGCGCATCCTGGCGGCGCGGGTCGCCGGCTTTGCCGGGGTGGAGATCCAGTTCCCCTACGAGCTGCCGGCCCTGTTGCTCAAGGAATTGCTGGCGGCGGCGGATCTGCCCCTGGTGCTGATCAATCTGCCGGCCGGCGACCTGATGAGTGGCGGCCCTGGTCTGGCGGCGGTGCCGGCGCGCCAGGCCGAGTTCGATGCGGCCTTGCAGCAGGCCCTGAGTTATGCCGCCATGGTGCGTCCGGCCAAGGTCAATATGCTGCCCGGGCGCCTGGCCGAGGGCGTCAGCCGCGAGCAGGCCATGGCCTGCCTGCTCGGCAACTTGCGGCAGACGGCCGAGGCCTTTGCTCGTCTGGGGATCGAGGTGCTGGTGGAGGCGATCAACCCCCTGGATATGCCGGGCTTTCTGCTCAATACACCCGAGCAACTGGACGAGTTGCTGCGGGCGGTGGATCAGCCCAATCTGGCGGCGCAGTACGACCTCTACCATATGGCTCGCCAGGGTCTGGACCTGGGCGCCGGCATCGAACTGCTGGGCACACGGATCGGCCATGTGCAGTTCGCCGACTGCCCGGGGCGCGGCGAGCCGGGCACTGGCCAGCTGGATTTTGCCGCCGCCCTGGGTGCCTTGCAGCGCGTCGGTTACGACGGTTGGCTGGGGGCCGAGTATCGTCCCGGGCCGGCCGGCACCCAGGCCGGTCTGGGCTGGCTGGCCCAGTGGCGTGCGCGCTGGGGCTGAGCGCCTGGCCTGCCTGCGCGCCGGAGTGTGATCAGGCCGGCCCATGATGGTAAGATCGCCGGCCAGTTGCATCCCGCCCAGCCTTGCCTGGGTGGCCGCCGAGGCCCGCAGCGCCGACCTTTTCAACCCCATTCAGGAAGCCCGTATGAGCATCAAATCGGATAAGTGGATTCGCCGCATGGCGCTTGAGCACGGCATGATCGAGCCCTTCGTCGAGCGCCAGGTGCGCACCGAAGGCAACGAGCGCCTGATCTCCTACGGGGTGTCCAGCTACGGTTACGATGTGCGTTGTGCCGATGAGTTCAAGGTGTTCACCAATATCAATTCGGCCACCGTCGACCCGAAGAACTTCGATGAAAAGAGCTTTGTCGATGTGAAGAGCGATGTGTGCATCATCCCACCGAACTCCTTCGCCCTGGCCCGTACCGTGGAATACTTCCGTATTCCCCGCGACGTGCTGACCATCTGCCTGGGCAAGAGCACCTACGCGCGCTGCGGCATCATCGTCAACGTCACGCCGCTGGAGCCGGAATGGGAAGGCCACGTGACCCTGGAGTTCTCCAACACCACCACCCTGCCGGCGAAGATCTATGCCAACGAAGGCGTGGCGCAGATGCTGTTCCTGCAGTCGGACGAGGCCTGTGAGGTGTCGTACAAGGATCGCGGCGGCAAGTATCAGGGGCAGTTGGGTGTGACCCTGCCCAAGGCCTAAGTGTTTTGGACGTGAAAAAGCCGGGCATGCCCGTAATGCTGTTCACATAAGAAACGGTGGAACGCGATCAGTCCCCTCGCCCCTTCGGGGAGAGGGTTAGGGAGAGGGGGAAACTGGCGGTTTTGCTGCGTTCCAGCCCTCTCCCCCAGCCCCTCTCCCATAAATGGGAGAGGGGAGCTAAGCGTGCGCGACCTTAACTGAACAGCATTGGGCAATGCCCAGCTTTTTGCTGCGTGCTGTTTCAGAACGTTTTTACGATCGCGCGAGCTAGAGCCATACAAGGCGAAAATAGGCGAGAAACGTAGCGTAGCGCAGTAACAGCCGTAGGCTGACCCGCAGGGTGAGCGTAGCGAGTCAAGCGGAGTGTACTTTTGTACATGAGCATTCCGAGCCTGTTTTTAACGCAGTAGGGCCGACGCGCAGCAAATCGTAAACAGGTTCTCAAGGTACCAGCGGCAATTCGCGCTTGTGCCGGGTGGCGTCATAGGTGCGCACGATGCTGGCATAGGCCTGTTCGCTGACCGGCTGGCCATGCAGAAAGGCGTCGATCTCGGCGTAGGTCACGCCATGGGCTTCCTCGTCCGGCTTGCCCGGGCGCAACTCTTCCAGGTCGGCGGTCGGGGTTTTCATCACCAGGTGCTCGGGGGCGCCCAGGTGGCGGGCGATGGCCCGTACCTGGCCCTTGACCAGGCCGGACAGCGGCGCCAGGTCGCAGGCGCCATCACCGAATTTGGTGAAAAAGCCCATCACTGCCTCGGCGGCGTGGTCGGTGCCGATCACCAGGCCGTTGTTGGCGTTGGCAATGGCGAACTGGGCGACCATGCGGATGCGCGCCTTGATATTGCCGGTCACGAAGTCGCGGCGGGCCTCGCTGAGCTGCTGCAAATGGGCGACCTGCTGCCCCAGACCCTGCACGCTACCCGAGATATTGACCGTATCTTCCTCGTCGGCGCGGATAAAGCGCAGCGAGTCCTGGGCATCCTGCTCGTCGTGCTGGGTGCCGTGGGGCAGGCGCACGGCGATAAAGCGATAGGCGCTGTCGCCGGTCTCAACGCGCAGCTCCTCCACCGACAGCTGGGCCAGGCGCCCGGCGGTCAGGGAATCGACCCCGCCGCTGATACCCAGTACCAGCACCTTGAGCCCGGCGTTACGCAGGCACTGCTTGATAAAGGCCTTGCGCCGCTCGATCTCGTGGATCAGCGCGGCTTCGTCGGCGAAGGGCGGCACCACGTCGAGGGCGGCGGCGATTTCGGCTTGGCGATTGCTCATATCAGAGGTCCTTGGCGAGATGCGGCGCGGCAGGGGGCTGCGGCGCGAATAGCTGCCAAGCTTACTGTGATCCGGCACCGATGTGCAGGCCAGAGGGGCTGGATAAAAAGCGGGATAAAAAATAGGCGCCAGAGGCGCCAGGAGATTTCACACGATGCACAGTCTCTGAGTGGCCCTGATCGGGAAAGTTCAGTGCATTGATATGAAATGGCCATTATTTTTTGATGGCGTCGTCCGCATCGCCGTTGCGGGTGCCGCAAAAAAGAAAAGGCGCCAGAGGCGCCTTAAACGATGATCTATGGAGTAAGTCGAATACTGTGACTGCCCCTTTGACGGATTAGTTCAGTGATGCCGACGAACGGTCATCAGCGGGCCGGTAGCAGGATCAACCGGCGGTTGCCATAGGCCTTGTCCAGGTTCTCCGCGCGGAAGGGGAAGGTCATGTATTGGCCCTGGCGCCAGGCCTCGATACCGTCGGCGTAGTGGCGGCTGGCGGGATTGCCGGACTGGCCAGAACTGTTGAGGCCGATCAGCGGCTCGGCAGCGGAGAAGTCGACGATGATGCGCATGGCCGGGATCAGCCAGGTGTCGAAATCCTGCCCCCAGTTGTAGGCCGAGACGTTCAGGGTGCTGTGGTCGCCACCGGCGGGGTAGGGGCCGCGATCCAGATAGCCTTTGAGCGCACCCAGGCTGCTGCGCTGGCTGGCGCTCAGGTGGGGGGCCATCTTGCTGCTGTCGCTGACCCATTCGTAGCGGTGCAGCTTGCCCCACTGCCAGGCGCGCCGATCCGCGCCGAGGCGTTGCTCCAGCAGGCTGACGGCGGCAGCCAGGCTGCGGGCGAGAATGGCCGGCTTGTCTTCGCGCTGCGCGGTGCGCACATCGTTCCAGAAGGGGCTGTCGTCGCGGCCCAGCAGGTGGTCGGCCTGGGCCGAGTAGGAGGCGTTGGCAGTTTCCACCAGGGCCAGCCAGGCCGGGCTGGTGTCCGGGCCCAGTTCGTCGAGGAAGATGGCCCGGGCACTTTCATGCAGGAAGGCGCCATACAGGGCGGCATCGGCGGAGTCGGCGCTCAGCTTGCCGTCGAAGGCCAGCAGGCGCTGCAGGGCTTCCTCGGCCTTGCCCCGCTCGGCGGCCGGCAGGGCGGCGATGGCCTGGCGCAGCGGGTCGTGCATGCCGGGGTCGTTGAACATGGCCTGCAGTTTGGCGACGAAGGGCGAGCGCTGATCGTACTGCATGGCGATCATGCTCTGCCGGTCGTGACGGCCGCTGCCGGCCAGCTCGGCGATGCGCTCGGCGCGCTCCGGGTAATACCAGGAGTTGGACAGCTGCATGCCGTAGCCGCGCGGCACCGTGCGCTGGTTGGCGGTGCCCAGCCAGCCTTGCGGCGGGTCCTGGTCATAGGGGTGCAGCATGGGGTCGGCGAAGCCCTCCCAGGCGTACTGGCTGTCCCAGCCGGGGGAGGGCATCAGGCCCAGGCCGGCGCGGCGGTTGGGGTAGCGCCCGGTGACCTGCCAGCCGATATGGCGCTCGTCGGCGAAGACGATATTGAGCGGCATGGCGCGCACCTCCCGGGCGGCGTCGAAGGCCTGCTCCACCGATTGGGCGCGGGACAGGTCGAAGAAGGCGTCCAGGCTCTGGTCGGCTTCAAAGGGCGCGGTCTGCAATGCCAGGCCGTAGCCGCTTTGTAGCTGCAGGGGCTGCAGCGGGTGCTTGCGTTCACCCAGCACCGAGTTCAGCAGTGGCCCGTGGCGGGTTTCGTAGAGGGTTTCGCGGATCGGCCGCTGGCCCTTGATAAAGAAGGTTTCCTGGCGTTCCCGGGCGGGCAGCCACTGGCCGTCGGCCAGGTAGTAGAGGCGGCCATCCTGGCGTTTGACCTTCTCCAGGAACAGGTCCTGGTTGTCACCCATGACCATGGTCATGCCCCAGGCCAGTTTGCCGTTGAACCCGGCCACCACCGCCGGCACGCCGGCAATGGAGACCCCAGCGGCCTGGTACTTGGGCGAGCGGATATGTACGAAGTTCCACACCGACGGCAGCGACAGCGGCAGGTGGGTGTCGTTGGCCAGCAGGGTCTTGCCGCTGCGGCTCAGGGCCGGGGCGATGGCCCAGTTGTTGGACGCGGCCACGCCGAGCATATGGGCCTGGCTGAACTGATTGAGCGCTGCGCCTATGCTCTGCAGGCCGGCCAGCTGGCCCTTGAGGTCGAGGCCCTTGAGCTTCTCGGCCTCCTCGAAGGGCAGGGGTTCGTCCGGGTAGCTGGGCAGCAGCCAGGCCAGGTTGTCGCTGCCCACGCGCTGGGCCAGGATCAGGCTGGCGATCTCTTCCTGCAGGTTGACCGACAGGCCGAAGTTGAGCAGGCAGAACACCAGCACCGAGTCCTCGGGCGTCCAGTAGGCCGGGCGATGGCCCGACTCGGCCAGGTCCATCGGCAGTTTGTCGCGGTAGCGGAACAGGTAGGCGTTGACGCCGCGGGCGTAGACCTCGAAGAACTGCTTGAGCCGTGGCGAGGCGCCGCGGTACAGCTGCGCGGCGCTGGCGCGCAGATTGACCGCGCGCATAAAACGGTCGATCTCCAGTGCGCCAGGACCGGCCATCTCCGCCAGGCGCCCCTCGGCCATCAGGCGCAGGCCGACCATCTGGCTCAGGCGATCGCTGGCATGCACATAGCCCAGGCTGAACAGGGCGTCGTGGAAGGTATTGGTTTCGATCAGCGGCATGCCTAAGGCATTGCGGCGGATCACCACGCTCTGGGCCAGGCCCTTGACCTGCATGCTGCCCTGGTCCGGGGGCACGCTGGCGGCATAGCGGCTGTTGAGCATGGATTGGCAGCCGCTCAGGGCGACAGCGCCGCCCAGACCGGCGATCAGGCCCAGACGGGCCAGGGGACGAAACGCACGCACTGGCATGCTGCAGCTCCTTGCAGAACGGGAAAAGCCTGGCGGGGGCCAGGCTTGGTGATGGACACGTTAGTCAGTCGCCGGTGGCCTGGCAAGGCCGACTCAGGCGCGCTTGCGTGGCTGCTCCAGGCCTTCATCGAGCAGCCAGCGGGCGGCGTGGCGGGCGGCAGCCTTGTGCTGCAGCTCCAGCTCGTTGAAGCGCTTCTCGTGCTGGCGGCGCTGCTGCTTGTCCAAAGCCTTCCAGGCCGAGTGGGTGGGCACCTCGGCGGTGGCCTCGAAGAGCAGGTGGAACACTTCGCAGCGTTGGTCACGGCTCAGCTGGCTGTCGTAGTTGTCCAGCAACACCTTGATGCGGATGGCACCCTCGATCAGCGGCAGCTGGCCGTCCAGCAGGCTGCCGGCCAGAATCTGCAGGTCGCCGCCGATGCGTTCCTGGCGCTCGCGCTCGGCCTTGGCCTGGGCGCGTTGGCGTGCCCAGACCTGGCGCCACAAATACAGGGCATAGGCCCCCAGGCCGAGAACCAGCAGGCTGGCGAGCAACCAGGCCAGATACACAGGGCTCATGACGGCCTCAGGCACCGTGGCACTTCTTGAATTTCTTCTGGCTGCCGCACGGGCAGGGGTCGTTGCGGCCAACGTCCTTCAGGGCGTTGCGCACCGGCTCCTGGTGGCCGTGGTTGCAGTGCGGGCCATGCACGTGCCCATGATCATGGCTGTGATCGTGATCATGGTTGCAGTCGGGGCCGTGAACGTGGGGTTGCTGGGTCATGCAGAACTACTCCGGGATGTAATCGCCGGGAATTATCTCGCCATTGCGTGACATATGCACGCTGCGGCCGAACATCCAGCCGGTCTTGACGCTGCCCTGCAGGCGATAGGGGATGGGCTTGTCCGGTTTTTCCAGGGCCTTGACGATCTGCCGCAGATGGCGCCAGAGGTTGGTGCGAACCGGCACGTCGAAGCTGTAATGACCGTGGGCCGGCACGTTGAAACGGGCGGTGGATTCGCCCGTGGCCAGTGGTACGTTGTTCAGGTGCACTACATAGTCGAGGCCGCGCACCGGCAGGCTGAAGCTGTTGGGGTTGTCGATGCGAAAGCGCAGGGTGAATTGCTGCTCCAGCAATTTGGCCCTGACCACGTCCACCTTGACCAGCCGAACCTCGGGATCCTTGAAGTTTCCCGGGGTGCCGCCACAGCCGCCGAGGCTTGTGGCGAGGCAGAAAAACAGCAGTAGGCTAAGAATTCTTATCGTTTGCGCCTGATAAAGCATTGCATACTCCCAATGACGCATCAGTGTAACAAGCACGTGCCCACCTGCAACCTGTTGTGGGGGCAAAAAAACCTGCGCCATACTGGAGTGCAAATAGGACAGGAGTGTGACCATGGCCCGTTACGAGATCGCTTTTTCCGCCCAGCTGGTGCCCGGGGCGCAGCTGGAATCGGTCAAGGCCAATCTGGCCAAGCTGTTCCAGGCCGATGCCCAGCGCCTGGCCCTGTTGTTTTCCGGCCGGCGCATCGTGATCAAGAGCAATCTGGATGAGGCGGCGGCAGAGAAATACCGCTCCACCCTGGAGCGCGCCGGCGCCCTGGTCGAGGTCTGCGCCCTGGTCGAGGAAATTGAGGAAATCGAGCTGGCGCCGCCGCCCGAACCGGTGCCGGCGACTGCCGCCAGCGCCGCCATGGGGGCTGCTGTCCCCCCTACGGCCGGGGCGAGCGGACGCCTGCAGGTGGCACCGCGGGATGAATATATGGCCGCTTTCGTCGATGTCGATGCCCCGGATTTCGGCATGGCCCCGGTGGGGGCTGATCTGCAGGATGACAAGCCCGAGGTGCAGGGGCCGGATCTGGATCTGTCACAGCTCAGCCTGGCGCCGGTAGGCAGCGACATGGGTGAGGCGAAAAAGGTGCCGGCCGGCCCACCACCGGATATATCCCACCTCAAGCTGCAGGAGTGAGTCGCGGCCTATTGGGCGGCTCGGGCCCGAGTGCGATCAGGCCAGGTAGGGGGCGCAGCATTTCTTGAATTTCTGCCCACTGGCGCAGGGGCAGGGGTCGTTGCGACCCGGCTTGAGCACCACGGTCGGGTCGATAAAGAACCAGCGGCCCTGGTGTTCGACAAAGGCCGAACGCTCGCGATGGCTGTGTTCGCCCTGGGCATCGCGCCAGCGCGCGACAAAGGTCACATAGGCGTGGGCCGGGTCCCCGTCCTGGGGTTCATGGCTTTCCACCTGTAGCCCCAGCCATTCACTGCCATGGCTCCAGGCTGCGATGGCCTGATGATCCAGGCCGGCCTGTTGCGCCGGCAGAGTGGTGTTCAGCAGATAGTCGATCAGGCCCAGGGCGTAGGCGCTGTAGCGTGAGCGCATCAGGGCTTCGGCATTGCCTGCCGGCTTGCCGCCATGGTACTGGCCGCAGCAGTTGGCCAGGGGCTGTTGGCTGCCGCAAGGGCAGGGCAGGTTGCTCATGGTCTTACCACCAGTACTTGCCGAAATTTTCCGGGTTGGCCCAGAACTTGGCATTCAGCCAGTCCGGCACCTGTTTGTAGTCGAGCAGGTCGTAGGTGAACAGGTGCAGGGTCTGCTGTTCACGCTGGAACTGCTCGGCTGCCTGCAGGGCCAGGGCGAAGAAATCGGTTGCCTGCCAGGCGCAGGCGTTCAGGTCCGCCAGTACGGCCATGCGGCTGGCATTGAGATTACGGATACCACCGAGCAGCTGCAGGCCCTGGGGCTTGGGCAGATGCTCCAGGCAGTCGACCACCAGCGCCAGGTCGTAACGCTGGCCGGCCAGTTCGGCGGACAGGGGCGCAGCGGGGGCTCGGCTGATCTGGCAGTCGGCATGGGCCTGGGCAAAGGCGCTGACGGCAGGCAACTCGGCGGCGCCGAGTAGCAGCAAGCGGCGCGGCTGATAGCGCTCCAGCAGGGCGGCGATGGCTTGCTGGGGCGTACGGCTGGAAAACTGGACGGTCATCGAAGGTCCTCGGGCGGGGCGGCCAAGTTGGCCTGGGCCAGGCAAAGGTGCGGCCTATCAGTGGCGATTGTATCTGTCTGGCAAGGTCTGCGCGCTGCTGTTGTCGGCCTTTGCCAAGGGCGGTCAAGCGCGTGACTAGTGTCATAAATGTCGGCGAAAGCGGCGGCAATTCTGGAAATTTACCCGGTTGGCGTCTTTACTTGAGCCTTATCGGTTTTTGCCGATTTACCAATAGGAGACGGTCTATATGAGCATCACTAGGAAAGCATTACCCCTGATTGTCGCCAGCAGCCTGCTGAGCGGTTGTGCCGGCCTGCAGAAAACCGACTGGCCAACCTGCGCGGCCATTGGCGGTGTCGGTGGTGCAGCACTGGGCGCGATCGAGAGTTCGAGCTGGGCCGCCGGTGGCGCCGTGGCCGGTGCCGGTTTGGCTGCCGCCTACTGCTGGGTGCATGGCGCCGGTGGCGAGCAGGTCGCGATGGTCGAGGAGGTGGTCGAGGAAACCTACGTCGCGCCCGAGCCGGCGGCTGAAGCCGTGCGCGTGGAACTGGATGTCAAGTTCGACTTCGACCGGGCCGTGGTCAAGCCGGAAAGCTATGGCGATATCAAGAGCCTGGCCGACTTTATGAGTCAGTACCCGCAGACCACCACCGTGCTGGAAGGGCACACCGACTCGGTGGGCAGCGATGCCTACAACCAGCGTCTGTCCGAGCGCCGTGCCAATGCCGTACGTGAAGTGCTGGTCAACCAGTACGGCATCAGCGGCGAGCGGGTCAATGCCGTGGGCTACGGCGAGAGCCGTCCGGTGGCCGATAACAGCACCGCCGACGGCCGTGCCATCAACCGCCGCGTGGAAGCCGAAGTCGAAGCGCGTCAGTAAGCTGCCCCCCCCAAGGCCGATGCTGTGGATTCTCGCAGCATCGGCCTTGTCGATTGTGGCACCTGGGTCTTTACTCCTTAGTTACCGGCAATGGCCGGTACGACAGGAGATTCCACCATGAGATCCAGATTTCTAACGGGGGTGACCCCCATTCTCTTGGTCAGCAGTGTTCTTACGGGGTGCGTCACAACTTCCAGTACGGGAGATGCGCCGCTTAACCAAGGGAACTGGCCCCTGTGCACAGCGATTGGTGGTCTGGCCGGTGGCGGCCTTGGCGCCCTCGAAAGTTCCAGCTGGGCAGCCGGCGGTGCGGTGGCCGGTGCGGTCATCGGCACGCTGATCTGCTATGCCCAGGACGGTGACGAAGACGGTGATGGGGTGTTCGACCGCCGTGACCGTTGCCCTGGCACGCCGCCCAACACCCGGGTGCATCACAACGGCTGCCCGATCAAGGAATATGCCAGCGCGCCGTCCATGGCTCCCGAGCCTGAGCCCGAACCCATGGCCGAGGCGATCCGGGTCGAGCTGGATGTGAAGTTCGATTTCGACAAGGCCGTGGTCAAGGAAGATAGCCAGGGTGATATCCGCAGCCTGGCGGACTTTATGAAGCAATACCCGCAGACCTCCACCGTGGTCGAAGGCCATACCGATTCGGTGGGCAGTGATGCCTACAACCAGAATCTGTCCGAGCGCCGCGCCAACGCCGTGCGTGATGTGCTGGTCAACCAGCATGGGATCGACAGTGGTCGGGTTTCTGCGGTGGGCTATGGCGAGTCCCGACCGATTGCCGACAACGACAGCGATGCCGGGCGAGCCCTGAATCGCCGGGTCGAGGCGGCGGTTGAAGTTGTGCCCTAGCAGCTAGCGTTTCCACGGCGCTTTAGCACTGTGATATGCGCGTCCCCAGGCCGCGCTTGTTTGGCTCAGTCAGCCGCTGCTGCTGAGTCGACAAGCGCGGCTTTTTTGGGTTGTCGGCACTGGCCCTGACCATGCCCCCTGGATGCGTCCAACTCTGTCACGGTAAGCCCCTGGCTGTGTACCGGCAAAGCAGTTAAGGTGCGTGCACACAACAAGCCACGGGGGCTGCGATGAAAGGCGTGATAATGCTGGGCAAGGGGCTGACGGCCCTGTTCTGGGGCGTAGTGCTGGCCAATTTGCTGCAGCCCTTTGCGCAGCCCTTTGCCCTGCTGCTGCAGCTGCTGGGCGCCGGCGTGCTGCTGCTGCATGGGGCTGAGTATCTATTGTTCAGGCAGCGCCTGATGGGCCAAACCAAGCCTGCCGTGGCACTGTTGCAGGTGCTGGTGTTCGGCATCTTCCATCTGCTGGCGTTGGCGAACGCGCCGGTCGAGACCGCCGCGGGTGAAGGCGAGAGCCAGGGCCTGGAGGCGGAAAATGCGTAACTGGATGCTACTGCTGGCGCTGGCCAGCCCTGTGGCGCTGGCCCAGGCAGTGCTGGAAGTGGGTAACGACAGCCTGTTGCGTTTGCCCACCAGCAGCGCGGTATTGCATCTGCAGCGCCTGACGGTCGCAGAGCGCGGCACCTTGTTGATTCCTGCCGGTGTCAGCGAAATTCGGGTCGAGGAGTTGCATCTGGGCAGCGAGGCGCGCATCGCCCTGGCGCCGGGTGAGCAACCTCTGCAATTGTGGGTGGGCACTGCTCGGGTGGAGCAGGGCGCGCAGATCAGCGCCCGCGGTGCCCGAGGTACGCTGCAGCAACCCGCCCAGCCTGGGCGTAGCCTGACGCTGCGCCTGCACAGCCTGTCAGCCGAAACGCTGTTGCTGGATGCCCGCGGCGGGCCCGGTGCACCGGGTTATGCCGGCCTGGACGGGGCCGATGGCGAAGCCGGCGGTTGCACCTGGGGCAAGGCCAGTCGTGGTCATGACGGTCTGGATGGTGGGGATGGCCAGCCCGGCGCCCCGGGCGCGCGGGTGCGGGTCGAGCTGCCCCTGGATATTCCCGCAGAGCGGTTGCAGGTGCGCCTTGAGGGCGGTGAAGGGGGCGCGGCCGGTGCCGGTGGCCAGGGCGGTCGTGGCGGGCTGAGCAAGGGGTGCTGGCTTTACAGCACCGATGGCGCCACCGATGGTCGTGCAGGGCAACCCGGCCAGGCCGGCGCGGCGGGCCCAGCCGGGCAGCTGGAGTTGGTGCGTTTCTAGCTAGAATGCCCGGCTTGTGCCGTAATGCTGTTCACTTTAGCCACGGTTGGATGCGGTCAGTCCCCTCGCCCCTCTGGGGAGAGGGTTAGGGAGAGGGGCATCTGGCATTTTCGCAGTGCCTCAGCCCTCTCCCCCAGCCCCCGCCCAGCGCCCCGGCCCTTCGCAGAGCTCAGGGCGCTTCAGCGGGCAAAGCGCTGCTTTGCTATTTCCGCTTACGCCCCATAAATGGGAGAGGGGAGCAAAA
>OGCL01001150.1_pt1 | contig 23849 bp, 21 predicted proteins | sample 1570041 | NCBI WGS metagenome assembly OGCL01 (sample SAMN06266162, study PRJEB24511) | hot springs metagenome | isolation source: Hot spring water | place: South Africa: Limpopo | collected 2015-06-22 | reverse complement strand
GCTGGCAATATCGAATTGGTGGAGCCGACGGGGAATCGCATCTATGCCGACTCTCTCGACGTCACCGACAATTTCTCCGATGGCTTCCTGAGAGCGCTGCGCGTCGAAACCACCGATAATACCCGTCTCGTCGCCGAGAGCGCGGAACGCGTGGGCGGCAACCAGATGATCCTGCACAAGGGCGTCTACACCGCCTGCCTGCCCTGCGCTGAGAACCCGTCTCGCCCTCCGATCTGGCAGGTCAAGGCCGAGCGCGTCGTGCAGGACGGCAAGAAGCAGACCGTTCGGCTGGAGAAGGCCCGGCTCGAGCTATTCGGCCGGTCGATTGCCACGCTTCCTTTTATTGAGGTTCCGGATAACACGGTAAAGCGGAAGTCGGGCTTCCTGTTCCCCGAGTTCCGCTCCGGCGAGAAGGTCGGCTTCGGAATCTCGGTTCCCTACTATATCGCCATTGCGCCCGACCGTGATGCAACCATCACCACGACCGGCTTTACCAACCAAGGTGCGCTGCTGGAGGCAGAGATACGCCAGCGCTTCGAGCGCGGCCAAGCAAACCTGCGGGTGGCGGGCATAAGCCAGATGAACACCGGCGCGTTCGCTGCGGGCACGAGTGATGCCCAGCGCGATTTCCGCGGCCTCGTCGCGTCAAAGGGCGATTTCAAGATCAATCCCCGCTGGTCCTTCGGCTGGGACGTGATGTTTCAGACCGACAACAACTTCGCCCGCACCTATGGGGTCGAGCGCCTGAACAGTTCGACGAACACCAACGTCGTATATCTAACCGGTCTCGGCGAGCGCAATCACTTCGACATGCGCAGCTACTATTTCGATGTCCAAGACGCGGACCCGAACAACACTGCCGAGAAGAAACAAGCAACCGTTCTGCCTGTTATCGACTACAGCTACTACGCTCCGGAGCTTGTCGCCGGCGGACAGCTGTCCGGCACGCTAAATTTCACCTCTCTCTCGCGCTTCTCAAGCGAAGCAGGCGATACGAATGGTGACGGGACCAACGACGTCTACCGTGGCCTCAAGGGCAACATGAACCGTCTGTCGGGCGAGCTGGAATGGGAGCGCACTTTCGACGGTCCGGGCGGCGTTCAGATCACGCCGCTACTCGCCGCGCGCGGTGACGTCTTCGGCCTGGCGATGGATTCGCCCAGCGGCTACACGGGCAACTATACATCCAACGACGCCCCTGCCCGCGCCTTGCTGACGGCCGGCGTGGAAGTGCGTTATCCGTGGCTGATCACCACCGCCAACAGCTCACACATCATCGAACCGATCGCGCAGATCTATGCTCGCAACGACGAGGACTATGCCGGCCAGTTGCCGAACGAGGACTCGCAAAGCCTGGTCTTCGACGCGAGCAATCTCTTCTCGCGCAACAAGTTCTCTGGCTTCGACCGCGTCGAAGGCGGAACGCGGGCCAATGTCGGCATGCGTTACACCGGCAGCTTCGACAATGGAGTCGGCGTGCGGGCCGTTATCGGCCAGTCCTACCACCTGGCAGGGTTGAACTCCTATGCAACGGACGACCTGCTCGCCGTTGGATCTGATTCTGGCCTGGAGACGGATGTATCGGACTTCGTAGCTTCGGCGGGGTTTGAACTTCCGATCGGCTTGTCGCTGAGCGCTGGCGTGCGGCTCGACGAAAAGACGCTCGATGTGCGCCGCACCGATCTCAACGCGACATATGCCCAGGACCGCTTCGAGACCAGCCTGACCTTCACCCAGGTCGATGCCCGCCCCGAATATTCGTTCGACCAGGACAACCAGACGGTCACCAGTTCGTCGACCGTCAAGGTCAACCAGAACTGGTCGGTCTTCGGCTCGGTGAACTACGATATCGACTCGAACACCTTCAACCGCCGCAGCGTCGGGATTTCCTACGCCGACGAATGCACGGTCTTCTCGATTGCCTATTCGGATAAGTATGACCCGAACGATGAAACGGCGAACGACTGGACGATCGGCGGCAAGCTGGTCTTCCGCACACTCGGTGAGATCAATCTCAGCGATACGACGTTTTGAGTGATCCGACGCCGCTTCGGTGGAGGTCATTGTTTCGCCGCACGGATTGTGCAATCCGTGCGGCAGTTCTAAAATCCATTGAATAAAGATAGATCTGGTCGGTCACGTATCTACCGGAGAAAGGATGACAGATGGCTAATGGGAAAAAGGGCACCAGTCTGCTGCTTGCCGGCGTCATCGCGCTGTCCCTGAGCGTGGGGCCCACTCCGATCGTTGCGCCGGTCCAGGCCGCGACATCGGTGGTTGCCGTCGTCAACAAGACCGCGATCACGAGCAGTGATGTCGCGCGAAGAGCTGCCTTCCTCAGGCTGCAGCGCCGTAGCGGCAATCTGCAGAAGATCGCCAAGGAAGAGCTCGTGAACGAAGCGCTGAAGCGCGAGGAAATTGCCCGCGTAGGCATGTCAGTCAGCACGGCAGATGTCGATGCCTCTTTCGAACGCTTCGCGTCATCCAACAAGATGACCGTGTCGCAGCTGACGTCCGTCCTGGATCAGGCCGGCGTCGGTGCTGCGCATTTCAAGGCATTTATCGCCGTGTCGATGAGCTGGCCTCGTCTCGTAAACGCTCGTTACGGCGCAGGCTCGCGCGGTCGCCTCTCGAACCAGGATCTCGTCACACGCCTGCTCGAAAACAAGCAGAAGCCAGTCACGACCGAATATTTCCTGAAGCAGGTGGTCTTCGTGGTACCGGCCTCCAAAAAGGGAAGCGTCGGCAAGCGCAAGGCTGAAGCCGAGAAGTCGCGTGCCTCGTTCCCGGGCTGTGAACAGGCGATGGAATTCGCGAAGAATTATCTCGACGTCTCGATCCGCAATCTCGGTCGCGTGCTTGAGCCGGAACTGCCTCCGGAATGGAAGCCCCTGATCGAAAAAGCCAGTGGCGGCACGACAGGGACGCGAGTGACTGAGCGTGGAGTCGAATATCTCGCCATCTGCAACCAGCGTCAGGTCTCGGATGATGTCGCTGCTGAGGTCGTATTCCGCGCCGAGGACCTCGGCAAGGAACAGCAGGGCGAAAACCCGAATGCCGAGAAGTATCTCGAAGAACTGCGCTCCAAGGCACAGATCGTGATGCAATAAGCGGCGAAAGGCCGATCCATGACCGATCGCGTGCTTCCGCTCGCACTTACCCAGGGCGATCCGGCCGGCATTGGGCCGGATATCGCCCTGCAGGCATGGCTCCAGCGCGGCAAGAGCCACCTGCCCCCGTTCCTTTACATCGGTGATCCGGCGGTCCTGCAGGTCCGCGCGCGGCAGTTGGAGCTGGAGATCGCAATCATCGAGACTGATGCGGCGCATGCCTGCGATGTCTTCGATGGAGGCTTTCCGGTTCTGCCGATCCCGACGGGCGTCGACGTGCTCGCAGGTAAGCCGCATGTTGCCAATGCCCGCGGAACGATCGGCGCGATCGAGACCGCCGTCTCCCTCTGCCTTGCCGGAGAGGTCCGGGCTGTTGTCACCAACCCGATCGCGAAGTCGGTACTTTATGAGGCGGGTTTCCGGTTTCCCGGGCATACAGAGTTTCTGGCCGATCTGGCAGCAAAAGCTACAGGCGAAACCGTCATGCCGGTCATGATGTTGGCTGGCCCGAAGCTCAAGGCCGTGCCGGTGACCATTCACATTCCGCTCAAGGACGTGCCGCAAGCGCTCACCGAGACGCTCGTCTTCGACACCTGCCGGATCGTCGCGCGGGACCTCGCTGTCCGCTTCGGCCTCACCTCCCCCCGGCTGGCGGTGGCTGGCCTTAACCCGCATGCGGGTGAAGGCGGGGCGATCGGTCTGGAGGACGAAGACGTCATCCATCCCGCCATCCGACGGTTGCGGGATGAAGGCATCGATGCCTTCGGCCCCCTGCCCGCAGACACGATGTTTCATGACGATGCCCGCAGCCGCTATGATGTCGCGATCTGCATGTATCATGATCAGGCACTGATCCCTGCCAAGGCACTCGGTTTTGACGACAGCGTGAACGTCACGCTCGGCCTGCCCTTCATTCGCACGTCGCCGGACCATGGAACCGCCTTCGGTCTTGCGGGCACCGGCTTTGCCAAGGAGACGAGCCTTGTTGCTGCACTTCAACTGGCGGATCGCATGAGCATCGCCAAGGACACATCAAACTGATGGCTGCGCTCGACGGACTGCCGCCGCTGCGCGACGTGATCGCGCGCCATGGACTCGATGCCAAGAAGGCGCTCGGGCAGAACTTCCTGCTCGATCTCAACCTGACACAGAAGGTGGCGCGGACAGCTGGCTCGCTTGAGGGAGCAACGGTCATCGAAGTCGGACCGGGACCGGGCGGGCTAACCCGCGCCATCCTTGCCCTTGGTGCAAAAAAGGTGATCGCGATTGAGCGTGACGCGCGCTGCCTGCCCGCCCTTCAGGAGATCGCCGATCATTATCCAGGCCGCCTCGAAGTCATCGAGGGGGATGCGCTGAAGACAGATTTCGAAGCACTGGCCAAAGGCGAGCCCGTCAGGATCATTGCGAACCTGCCATACAATGTCGGCACGCAACTGCTTGTGAACTGGCTCCTGCCGAAACAATGGCCTCCCTTCTGGCAATCCCTAACGCTCATGTTTCAGAAGGAAGTCGGACAGCGGATCGTGGCGCGCGAGGATGACAACCACTATGGCCGGCTCGGGGTGCTGTGCGGATGGCGAACGCGGGCACATATGGCGTTTGACATCCCGCCCCAGGCTTTCACACCGCCGCCAAAGGTGACATCGACCGTGGTTCACCTGGAGCCGATCGACAAGCCTCTGCCATGTGATGCCGACAAGCTGGAAAAGGTGACGCTCGCCGCCTTCGGCCAGAGACGCAAGATGTTGCGGCAAAGTCTCAAGCCGATCGGCGGCGAGGCGCTACTCGCCCGGGCCGAGATCGATCCTCAACGCCGGGCGGAAACGCTGAGCGTCGAGGAGTTCTGCCGGATCGCCAACCTTCTCTGATAAGGGGGCGAACGCCCTGTCAGGCGGCCTCGCGGCCGCGCTGACGGTTTTCGTTCATGGGCAGCTTGAAGAGCGCGATCTGGGCGTTCAGACGATCGGCTTCAGCTGCGACACTTGAGGTGGCCGCACTCGCCTCCTCGACCATGGCGGCGTTCTGCTGGGTCACCTGGTCCATTTGGCTGACGGCCTGGCTGATCTCGTTCAGGGCAGCGGATTGTTGCTGTGCCGCGCCGACGATCGCGGCTACCCTCTCGTTGATCTTCATGACGTAATCCTCGATGCCCCTCAGCGTGTCGCCGGTTTCATGAACCAGACGTACGCCGGCCTCGACCTCCTGGGCCGAACGGGTGATCAACGACTTGATCTCGCGTGCGGCATTGGCGGAGCGCTGTGCAAGTTCCCGCACCTCCTGGGCAACGACGGCAAAGCCCTTGCCGGCTTCACCGGCACGGGCTGCCTCGACGCCTGCATTCAGGGCCAGCAGGTTGGTCTGGAAGGCGATCTCATCGATGACAGTGATGATCTGGCTGATCTGACCCGACGACTGCTCGATATGGTGCATCGCGTTGACCGTATCGGAGACGACGGCACCCGACTTCTGTGTGGTGATTGTCGCCTCCCGCACCAGCGTGCCAGCTTCTTCCGCCTGCTGGGTGGAGCTCGACATGGCCGTGGTGATTTCACTGATGGAGGCCGATGCCTCCTCCAGCGCCGCAGCCTGCCGTTCGGTCCGGCGGGCGAGATCGTCGGCCGCGAGCTGCAGTTCCTGGGAGCCACCATGCAGGTGCCCCGTGCTCTGACGGATGGTGGACATGACGCCGCAAAGGCGCTCCATGGAATCGTTGAAGCTCGTGCGAAGCGGATCGAGCGACGGCGCGAAGGGGTTCGACAGACGGAAACCGATCTCGCCGGAGGACAGCGCATCGAGACCGCTTGCCAATTGCTCGACGGCAAAGGCAATCTCGGCGGCGCGCTCCGCCCTCTCGCGCTCGGCTTCCAGTTCTGCGGCGCGCTTTACGCGCTCGGCTTGTTCCTGCTCTTCGCGTTCCCTTACCATCCGCGCCTTGGCCAGCGCGATGTATTCGGTGACGGCGCGGCCCATCTGGCCGATCTCATCCTTGCTCTCCGACTGGATGAGGTCGACATCCACGCGGCCAGCGGCAAGATCGTTCATCGTCCGCGTCAGGCGACGCAGCGGCCGGACGACGGTCAGCGAAAGTGAGACCGCGAAGAAGCAGGCAAATGTCAGGACCGTACCCGTGATGCCAGCCACCCGAAGCAGATGCTGGTATTCCTGGTCCGCCATGGCCTTGGCCTGGACGACGATGGTGGCCAGCGTCTCGTTCTCAAGTTCCTTCAACCGCTCGATTCGATGGGCAGAACGCTCGAGCCATTCCCGGCTGTCGATGGTGCTGAGGTCGGCGGAGACCCCGCCCAGCATCATGCGCGAGCGAATGGCCTCCACAGCGTCGGCGTCCGGCGTATGCAGGGACTGCCGATAATGTTCCCGCTCCTCATCCGGCAACAATTCGAGATACTGGTCGATCAACGAAGTCTGCGAGCCGAACATGCCGACGAAGTCGAGATAATGTGCTTCGTCGAACTTGCCCTGGGAGATGAAGGCGTGCCCCAGGTTTTGCTCCTGGCCGGCAACCTCCTTGGCATTCATCAGAAGGCTGTAAGCCATCATCTTCCCGACAACGCCCTTGGCGCCCGCCGCCAGGGAGAATTCGCGGGACACGTTCATCAGGCGATGAACGAGATCTGTGTAGTAGACGAAGGCTTCCGTGGGAGGCATGCTCAGATTGTCCGTCGCGGCGCGGACTTCCGGGAGCCTCGCCAGTGCGGCCGCCAGTTCTTCCTCGTGGCGGATGAGGGTCGGATCGCCCTCTGCCTTCATGTCTTCGAGCACATGGTCCATCTGGCTCAGTGCCGGAGCCGCCTTCGCCCGCGTCGCCTCAAGTTCTGCCCGATGCTCTTTCCCCGCAGAGGCGAGGACACCCACCGCTTCGGCGCGTTCCCCCTGCAGCGCGTGCACCAGATCGCCGATGACGCCGAGGTCGGCGCCGACGACGCCCAGATGGCGTGCGTGTTGGTAGGCGGTAAAGGTCGTGTTGACTTCGATATAAGCCAGCCCCGCCAGCGCGACCAGCGGAATGGCGAGAGCCACCGCAAGGCGCCAGGTAACAGAAACATCCGTCAATCGCATCTCGATCCCCAGCTTCGATGTGCGGGCCACCCGGCGCCGCAACTATAACGTCAGTAGGATCTTGCAGTACAATGGTTAAACATTAGCTATGCTTCAATTACTCAAGTTGAGTGATAGGCAAATTTCTTTGCTCTTCAATCGTCCAGCTGTTCCTCGCTCCAGTCGGCGACCTCTGCGACGAGCCACCCGGCGAGATGGGAAACCGCATCGCTTTTGCTGCCGGGGACCAACCAGTACCCCCGCCCGGGAACGGAGACCATCTCGCCGGCCGCGACCAAAAGATTGGCATCCAGCAGATGATCGATGAGACCCAGCCATCCCAGCGCAATGCCCTGGCCAGCCATGGCGGCCTGAACCACCAAGGCATAGGTGTTGAAACGCAGGTCCCCCGTTCGGGCCTGATGGTTTTCGGCAAGCCCCAGGCGCTCAAGGTAGGAAGGCCAGTCGAGCCATGGCGAGATATTTTCGGCGTCAAGATGGATCAGCGGCCCCCGCTCGACTGATGATAGACAGCCTCCCGGCAGATCGCGGGACAGTGTTGGCGTGCAGATGGGGATGACCCGCTCCGGCATCAGAAGCGTCGCACCGGCCCCAAACTCACTGCCCGTTCCGAAGGCAACGGCGAGGTCGGCATCTTCGCGCCAGTGCTGTCCAAGGCGCTGTGTGGCAACGATCTGCAAGTCGATTTCCGGATGTTGCTGCCTGAAGGCGTGCATGCGCGGGATTAGCCACAGGCTCGAAAAGGCATAGTCCGTGGCCAGACGCACCGTCGGGCCACGGCGGGCGGTGCGCAGGCTGCGCTGCAGGCTGTCAACATCCGACACGGTGCGCTCGGCGATCGCCAGCAGGCGGCGTCCCTCTTCGGTGAAGCGCACCCCCCGGTGCAATCGCTGAAGAAGAGGCAGGCCGAAGCGCTGCTCCAGCAACCGGATCTGATAGCTCACCGCAGGCTGGCTGAGCCCAAGCGCCTCCGCGGCAGCGGAGAGGGAGCCCTTCCTGTCGATCTCGACCAGAAGACGCATCCAGGCAAGATCGACCTGCGGATCAGACATAAATTCCACTTATGTCAAACATCAAAAATCTCCCGCTTCACAGCAGCAATTTGCGCATCTTCAATAAGGACATACAATAGCACAAAAAGAGGGAACTACCATGCGCATGACACTCGACAAACGCACGGGTCTCGGCGGGCTCGCCGCTCTGGCCCTGACGCTCCTCACCTCGACGGCGGCTGCGGCCGATGCAGACAGCTGCAAGACCGTCCGCCTCTCTGATCCCGGCTGGACCGACATTACCGCAACCAATGGCGTTGCTTCGGTTGTTCTCGACGCACTCGGCTATGAGCCCGATGTGAAGACGCTCTCCGTGCCGATCGGCTACCAGTCGATGAAAAACGGCGAGATCGATGTCTTCCTCGGCAATTGGATGCCGGCTCAGCAGGCTTTCATCGATGACCTGAATTCCGCCAAGGCCATCGAAGTGCTGGCAAAGAACCTCGAGGGGGCCAAGTTCACCCTCGCCGTGCCAACCGCAACGGCCGAAAAGGGCATCAAGGATTTCGCCGACCTGGGCAAGAATCCCGACGAATTCGAAAGCAAGATCTACGGCATCGAGCCCGGCGCACCGGCCAATGCCAATATCCAGAAGATGATCGATGCCGGCGAGTTCGGCCTCAAGGGCTGGGAACTGGTCGAGTCGGGCGAACAGGCGATGCTGGCGCAGGTCGAGCGCGCCTCGAAGGAAGGCAAGGGCGTAGTCTTCCTCGCCTGGGCACCGCATCCGATGAACGAGCGCTTCGACATCACCTATCTCTCGGGCGGTGACGCCTATTTCGGCCCGAACTACGGTGGCGCCGAAGTCTACACCCTGGCGCGGACCGGCTGGAGCGAGACCTGCCCCAATGCCGCGGCACTCTTCAAGCAGATGACGTTCGACGTCTCGATGGAAAACGTGCTGATGGGTGAAATTCTCGGCGGCAAAGACTCCAAGGAGGCGGCAACCGAATGGTTGAAGGCCAATCCTGCCGTTCTCGACACATGGCTAAAGGGTGTCACGACACTGGATGGCCAGCCGGGTGACGCTGCGGTCAAGTCCGCTCTCGGTCTCTGAGGTTCAAGACCCGTGACATCGCGCCCCAATATCCTGATCCTGATGGTGGATCAGTTCAACGGGACCTTCTTTCCGGACGGTCCCGCAGACTTCCTGCATGCCCCGCATCTCAAGGACCTGGCGAAGCGCTCCGTGCGCTTCGCCAATACCTATACCGCAAGCCCGCTTTGCGCGCCGGCCCGTGCCTCCTTCATGTCGGGGCAGTTGCCGAGCCGGACGCGAGTCTACGACAATGCCGCGGAGTTCGCGTCCGACATTCCGACCTTCGCCCATCATCTCCGGGCAGCCGGCTATCAGACCAGCCTCTCCGGCAAGATGCACTTCGTCGGTCCGGACCAGTTGCATGGTTTCGAGGAGCGGTTGACGACCGACATCTATCCCGCCGATTTCGGCTGGACACCCGACTATCGCAAGCCCGGCGAGCGCATCGACTGGTGGTATCACAATCTCGGATCGGTCACCGGTGCGGGTGTCGCTGAGATCACCAACCAGATGGAATATGACGACGAGGTCGCCTACAACGCCACGCGTCGCCTCTACGACCTGTCGCGCGGACATGATGAGCGTCCCTGGTGCCTGACGGTCAGCTTCACCCATCCGCATGACCCCTATGTGGCACGCCGCAAATACTGGGACCTGTACGAAGGCTGCGAGGCGCTTCAACCGAGCGTGCCTGCGATTCCCTATGAGGAACAGGATCCGCATTCGCAGCGCCTCATGGATGCCTGCGACCACCTCGCCTTCGATATCACCGACGAGAACGTCGCGCGGGCGCGTCAGGGCTATTTCGCCAACATCTCGTATGTCGACGACAAGATCGGCGAGATCCTCGACGTGCTCGAGCGCACGCGGATGGCGGACAACACGATCGTGCTGTTCGTGTCGGATCATGGCGACATGCTCGGCGAGCGCGGTCTCTGGTTCAAGATGAACTTCTTCGAAGGCTCCGCCCGAGTTCCGATGATGATGGCCGTACCAGGTGTCGAAGGACGGCTGGTCACGACGCCGGTCTCGACATTGGACGTGACGCCCACGCTTGCGGGTCTCGCGGGCATTGATATCTCAACGATCAAGGACTGGACCGATGGCGAGGACCTGATGCCGCTTGCAACCGCGTCCGGCGGACGCGGCATCGTGCCAATGGAATATGCGGCCGAGGGCACGGTGAGCCCCATGATCGCGCTTCGAAACGAGCGATACAAACTCACGCTCTGCGAAGCCGACCCACCGATCCTCACGGATCTGGAAGCCGACCCTTATGAGCTCAACAATCTCGCCGACGATCCGGCTGCGGCCGAGGTCTACGAGACGCTCAGCGAGGAAGCTTCAAGACGCTGGGATCTCCAGCGTTTCGATGCTGCGGTGCGCGAAAGCCAGGCCCGCCGCCACATCGTCTATGCAGCGCTGCGCAACGGCGCCTACTTCCCCTGGGACTACCAGCCGCTGCAGAAGGCCTCGGAGCGCTACATGCGCAACCACATGGACCTCAACATCCTCGAAGAGAGCCAGCGCTTCCCCAGAGGCGAGTGAGTGCCTGATGCAAAAAGGGCGGCCGAGACAATCCGCCGCCCTTCTCGATGCAAGGAGCTAAAGTTTTAGGCGATAAGGCCCTCAACGAAATCGAAGAGTCCGTGGCGACGGTCGCGGCGCAGGCGCTCGGCCTTGACGATCGACTGCACCGCATCGAAAGCGGAGTTCAGGTCGTCGTTGACGATGACATAGTCATATTCACGCCAATGGGCGATCTCGGCGCGCGAATTGTTGAGGCGGGTCTGGATGACCTCTTCGGTATCTTCCGCACGACGGTGAAGGCGCGACTGCAACTCAGCCATGGTCGGCGGCAGGATGAAGATCGAAACGACGTCGGCCGACATCTTTTCCTGCAACTGCTGGGCGCCCTGCCAGTCGATATCGAAGAGCATGTCGCGGCCTTCGCCCATGGCCGTTTCCACGGCTTCGCGCGGAGTGCCGTAATAGTTGCCGTGAACCTGCGCCCATTCGAGGAGCGAGTCACTGTCACGCAGGCGTTCGAATTCCCGCTGGGAGACAAAGTGGTAGTGCACGCCCTCGATCTCGCTCTGACGGCGCTGGCGCGTGGTGACGCTGACCGACAGGCTGATCTGCTGGTCGCGGTCCATCAGCGTGCGGGCGATGGTAGATTTGCCTGCACCGGAGGGCGAGGAGATGACCAGCATCAGGCCGCGCCTTGCGATCTTGACGGATTGAGGGGCGGCAGCGGCCATGGACTACTCCAGATTTTGAACCTGTTCGCGGAACTGGTCGATGACGACCTTCAACTCGATGCCGGCGGAGGTGACCGCGACAGCATTCGATTTGGAACAGATAGTATTTGATTCTCTGTTAAATTCCTGCGCCAGAAAATCGAGCTTGCGACCGACCGGGCCGCCGGTGGCCAGCAGTTCGCGAGCGGCCGCCACATGCGCCTTCAGGCGGTCTATTTCCTCTCGTAGGTCCGCCTTGGTCGCGATCAGAGCGATTTCCTGATGCAGCCGGTCGCGGTCGAGGCCATTCGCCGTGTCCATGAGACCAGCGAGTTGAGCCTCCAGCCTGCGGGCGATCTCCTCCGGCGAGCGAGACGGATCGGCCTCGATCTGCAGGGCCAAACCTTCGATGCGCGTAATCTGCTCTTCGAGGATCCGGCGCAGGGCGGCACCTTCTGTGGTGCGCATGTCGGCAAGGGCGGAGACGGCGCGCTCGAGACCATCAAGGATATCGGCGTCGCGCGCGGCAATCGCCTCGGCGTCGTCGGCCGCCTCGCGCATGTCAACGAGGCCGCGGATCGAAAGAAGAGTATCGAGCCGCAGGGGTGCCGGATCCAGCACTTCGGGGCCAAGTTCATCGCGCAGCGCCAGGACGGCTGCGAGTGCATCCCGGTTCAAGACGGCTTCGACGCGGTTCTCGCTGACAGTCAGAGCCAGTCCGATCTGCAGATTGCCGCGGGTCAGTCGCTCTCCGGCCAGCCGACGAATGTCGGTTTCCAGCCCTTCGTGGCCCTGCGGCAGTCGCGTGCGCAGGTCCAGCCCCTTGCCATTCACCGAGCGCAGTTCCCAGGCCCAGCGGTAACGACCGGACGAGCCTTCGACACGAGCGAAGCCCGTCATGGATTGCAGTGTCATGTCCCCGCCCCTTACCGCCGGTCTCAGTTGTTGGCCGTCGGATCCGCTTCCGGCTCGACATCCAGTGTCGCCGGCGGCGTCTGGGCGCGCTCGGCCTCGATCTTGCGCCAGCGGCGCACATTGGCATTGTGCTCCTTCAGCGTCGCGGCAAAGGCGTGACCACCCGTGCCGTCGGCAACGAAGTAGAGGTCATCCGTCTTCCATGGATGCGCGACAGCTTCGAGAGCCGCGCGGCCCGGATTGGCAATCGGCCCTGGCGGCAGCCCCTTGATCACATAGGTGTTGTAGGGGGTTTCCTTGCGTATGTCGGATTGGAAGATCGGACGGTCCGCCGGCTTGCCGTCACCACCGAACAGTCCATAAATGATCGTCGGGTCGGACTGCAGGCGCATGCCCTTGTTCAAGCGGTTGATGAAGACAGAGGCGACATGGGCGCGTTCGTCGTCCTTGCCGGTTTCCTTCTCGACGATCGAGGCCAGGGTGACGAACTCTTCCTTCGTCTTCACCGGCAGGTCAGGATCGCGCTTCTCCCAGATCTGGTCGATCAATCGCTCCTGGGCCGCGCGCATCTGCGTGACGATCTCGGCTCGATTGGTGCCGCGTGTGAACTTGTAGGTGTCCGGACGCAGGCTGCCCTCGGGCGGAAGTTCGGTCGGCAGATCACCTTCCAGAACGGGATCTGCGGCAAGCCTCTGGAACATCTGCTTGACGGTGAGCCCTTCGGGGAAGGAGACCGCATATAGGATCGACTTGCCGGATTCGAGCAGTGCCGTGATCTCCTTCATCGAGGAGCCGGCCTTGATCTCGTATTCACCGGCCTTCAAGGTCTGCCCCTCGGTGAGATAGGTGGTCGTCACGTAGCGGTAGATGCGTGCATCGGAGACGATGCCGTTGCGCTCGAGATTGTTGGCGATCTCGGCAAGGCCCGCGCCGCTGCGAACGACAAAATTCGTATTGGCCGCCAGTGGACCCGGCTTCTGATAGGCGTCCATGACGTAGAAGAAGCCTGCCACCGCAGCGACACCGACGAAGACCACCATGGTCATCAGGAAGTTCAGGAAGATCACAAGCTGGCTGCGGGCCTTGCGCGACCGGCGCGGCGGCTGCGGCACGCGCTCGGGGCGCAACGCCTCGTTCGGCGACTTCGGGATGAAAGGCCCCTTGCCCGTCTGGCTATCGGCATCGCGGCCAAAGGAGACACCGTTGTTCTGGCTACCGCCGTTCTGGCTGTTGTCGGTCACCGGCAATCCTTCTTTGTTTCGCATTCGCGGCTGTTTCATCCAGCAATGCGGCAAAAATCCGGGTATCGTCCGGCGCGGATGTGCCGGGCGCTGGAGTGATTTCTATCCGCAGAAAGCGGCGGCGGGCAAGAGCATGCCCGCGTCATCCCATGCATTCAAAATCGAACGATTGGCAATCGTTCGCCTGTCAGCGTCAGGCCTCGTATCGCTTCAGCACCAGGGACGCGTTGGTCCCGCCGAAACCGAAGGAATTAGACAGTGCGACGTTGATCTCGCGCTTGCGCGCCTTGTGCGGCACGAGGTCGATCTTGGTCTCGACATCAGGGGTGTCGAGGTTCAGCGTCGGCGGTGCGATGTTGTCGCGGATGGCGAGCGTCGAGAAGATCGCTTCGACAGCACCGGCTGCACCCAGCAGGTGGCCGATCGCTGACTTGGTCGAGGACATCGAGACATTGGCCGCATGATCGCCGAGCAGTCGCTCGACGGCACCGAGCTCAATCGTATCGGCCATGGTCGAGGTGCCATGGGCGTTGATGTAGTCGATGTCGGACGGCTTCAGACCGGCACGCTTCAGCGCCATGGTCATGCAGCGGAACGCGCCGTCGCCGTCTTCCGAGGGAGCCGTAATGTGGAAGGCGTCACCTGACAGGCCGTAACCCACAACCTCAGCGTAAATCTTGGCGCCGCGCGCCTTGGCGTGTTCCAGTTCTTCCAGCACCACGATACCGGCGCCCTCGCCCATTACGAAGCCGTCACGATCCTTGTCATAGGGGCGCGAGGCGGCAGTCGGATCGTCGTTGCGGGCGGTGGACAGCGCCTTGCAGGCGGCAAAGCCGGCGAGCGAGATACGGCTGATCGGGGATTCCGTGCCGCCGGCCACCATGACGTCTGCATCGCCGAGTGCGACGAGACGAGCTGCGTCACCGATGGCATGCGCACCGGTCGAGCAAGCCGTTACGACAGAATGGTTTGGACCACGCAGCTTGTGACGGATCGACACCTGACCGGAAGCAAGATTGATCAGGCGGCCCGGAATGAAAAAGGGCGACAGACGGCGCGGGCCCTTGTCACGCAGGATGTGACCTGCCTCAACGATGCCTTCGAGGCCACCGATACCGGACCCGATCAGCACGCCGGTGGCGCACTGGTCGTCATCAGTCTTCGGCTCCCAGCCAGCGTCCTTCAACGCCATATCGGCAGCGGCAACCGCATAGATGATGAAATGGTCGACCTTGCGCTGCTCCTTGAGCTCCATCCAATCGTCAGGATTCCAGGCGCCTTCGCCTTCGGTCGGGAGGCGGCAAGCGATCTTTGCCGGTAGATCATCGACCTCGAATTCGGTCACAAGGCGAGCGCCACTCTGGCCGGCGAGAAGCCGCTGCCAGGTCAGTTCCGTTCCACATCCCAGAGGCGATACCATTCCGGTACCGGTGATGACGACACGTCTCATCGTGCGAAGCCCACCCAAATTCGTTGACCGAAGTCACTTTAAACATTGGTCCAGATACAACAAGGCCCGCTCTTCGCGGGCCCAAGCGGACAGGACGAGCTTGCGCTCGCCTTCCGCAGCAGTGTGATCGATCAGGCCTGGGCCTTCTCGATGAACTTGACAGCATCGCCGACCGTCAGGATCGAGTCAGCAGCATCGTCCGGGATTTCCACGCCGAATTCTTCTTCGAAGGCCATGACGAGTTCGACGGTGTCGAGCGAGTCAGCGCCCAGATCGTCGATGAAGCTGGCGCCTTCGACAACCTTTTCAGCGTCTACGCCGAGATGATCAACTACAATTTTCTTCACGCGTTCTGCGATATCGCTCATGTCGGTATCCTCGACCTTCTAAAATTCAGAGGGAGCCGTAATGGCCTCCCTGCCCTGCATTCAGCCGGTGACGCTTTCGTCTTCACCAGCAAACCCGTTCGGCCCTGACCCAGAGCGGTTTATGCAAACAAAAGCATAAACTTCGGCTCATGAGACGGAGCGACTGCTCACAGTCATGGCCCGCTTAACACGGTTTCAGCGCGCCGCAAAGCCAGAAATTCGCCCCTTTGCCTTGGTCAACATCCTATTGCACAGGGGTTATTTCCGGCAACGAGATCAGATCATCGCCATGCCGCCATTCACGTGCAGCGTCTGCCCCGTCATGTAGGCGGCCTCGTTGGAGGCGAGGTAGACGACGGCAGAGGCAACTTCGGCGCCGGTGCCCATGCGCTTCATGGGGATCGCCCCCATGATGGCTTCCTTCTGCTTGTCGTTCAGCTTGCCGGTCATGGCGCTCTCGATGAAGCCCGGAGCGACGCAGTTGACCGTCACGTTGCGGGTCGCGATTTCCTGGCCGAGCGATTTGGTGAAGCCGATCATGCCGGCCTTGGAGGCGCAGTAATTGGCCTGGCCCGGATTGCCGGTGACGCCGACGACGGAAGTGATGTTGATGATGCGTCCGAAGCGGCGGCGCATCATCGGATGGGTCAGCTCGCGCGTCAGGCGGAAGACGGCGGTGAGGTTCACTTCCAGAACCGCATCCCAGTCGGCATCCGACATGCGGACGAACAGGCCGTCCTTGGTGATCCCGGCATTGTTGACGAGGATGTCGACGCCTTCGAGTTCGGCTTCGGCCTTCTCGCCGAGTGCCTTGACTTCGTCGCGGTCGGACAGGTTGGCCGGGAAGATCTTGACGCGGTCACCGAGTTCGGCAGCCAGCGCTTCCAGCTTTTCGACGCGGGTGCCGTGCAGGCCGACGATCGCGCCCTGGGCATGCAGCTGTCTTGCGATTTCTTCGCCGATGCCACCGGTGGCGCCGGTCACGAGAGCCTTGCGGCCGGTCAAATCGAACATAGTCGTGTTCCTTGTTGTTCGTTTAGGCAATCAGCCGTTCAACTTAGCCGTTGAGGGCGGCGAGCGTTGCGTCGATGTCGGCCGGGCCGTTCACAGCAACACCATTGATGTTCTTGTCGATGCGGCGTGCGAGGCCCGTCAGAACCTTGCCGGAGCCGATTTCGTAAAGCGTGGTTACGCCATTGGCGCCGAACCACTCGACCGTTTCGCGCCAGCGCACCTGGCCGGTCACCTGCTCGACGAGCAGATCGGCGATTTCGCCAGCCGAAGTAACAGGAGCTGCCCGTACATTGGCGATCAGCGGCACGACCGGATCAGTCTTTTCGACCTTGGCCAGCGCCTCGCGCATGGCGTCGGCCGCCGGGCCCATCAGGGCCGAATGGAATGGTGCGGAGACCGGCAGCATGATGGCGCGCTTGGCGCCCTTTTCGGATGCAAGGGCTGCAGCCTTCTCCACGGCCGCCTTGCCGCCCGAGATGACCAGCTGTCCGCCACCATTGTCGTTGGCGATCTGGCAGGGGCCGATCGCAGCAGCTTCCGTGCAGATGGCCTGCACATCGCCATGCTCGAGGCCGATGATTGCGGCCATGGCGCCTTCCCCCACAGGAACGGCTGCCTGCATGGCATTGCCGCGGATGCGCAGGAGACGCGCCGTGTCGCCGATCGAGAAGGTACCGGCAGCGCAAAGGGCGGAATATTCGCCAAGCGAATGCCCGGCGACGAATGACACCTTCGACTTGAGGTCCAGACCCTTGGCTTCCAGAACGCGGATGACGGCCATCGAGACTGCCATCAGGGCCGGCTGCGCATTCGCGGTCAGTGTCAGGGTCTCTTCCGGACCATTCCACATGATGTCGGACAGCTTCTGGCCGAGCGCTTCATCGACTTCCGCGAAGACGGCGCGGGCCTCGGCGAAATTGTCGGCAAGGTCCTTGCCCATTCCAACTGCCTGGCTGCCCTGGCCTGGGAAGGTGAATGCGACTGTCATTGAGTGGGATCTCCTATTCGGCAAACCTGCCCCGATCATGCGATCATCCAGCAGGACACGTCGTCAACATGTTGACAAGTCCGGCTGGGCAGCCACAAAGGCGCCACCATGTCGGAACGGTCGCCGGTGGCTACGGTCCAAAACGCGCTCAGATACGTAGATCCTTGCGAACGTGATCGCCATAGCACAAAGAGATCGAAAGACAATATGAAACTGGAACGTATCCTGGTCAGCTCCGACTTGCTGCGCGTGACCGGCAAAGCTCAATCCCGCGCAGGCTTCAGGACCAATACGGAGTTTTTCCTGGCGCTTCTCGGCCCGCAATTGCGAGCCGCGACACGGCTGCCGGTCTCTCTTCTCGAATGGGATGAGACAGGGGCGTTCGACGGCAACGCGGTTTACGAGGCGATGGGGCTCTCGGTCGACGCGGCGGGCTGGGCGGAACTCTACGATTCCGTTCCGAATGCCGCAGCCGTTGCGGCCTTCGCCCCCCATGTCGAAGGTGCGCTTGTCGTCGGCTTTGAACTGCCGCCCTTCGTGCAGCGCATTCTGGATCGGCTCGGCGTGCCCTTCGTCGATGCACGCTGGCACCCTTTGCGCTTCCTCGACGACATCTTCTTCGGCTTTCACAGCAATGTCGAAGCCGTCGTCGAGGCCATGGAGCCGTATCATCTGACCGCCGAAGAGGTTGATCTGCATGTCGGGATGCACCAGGCATCCGCCATAAGACGTCAGAGCTTCGACAGCATCGCCATGGATTACGACCGACTGCTGATCGGCCAGACACCATTCGACAGTTCGCTGGTCCACGCGGGGCGCATCGCCACCTGGGACGATTTTGAACCGGTTCTTGAGAAGCTTGGACCAGACACAAGGACCGGATATCGACCACATCCGTTTTCCCCGGAGCCAGTCGCATCTCTGCGTGCCCTGTTGTCCCGTCACGGCATCGGGATCGCCGAGAGCGGGTCCGACATGTACCGGCTGCTCGCCACCGGCAGCCTCAAGGAGCTGATCAGCCTCAGTTCCGGCACGCTCATCGAAGCCTCGTTCTTTGGCATCCCGGTGCGCCGACTGCTGCCCGAGCGGCAGGCCTATCTTCCGCATCCGCCGCAAACGCGGCGAACGGAAAACGACCAGACCGCCTATGTCGGCATCTATCACGCGTTTCTCAGCGTTGATTTCTGGGCAGATATCCTGCGACCGGTGCTCGGCCAGACCCATCGCAACGAGCGGCCGCTCGCATTCCGGGCCGATCGGCTGCGTCAGATCAATGGCTCCTATTGGGGATACTCCGGGTCAGGCGGCCAGAACCTTGTGATGTCCTACAACAAGCCAGAGTAACGACCCGTCTTGATGTTGTGACGTGACCGGTCGTAATTATTGAGACGAACGTTCTTCCCGCCTCCCCCGCCAAATCCCAATTGATTTCAGAAAGCCCATGACGATGAAGATGAACCGGCTCGGCCGAACCGATATCCTTGTTTCCGAAATCTGCCTCGGCACCATGACCTGGGGCTCGCAGAACACCGCGGAGCAGGCCTTCGAGCAGATGGATTACGCGCTCGATCACGGCGTCAACTTCTTCGATACCGCCGAACTCTACCCGACGACGCCGCTTTCGGCGGAAACTTATGCCGACACCGAGCGCTTGATCGGCGACTGGTTCGAAAAGACAGGCAAACGCAGCAAGGTGGTGCTGGCGACCAAGGTCGCAGGTCCCGGCCGCCCCTATATTCGTGAGGGCAAGCCGATCACTGGCGCTGTGGTCAAGGAAGCACTCGACGCCAGCCTGAAGCGACTGAAGACCGACTATATCGACCTTTACCAGATCCACTGGCCGAACCGCGGGCACTTCCACTTCCGAGGCGCCTGGAACTACAACCCCTACAAGCAGGACAAGGCAAGGGCCGTAGCCGACATTGCGGAGATCCTGGAGGCGCTTGGCGACTGCGTTAAGGCTGGCAAGCTGAAAGCCATCGGTCTTTCCAATGAAACCACCTGGGGCACGCAGAAATATCTGTCGCTGGCCGAGGCGAAGGGCCTGCCGCGGGTCGCAACCATCCAGAACGAATACAGTTTGCTCTATCGTCACTACGACCTCGACCTAGCGGAGCTCTCGCATCACGAGGATGTCGGCCTGCTCGCCTATTCGCCGCTCGCCGGCGGCATACTCTCGGGCAAGTATCTTGACGGCCAGAAGCCGAGCGGCTCGCGCGGCTCGATCAACGGCGACATCGGCGGCCGTCTCGTCCCGCAGCAGGAAGCGGCAACGCGCGCCTATGTCGAGCTTGCGAAAAGGCACGGGCTCGATCCCTCGGCGATGGCGCTCGCCTTTTGCCTGACACGCCCCTTCATGGCCTCGGTCATCATCGGCGCGACCACGATGGAGCAGTTGCAAGTCAACATCGGCTCCGCCGACCTTACTCTCTCCGACGAGGTTCTGCAGGGGATCGCGAAGATCCACCGCGAATTCCCGATGCCGATCTGAGGCAGCGGACGGCTCCGGCTGGGATAGCCAACGAAATCGTGAACACATTTGACCTACACATCGTTGCCGCGGATCACCACTTGCGGCGGCGATCTGAAATTGGGCCAGCAGGCCCTTAAAGATGGGGGACCCATTGGATTACCTGTTCGTCGCCGGCGGTCTCGTCGGACTTTACTTTGGAGCTGAGTGGCTGTTGCGCGGCGCCATCGCCGTTGCGCAGAAACTTGCCATTCCGACCCTGATTGTGTCGCTGGTCATCGTGGGCTTCGGCACGTCGATGCCGGAATTGCTGGTCTCGGTCCGCGCCGCCCTCACCGGCTCATCCGACATTGCACTCGGCAATGTCGTCGGCTCGAACACCGCCAACATCCTCCTCATCGTCGGCGCCTGCGCCATGATCTTTCCGATCACGCATTGGGACAAAGGCGTGAAGCGCGACACCTATGTCATGATCGGTGCAGCCGTCCTGCTGCTCGGCCTGGTGCAGTTCGACACCATCGGACGCCTCGCGGGATTGTTGATGGTCGTCGCCCTGCTTGCCTATATCGGCTACGCCTATGTGCAAGGCAAAGGGACAATCGAGGAACTGGCGGACGAGGAAGTCAAGCACGAGACACTCAGCACCGGCTTCATGAGCCTGCTTATCCTCGGCGGCCTGGCCACACTGTTTGTCGGCGCAGAACTTCTCGTGCGTGGCGCTACCAACCTCGCTCGCGAATTCGGCGTATCCGAAGCCGTCATCGGACTGACTGTCGTTGCGGTTGGCACATCGCTACCGGAACTCGCCACCGGTATCATGTCTGCCCTGCGCAAGCATTCCGACATTATGATCGGCAACATTGTCGGATCGAACATCTTCAACATCCTGTTCATCCTCGGCGTGACCTCCGTCATCCAGCCGATTGACGTCGCACCGCGCTTCGGAAGCTTCGACGTTCCGGTCATGCTGGGTATCACACTCGGCTTCTCGTTCCTGTTGCTGGCCCATCTCGGGGTGCGCCGGTTGACGGCGGGCGCGATGCTCGTCGCCTATGTCGGCTACACCCTGGCGCTGGTCCAGGTCTGAGCCTGAAGCCATCGCGTAAGCAACAAACATGGGCCGCCGGCAGAAAATGCCGTGCGGCCCTTGCATTTATTGCCAATGCGCGTATAAGCGCGCCGTTCACAACACCCGGTCCTCTGGCTGGTGGCTGAACGGAGGGCTGGCAGGCTGATAAGGCTTGCAGCAGGAACCAAAAGGGTTTCCGGTCTCCCGTGTCTCCGCTCTCGACCGTCTCGAACACACTACTTTTCTTGCCGCGGCTTTTGCCGCTCAGGAGCAGTCTGTGAGGCTTAGCGCCGGATCCGGGTGACGACAACCGCAAGAAAAGGCAAAGCTTACATGGCTCTTTACGAACACGTATTCCTTGCCCGGCAGGATATGTCCGCTCAGCAGGTTGATGCCCTCGTCGAACAGTACAAGGGTGTCATCGAAGCTAATGGCGGCAAGGTCGGGCGCGTAGAAAACTGGGGCCTCAAGTCCCTGACCTACCGCATCAAGAAGAACCGCAAGGCGCACTACGCCCTCATGGACATCGAAGCTCCGGGTGCAGCGATCCACGAGATGGAACGCCAGATGCGCATCAACGAAGACGTTCTTCGTTACATGACCATCGCTGTCGAAGCCCACGAAGAAGGCCCGTCCGCGATGATGCAGAAGCGCGACCGTGACGACCGTCCGCGTCGTGACGGCGACGACCGCGGCCCGCGCCGCGACTTCGGCGATCGTGGTCCGCGTCCGGACCGTGGCCCGCGCGAAGGTGGCTTCGAGCGTCGTCCGCGCGAAGACCGTGCGTAATCTGAAGAACAGGAGAAATTACAATGGCTGATGCATCCTCTTCTCAGGCACGTCGTCCTTTCCATCGTCGTCGCAAGACCTGCCCCTTCTCGGGCGCCAATGCTCCGAAGATCGACTACAAGGACGTCCGTCTCCTGCAGCGCTACATTTCCGAGCGCGGCAAGATCGTTCCTTCGCGTATCACTGCAGTTTCCCAGAAGAAGCAGCGCGAACTGGCCCAGGCCATCAAGCGCGCCCGCTTCCTCGGCCTGCTGCCTTACGTCGTAGCGTAATCTGATCCGAAGCCTGCCGGTTCGCCGGCGGGCTTCATCCCTTCCGCGTTGGGCGCGGATCGGAACCGACTGACAGACGGCGCAAATCTGCGACGCCGGTCAAAAACCCATGTTGGGGATTGTTCTCGCGAGACTGCTTGAACCCCTCCCCTAACTGCTAGACCAAGCAGGACAGCGACTGTGAAACAACTGGACGCGAAATTGCTGACGACCGGCTTTGTTGCCGGCATCACTGCCGCCCTGCTCGTGCTGGGTGCTGCGGCGCAGCCGACGCTCGCCTCCATTCTTTACGCGGCTTCCGCGCTTCCCGTTCTCATCGTCGGCCTTGGCTGGGGTAATGTCGCATCGATCACCGCGATCGTGACGGCTGCCCTGCTCGGTATGGTCAGCGTATCGCCGATGTTCGCCTTCGGCATGGCAATCTTCACGCTGGCGCCCGCCGGCTGGCTCGCCCACCTGTCGAGCCTCGCGCGTCCCGCCTCTGAAATCGGCGGTCCCGACCACCTGATCGCGTGGTATCCGCTCTCCGACATTCTTCTGCAGCTTTGCAGCTTCGTGACGATCGCCGTTGTTGTGCTCGGCGTCATCATCGGCTTCGGTCCCGAGTTCACCGGCCAGTTGGTCGATGCGATGACCCAGGCCATGAATGCGCAGGATCCGGCCATGGCGCCGGACGCGCTCGCTCTCGAGCAGTTGAAGCGCAGCATGGTCATCCTGCTGCCGATCATCCAGGGTGGCACCTGGGTCTTGCTGCTGACCATGATGTATTACATCGCCATGCGGATCGTCACGGCCTCGGGCCGCAACAAGCGTCCGCGAGAAGACTTCCCGTCTGCGCTTCGCATGAACCGCAACACGGTCTTCATCTTCCTCGCCGGGATCATCGCCTGCTTCATCGGCGGCGTGCCCGCCATGATCGGCGCGACCGTCTGCGGCACCTTCGGCGCAGGCTTCCTGATGGCAGGCTTTGCCTCGCTGCATCTGAAAACCCGTGGCAAGGACTGGCGCCTTCCGGCCCTGATCCTCGCCTATCTCTCTTCGATCATGCTGCTTCCGCTCATGATCCCCTTCATCATCGGCCTTTCGGACACCCGACGGACCGTTGCCCTTACGCCGGCCGCCAAGGCCGACAACTCAAACTCCGATACCGAAAACTGAAAGGAACATGACAATGCAGGTCATTCTTCTCGAACGCATCGCCAAGCTCGGCCAGATGGGCGAAACCGTTAAGGTTCGCGACGGCTTCGCCCGTAACTTCCTGCTGCCGCAGGGCAAGGCGCTGCGCGCCAACGAAGCCAACAAGAAGCGCTTCGAAGCCGAGCGCGCCACGCTCGAAGCTCGTAACCTCGAGCGCAAGTCCGAAGCCCAGAAGGTTGCCGACGCTCTCGGCGGCAAGTCCTTCATCGTCGTCCGCTCGGCTGGCGAAACCGGCCAGCTCTACGGTTCTGTCGCTGCTCGTGACGTCGTCGAGATCCTGGCTGCCGAAGGCTTCAACATCGGCCGCAACCAGGTCGAGCTGAACACCCCGATCAAGGCCATCGGCATCCACCAGGTCACTCTGCACCTGCATTCGGAAGTCGAACTGACCGTCGAACTCAATGTTGCCCGTTCTGCTGAAGAAGCCGAGCGCCAGGCCAAGGGCGAAAGCCTGACGTCTGCCGACGCCATCTACGGCGTAGACGAAGACGCTCTTCGTCCGGAAGACTTCTTCGATCCGGAAGCCGACATGGACGGCGACGACGACTGATCTTTCAG
>OGCL01001149.1_pt1 | contig 23851 bp, 22 predicted proteins | sample 1570041 | NCBI WGS metagenome assembly OGCL01 (sample SAMN06266162, study PRJEB24511) | hot springs metagenome | isolation source: Hot spring water | place: South Africa: Limpopo | collected 2015-06-22 | reverse complement strand
TCATCTGCGCTCCATTTCCTCGATTTCATAATCTCTCACCTCCAGTGTTATGCTTTCCTCTGCCCTCTACACAGAGTCTACCTCTACACCTTCGGTGTGTCCACCCCTAATGGGTCGCAGTATAGTGCCATACTCAAGTTTCGAAAGTATTGCGAAAGTATTGCCTGTTTTCGGTACTCCTTTTTGTTCACTCCGAATCTTCAAACCCATTGACTGATTTTTTCAGTCAACTTCTTAAGGCGGGTAGTCCTATCTTTCAGCCTTGAATGGGCCTTTTTGTCTAACTGGATTCTTAGATTTTGTATGAAAAACCTCAAGTCCCTCTGACTGAATTGTTCAGCCAAAGAGACTGTACCCAATGGTTAGGTTTCTCTTAAAGTAGCACAAGACCGGTTTGTTAAAGAAAGCGACTCGATTCTAACCCAAAAGAGTTGACCTATTGACTGATTTTTTCAGTCTCTCTATAATCGTGACCGATGGCGAAGAGGACAAAAGACCCAATGGAAGTGGGGTTGGTAAAGCTCTTTGGATCCACGTCAAGGCCAAGACTCCTAAGCCTCTTTTTAAGTCAACCTCACCGAGCGTTTTATCAGCGAGAGATCATGTTTGAAACAGGCCTATCTCTTCAGGCCGTTCAGAGGGAGTTTGAGAATCTTCTTTCTTTGGGGATTTTTAAGAGGCGAGAGGCAGGGGGACGGGTTTATTATGAGAGCGATCGGAGCTCGCCCTGGTTTGAGACATTAAGGGAAATATGTGTGATAGGTGGTGAAAAATAATCAGACTCTTTGATTGAATGATTCAGTCAAAAGATGAATTTTAGGGCATGCTCGGAGCCATTGCTGGAGATATCATAGGTTCTGTTTACGAATGGCACAACATCAAGAGGACGGATTTTCCCCTTTTCGATTTGGGTTGCACCTTCACCGATGACACAGTGCTCACGGTAGCTATAGCAGACGCCATCCTCAATAAGTCAAGCTATGGAGGGAAGCTCAGGGAGTATTTTGAGCTTTATCCAGGTAGAGGTTATGGTTCCCATTTCAGGAAGTGGGCGGCTCATCACTCGAGCAAGGCTTATTACAGCATGGGGAATGGATCCGCCATGCGCGTCAGCCCCGTGGGTTTTGGTTTCAATACGTTGGATGAAGTGCTTCGGGAGGCAAAAAGAAGTGCTGAACCGACCCACAATCATCCTGAAGGAATAAAGGGAGCGCAAGCGACAGCCTCTGCCATCTTTCTGGCAAGAAGAGGCGCGTCCAAGGAGGAGATCAAGAGATACATTGAAGACCATTTTGCCTATGACCTCGATGAGTCTTTGGATCAGATCCGAACCTATTATAGGTTTGATGAGACCTGTCCGGGATCGGTGCCACAGGCGATAAGGGCATTTCTCGAATCGAACGACTATGAAGATGCCATCAGGAAAGCGATCTCAATTGGGGGCGACAGTGATACCATTGCTTGTATCACTGGAGGGATTGCACAGGCCTTTTATAAAGCGATCCCCCACCCCATCAAGAAAAAAGTATTCGAAATTCTCGATGAAAGATTGAAAAGGACGGTGGGAGAGTTTTCAAAACTCCACCTGGGCGAAAACGTTTTGGCAGACCAAGGTGAGTCCTTGATATAGGATTGTATCTCGTGAGGAGAGTGAGTCTATCCTACTTTAATTTTGACATTTTCCCCTATTCTCGCTGGCGAAACCCTCCGCTCCCTGAAAGGAAAAGATAAAGCCATACAGAAGCCCCTTGACATTACGTACGTTTTAATGTACGTTAACAGCTGAGGGGATCCAGATGACTACGATCAAAGCGACAGAGGCCAGGGCAAAGCTTTATAAACTTCTTGACGAGGTTTCAGAATCCCACGAGCCAATTCAGATCACAGGAAAGAGGTCCAGTGCCATTCTGATCTCCGAGAGTGACTGGCGATCCGTCCAGGAAACCCTCTATCTCTTATCGATTCCTGGGATGAGAGAATCCATACGAAGGGGGCTAAAGACCCCTGTTAAGAAGTGTAGTAGGAAGCCTGGATGGTAAAATGGAAGATTGTCTATACGAAGCAAGCTCAGAAGGACGCAAAGAGACTTGCTGAGGCAGGCCTGAGACAGAAAGCCGAAAAACTGCTCGAAATTCTTTCTGAAGATCCTTTTCAATCCCCACCACCTTATGAAAAGCTAATCGGAGACCTCTCGGGAGCGTATTCACGCCGGATCAATATACAGCATCGTCTCGTGTATCAAGTCCTAAATAAGATAAGAACCGTCAAGGTCATTCGAATGTGGACTCATTACGAATAGAGGGCTCAAACAATTACTGAAAAGGTTAGAGGGTCATATTTTTATTCGATGGAGACGGCACTTATCTCGCTTAGCTGATGTAGTCCGTCCAAGACTTCGAAAACGTTTTCCTGAATCTGCTTGATGGGCTCGGCAACCCCGATGAAAATCTTGATCTTGTCGTCCCTGATGATGAGCGCATTAGCGAAGCCATCGAAGCCCTCAAAGGGCGTGCTTATTTTTTTCGCGAAAATGCACTTGTATTCCCTCGCATGATGAAACGGGAAAACAGGCTCACTCGGTAATTCACTTTTGGTAGGCCTTTCTTCGAAACCAATTTTTGATTCCGGGCAGGTAGGCGCGAATTTCGTCAATCTTCTCTTTGGCCGCCTTCTCCCCCTCTTCGACGAGATTCATTGCCTCAGAGAAGTTAGACCAATGGAGATCTCCCACCTCTGGAAGGATGACCACATCGGCATTCTTCAACTCATAATTTTTCAGCCTTTGTCCCATGATTTCGCTTACCCGATAGTAGACATCCACCACGTTCTGTAGTTCCTCTGGTTTCATCGAGGGGGCAAGGGCTACAGAAATCACGATCTCAGCCCCTTCTCGCCTGGCCACAGAGCTTGGCACAAGGCAGATGATTCCTCCATCGGAGAGAAGTTTCTCCCCGTCTCTGAGCGGTGCAATGGCTCCTGGAACAGCACAGCTTGCCATCACGGCCTGACGCAAGGATCCTCTTGAGAAAACAATCTCCTCGCCACTCATCAGATCCGTGGCAACAGCCCGAAAAGGAATCCGTGTCTCTTCGATGGGAATATCGGGGATGAAATAGTTGATCGTCGCTTCGAAGTCCTCTATAGGAAGAATGCCTGGTTTGAACATGGCCTGGATGAGATAGAAGTAGTTTTTCAAATAGGTCTGAATTTTGTGGGCAAGCCCTAACTCTCCTTTGGTATGAGCCTTTTCAAAGGCCTTGATGGCAGAGGATCGAAACTCATTACTGTTCAGATACGACTCCACCTTCTGCTGCAATTCATAGGGATTCGTTCCGCTGGCATAGGCTCCGCCCACCAGGGCTCCGATACTCGTTCCGACAATCAGATCCAGAGGAACCCTTTCATTCTCAAGGACCTTTAAGACACCAATATGGGCAAGCCCCCGAGCACCACCCCCTCCAAGGGCAAGGCCAATCCGTTTCCTCTTCCAAAACATATCCTCAAGGACCTCATAATTTATACTTGAATCTTCTCAGGAGTTCTTTTCGCCAGGCAATGCCATCCTCCTGTTCCATGCCTTTGGGTGAGGAACCATCAATCACACCGAGCACACCCCTTCCCTGTTCGGATTGTGCGAGGATGACTTCCACAGGATTCGCTGTGGCGCAGAAGATATGACAGACCTCCTGACACATCTTGATGGCATTGAGGATGTTGATGGGAAAGGCATCCTTGAGCAGGATGAGGAAGGTATGGCCTGCTCCGATTTGGAAGGCGTTCTTCATGGCCGCTTCTTTCAGGGTCTCATCGTTTCCCTCTCCACGGACCAGGCAGTGGCCCGAAGCTTCACAGAATCCGATCCCAAATTTTGCATTAGGGACAGATCCCACGATGATTTCGAAGAGGTCTTCCACGGTTTTGATGAAATGGGTCTGGCCAAAGATAACATTGCAACCTTCTGGAATATCGATTCGTTCTGTCTTCAGTTCCATATCCTACCTCCTTCTTTGCAGGGAGTTTGATTTATTTGATTGAGACCACACGGCCCCCAGTCATCTTAATGAGGTCTGAGGGTGTCAGTTTAAAGACGGCATATGGGCTGCCCGCAGCCGCCCAGATCTCTTCGTATCTGAGGAGATTCTCGTCAATGAAGATCTGAAGCCTCTCAAGATGGCCGAGAGGAGGCACGCCTCCAATGACAAAACCCGTGTGCTTGCGCACATAATCGGCATCGGCCTTGCCAAGGGGTTCGGAGATGAGTGACTCAATCCTCTTCTCATTGACCCGGTTTGACCCGCTGGCAATAACGAGTATGGGCTTATCTGTCTTTTCAGCCCGAAAGATAATGGATTTAGCAATCTGTCCGACCGAACACCCAACGGCCTGAGCCGCCTCTGCCGAGGTCCGGGTGGTGGATTTCAATTCCATCAACTCATTTGAAAAACCAAGTACCTTTAAGGCCTCCTGCACCTTCTGGACACTGGGACTCAATGGATTGGACATAATTTTATTCTATCCCTTTTAATCATTTTCATCAAATGGAACTCCAAAGGCAAAGTCCGTGGTTCCCAAGAAATCCCGTACCAGAGGACTAATTTACCCCATAAGAAAATCCCCCTACATCCCCGGTGCGAAGTTTTGCTTCTATAGGGGTATAAACCTTCCCATTTGAAAGCTGAATATTTTCTTACGGGGTTAACCCGTATTCCTCTTCGTTCGGGATAGATATTGATTTGGTAGAAAAAAGTCAATCGCCTTTTAAAAAGGTCCTTATCTCCAAATTTTCACCATCTGTGATCACAGTGATGGCTCCATGCCGATCCGTTCGTAAGATTTTTGTGCCCAATCGTTCATACCTTCTTATGACCTCTGGGTTGGGAAGCTGTATTCGATGGCGCTGACCAATGCTGAAGATCGCATAGTGGGGCTTCACCCTGTCAAGAAAGATCGAACTGCTCGATGTCAAACTTCCGTGATGGGGAACTTTGAGGAGATGGGCTCTGAGGGAGTGGCCTTGGGCCGCCAACCGTTCCTCTGCCTCCTTCTCGATATCTCCGGTCAGCAGAAGTGCGATATTCTTGAACCTGAGCCTCATCACCAGAGAGTGATTATTGAGATCGGGGGGGGTTAGAGCACGGAATTGGCCTCTTCTCTCGGCAGGCGGGTTAAGAATGGTGATCTCAACACCATGGATCCTTTGAGGGGGTGTCTTGTCGTTCAATGAGAGGGATTCGATCTTTCTCCTTAAAAGTGTCTCTTCCAGACGAAGGAAGGGTTCAGAATCTGTGCGAAGCCCACTGCTCCAGAACTGACCGATGGAGAATTGAGAGGCAATGAAATTCAACCCCTTAAAATGGTCAGGGTCAGGATGGGTCAGGACGAGGGTATCAATCCTTCGGATCTTCTTCTTCCAGAGAAACGGAGCAATCACATTCTTCCCAATATCGAAACGATCCTCACGAAGACCTCCTCCATCAATCAGCATCCTCTCTCCCTTTGGAAATTCGATCAGGATGGAGTCGCCATGGCCCACGTCGAGAAAGGTGATCTGGAGATTTTGACGAAAATGATCCTTAATGGCCCAGTAAGTGAGGTCCGCCGCAAGAAAGATGCAGATTCCGATAAAGAGATATCGGACTTTCTTCACTTTTCGGAGATGGACACATAATAAAAGGAGGAAATAGTATAGAATGATTTCAAGCGGTGTAGGAGTGGCAATATAAATAGAGGCGTAGGGGATGGATGCGAAGAAGGAGATAATCTTGAGGAGAAGGGTCGTTTGGAATTGATTGACTATGATCAGAAGGCTTGCCACTGGAAGAAAGAAAAAGGAGAAGACGGAGGCGATCAGGCTTAGGGGTACGATAAGAAATCCTACCCAGGGAATGGCAAAGAGATTGGTAAAAAATCCGATGAGAGAGACCCTGTTGAAATGGAGAGCCACAAAAGGTGCGGTTCCAAGAGTGGCAACGATCGTAACGATGAGACAGAGTCTCACATATTGCCAAAGTTTCTTCTTCCACGAGGCGTCCTTTGAGGTCGGGAATGTCTCCTGCTTCAGCTCGGCAAGGATAGGTGGTACAAGATAAAGAATGGAAAGGACAGCGAGAAAGGAGAATTGAAAGGAGGCATCAAAGAGAGAGGGGGGAGAAAAAAGGAGGATCATAAAGCCTGCCAGTCCAAGTGTATGGAGAAGATGCCTCTCTCGATCGAAGATGATGGAGAGAAAGAAGACGATCACCATGATCGTCGCCCGAATGACTGAGATCCCTGCACCGGCAATGAAGGTGTAGAGGATGATACAGGGCAGAGCGAGGGCTGCCGCCCATTTTTTAATGGAGACCGAGAGCATGAGCATCTCTGAACGCTTCATGACCCAGAGGAATAGGGAGAACGAGAGAAGGGCGACAATGCCGAGATGATCTCCGGAGATGGCCAAAAGGTGGGCGATTCCTGAAGCGACAAAATCTTCCCTGACTCTCTCTGGTATCTTTCCCTGTTCTCCAAGAACAAGGGCTTGAAAGAGGGCAGAGGAAGGCAGGTCTGCCTCTCTTTCTAAAAAATGGCGAATGTAATCTCTCCATGCCTCGATCCTCAAAAGGACGGGGTTCTTAAAGCCCTCCCCCACTTTAACAATCAACTTCTCATCGGACAGAAATCCGATGGCATGGATTCTCTCAAAGGCAAGATGTCGTTCATAGGAGAAGACTCCGGGATTATGGAATCCATGGGGTCGCTGCAGCCGGCAGAGAAAACGGATACGATCCCCAAGACGAAGCGTACGGTTTTCTTCTTTCGTCAAAAGAAGAAGGTGTCCTTGCGCAGCGATGTGGCGGTCTTTGGCGACGATCTTTTTAGATTTGATCAAAAACTGGGTTCCATTCGGAGTCCTTTGGGGAGAGCGATCAAGGGTTCCTTCAAGCAGGATGGGGTCAGGACCGACGAAGTGGGATACGTGTGAAAGTGGGAGTTTCGGATGGAGGTAACTTTGAATCGAAATAAAACCGAGAAGAAAGAAGAAGGCAAGGGCCACCCATGAAGCCCATTGGATTCTTTTCAGAAGGATCAATAGGATCCAGAAAGTCAAAAGGATGAGAAGAACGATCCAGCCTTGGGAGATGAAGAAGCGATCGAAATGGCCCAGATAGAGGCCAATCATATAAGCGATCAGAATAGGAATGAGTGGTAGGCGAAGTATTTTTCCCATCTCCGCCCCAGCGGAATCCATCGTTGGAAGATAATTCAAATTAATGAATATCGAAGATCTTTGTCAAGCATTGCGACATTCTTAAACCATGGACCTTATTCAGATTGTCGTCATCGCCTCATTTATTTATAATTGGGATGGTTAAGATCTATGGAGGGTTATAAAAAAATACTGCTCACGGGTCTTCCGGGTGTAGGGAAGACCACGCTGATTAAAAAGCTGGCCGAAACCCTGAAAGCGTCTCGTCCTGTGGGGTTCTATACGGAAGAGATAAGAGAAGAAGGTGTGAGAAAGGGATTTGAATGGGTTAGCCTCGATGGGAGAAGAGGGCTTCTCTCCCATAAAAAGATTAAAAGCACTTACAGGGTGGGATCCTATGGGGTGGATGTCAAAGGGTTTGACGAATTTCTCGATTCGATTCCATGGGCCTATCCTTCAACCCGCCTGATCATCATCGACGAGATTGGAAAGATGGAGTGCTTCTCCGACAAATTCAAAAAGATCATGAGGGAGATATTGGATTCAGAAAAAGGACTGATCGCGACGATTGCAATGAAAGGTAGCGGATTGATTGCTGAGGTAAAAGGGAGAAAGGACGTTAAACTCTTTACGATAAGTCAGAATAATCGGAATTCACTTTTGTCCGAAATCTTAAAAGAAAGATTCTTCTGACTTTTAGGGGTCTTCCCTTTTTAACCCCTCTCCCCCATCGTCGGCCCTAATCGACTTCACATCAAGGGAGATTGGGTGAGGTTATGGGGGGAGAAGGAGTTGTAGGAATGAAAGGGAACTGTAAGGAATATTCTAAGAGGAGCATTCTCCTTGTCTCCATTGGATACGTAAATTTAACAATGATTCAGATTTTGAGAGATGGGTTAAAAAACGTTTTTAAAAAACCTGTAGAAATTGGTAAAGGACTCTCCGAGCCCGATTATGCCTACAATAAAAAGAGGAAACAGTATCACTCGACCACAATCCTAAATGCCTTATTGGAAGATAAGGAATATACGGCTTATGAAAAGGTTCTCGGGATCGTGGATCACGACCTCTACGTCCCCGAGTTAAATTTTGTCTTTGGAGAGGCAAGCCGGGGGGTGGCTATCATCTCAATCACCCGCCTGAGACAGGAGTTTTATGGTCTTGCCCCAGACCAGGCCCTACTTCAGAGAAGGGTTCTGACAGAAGCGGTTCATGAATTGGGCCATACCTATGGGTTGGGCCATTGTAAAAATCCTCACTGCGTCATGTTCTTCTCCAATAGTTTGATCGATACCGATCGAAAAGGCCCAGAATTCTGCCTAAAGTGTGAAAGTAAAATATCTTAAGGGTTTGACATCCCCCCTATGAAATCATCAAATACTCTTTGACAAACACTCTTCATTGACTTTAATGTGTCAACATAAACAGAAATCTACAAGAATATTTTTTGCTGCCTCTTTCCATTTCTTTTGAGAGGTTACGATGGTCCCTAATCATAGCATTCGTATTTTTGATGGTGCCACGGCAATTGTGACTGGAGGTGCCTCTGGAATTGGTCGGGCCCTTGCCCAAGAATTGGCAAAGCAGGGCTGTGAGGTTGTACTGGCTGATCTTCAGGTCGCATTAGCAGAAGAGGTTGCTTCAGAGATCTGCGCTTCCGGTGGCAAGGCAAAGGCAATCAAAATAGATGTGTCTGATTTTCCTGCGATGGAACAGTTCGTTCGAGAAACCGTTAGGCGCACTGGTCGGTTGAACTATCTTTTAACAATGCGGGAATTGCCATGGTTGGCTCTGTCGAATGTTTGGGTATCGAAGATTGGAATCGAATTGTTGATGTCAATCTCCGGGGTGTGATCAATGGAGTCCAAGCTGTTTACCCGATCATGATGAGGCAGGGATTCGGACATATTATCAACACTGCCTCAATGGCTGGATTTATGGTCGTTCCAGGAAATGCACCTTATACAACGACCAAATATGCAGTGATTGGTCTTTCAAAATCGCTTCGGGCCGAAGCCGCGCAGATGGGAATCCGTGTGAGTGTCGTATGCCCTGGCCTAATTCGCACCCCTATTTTAGAAGGCGGAGGAAGATACGGGAAGATACTTTCAGACATTCCTCCTCAGGTGTTTCAGCGAATGTTAGAAAAATTCAGGCCAATGTCCCCAACGCTATTTGCCCAAAAGGTTTTGAAATCAGTAGCAAAGAATAAAGCGATCATCATCGTACCGTCATGGTGGAAGGTTTTCTGGTGGATGAACCGTCTTTCCCTTTCACTTGGAATACTTATCGCCCAAAAACATTATCAGTCTATGCAAAAGAAGCTTACCAAGGAGCAAAAGATCTGACACATCGATCGGGTTTTTTATTAAGGATTGTTACCCTCCAAGGTAGAGACGGCGGACATCGGGGTTTTGAAGAAGCTCCCTTCCTTCTCCTTCAAACCGGTTATTTCCCATCTCGAGCACATAACCATAATCCGAATACTCCAAGACCATGGCAGCCTTCTGTTCTACAATGAGACAGGGAAGCCCGGAATTTTTTATTTCGACAATCTTCTCAAACACAGTCTTGACCCATTTCGGTGAGAGGCCAAGGGAGGGTTCGTCCAGAAGTAAGAGTTTGGGCTGAATCATGAGCGCCCTTGCCAGGGAGAGCATTTGCTGTTCTCCTCCACTCATCTGGGAAGCCTTCCGTTTCTTTCTCTCCATCAGCCAGGGGAAGAGTTGCTCAATTCGTTCAAGCGCCTTCTCTTTCTCTTTCCGGTCATTAATTGTCCAGGCGCCCATGTCGAGATGCTCCTGAACCGTCATATCTGGAAAGATGACCCGGCCCTGCGGGTTGAAGGCCATGCCCTTCTCCACCATCTGATAGGCAGGGGTATTGGTTACTTCTTCATCCAAAAAGACCACTTTCCCGGAATTGACTCTTAAGAGTCCCGCAGCGGCCTTGAGAACGGTTGATTTCCCAGCGCCATTGGGACCGATCAGACCGACGATCTCAGCCTTTGTCACAGAGAGAGAGACGCCATGAAGGATCTCCATCTTTCCGTAACCAGTGACCAGCCCATCAATCACTAAAATGTTTTCTTCTCTTCTCTCCATCCTCACCCTCGCCTTCCCCCATCAGTGACCGTGTCAAAATCGCAACCAGATGGGGAAGCAAGATATCTGATCATCTTCCGAAATAATGTTCTAACAGTCTTTCGTCCTGCTGGATAAGGCTGCAACTCCCCTCGGCGATCTTCTGGCCATAGTTGAGGGCAATCGCATTCTGGCAGTGGTTCATGATAACGCTCATGTCGTGTTCGACAATGATAAAGGTCTTTCCTGCTTCGTTGAGCTGGTGGATCAATGCCATCAATTCATTCTGGAGTGTGGGATTGATACCAGCAGCGGGTTCATCAAGAAGGATCAGCTCCGCATCGAGCATCAGAACCTGTGCCAGCGAGAGGAGTTTCTGCTGGCCAAACGAAAGGTCGGAGGCATACTCATCCTTCTTATCATCCAGCCTGACCAGATGGAGCAGTTCCATGGCCCTCTCCATCACCCTCCGTTCCCTCCCTTTTCCGACGACAATGAGATTTTCAAGAAGGGTCATCTTGGGAAAGATCCGGATGATCTGATAAGTTCTGCCAATCCCCCTACGGGCAATCGCATAAGGCTTTTTGCCTGTGATCTCTTCGCCCTTGAAATAGATATGTCCTGAATCGGGTTGAAGCACTCCGGTGATGAGATTGAAGAGGGTGGTTTTGCCCGCTCCATTCGGACCGATCAAGCCGGTGATCGAACCTTGCGCGATGTCGAATGAACAGTGGTCAATGGCAGCCACTTCACCAAATTTCTTCACCACATCCACGATTCTTAACAGTGGTTCATTTGTCATCTTAATGTTTTCCATGCATTCTGCCAACTGCCTTCTGAATCTATATCTTCCTGATCCTTGGAACAATGCCTTTCTCCTTCATCCAGCCCAGAAGGCCCTGGGGAAAGAAGAGAATCAATATCATGAGAATGGCCCCAAAGATCGCCATATAAAGAATGGTCAATTCTGCCCAGAGGATTTCATGGATGAAGGTGAAAAGCGTTGCTCCGATAAGAGGGCCAAAGACCGTTCCCACCCCCGAAAAGAGTCATCACAATAGGAGTGAGTGTGAGCTGAATAATAAAACCAAATGACGGATCGATGTAGTTCTGATAGGTAAAATGGATGGCCCCTGCCATGCCTGTAAAAAAGGCGCTCATAACAAACGCAACGATCTTTTCTCGCGTCGTATGAATCCCCAATGTCTCAGCGGCCTGCTCATCCTCGCGGATGGTGATGAGTCGAAGGCCAAATTTAGAGGAGGTGATTTTATAGCAGATGAAGACGGTTATGAATGCCAGAAGAAGTATGGACCAGTAAAGTACAGGAAGGCTAATCCCTGCGACAAAAGGAACGCCTTTTCCTCCATGGGTGATGGGTTCGAGATACTCCCCGCCAAAGAGTTCCCGGGTTCCTTCGGTCAGTGCCACCATGGAGATGGCAAAGTAAACCCCTTTGATCCTGAGTAGGATATAACCCACGCCAATGGAGACGAGGCTCACAAAGAGGGCTCCAAGAGGTCAGGCAAAAAGCCAGAGGAGTTTATAGTCGGCAATCAGTAGACTGGAGACGTATCCGCTTACACCAATAAACCAGGCCAGGCCCAAATTGGTGTATCCGGTCAACCCCGAAAAGAGATTCCATCCGGAGGCATAAACCATAAAGATGAAGATGAGGACCAGAAGGGTCATCCAGTAGTCCGTAGCAAAGAATGGAACGGAGATGAGAAAGGCCATGAGGATGGCAAGTCCAATGGGAACTTGTTTTCTTTTTAAGGTTCTTCCGGGTTTTTAATGGGTGATAGTTTAGGGTAAAATGGTTCCAGGGAGGACTGGAGCCATGAAAGATACGGAGCTTTACCGGTACTTGTTGGGCATTGAAGAACCTTGGACGGTGGAACGAGTGACGTTGGATATGGAACGTCAGAGGGTGGATGTATGGGTAAACCATGCAGGAGGGATTCGTTGGCCCTGTCCGGAATGTGGAGCCATGGCATCTCTGTATGACCATGCTCCTGAGCGGGCGTGGCGTCATCTGGACAGTTGCCAGTTCAAGACGTTTCTTCATGCTCGTCCTCCCCGGGTAAACTGCAGAGAGCACGGGGTACGGCAGGTGCGATTGTCTTGGGCGGAGGAGAGTTCTCGGTTCACGTTGTGGTTTGAGCGGTTGGCCATCGATGTGCTTCGGGAGTGTGACATCTTGGGGGCGACTCGGATTTTGCGGATCAGTTGGGACGAGGCGTGGCATCTCATGGAACGAGCGGTCAAGCGAGGGTTGTTGGCCAGGGGACAGCGGGCATGTTCCCGGATCGGTGTGGATGAGAAGTCGGTTGGGAAGGGGCACAAGTATCTCACGTTGGTTTGTGACCTGGATAGGGGAACGGTGGAGTATCTTGCCGATGATCGTCAGCAAGGGAGTCTGGATAGCTATTATCAAGGGCTTACGGAGGAGCAACGGCAAGGGATTGAGGCCGTGGCTATGGATATTTGGGATCCTTATATTGCCTCGACGAAGGGCTATGTGCCGGAGGCGGAAGAGAAGATTGTCTTTGATCGTTACCATCTGATGACCCATATGGGTAAGGCCGTGGATACGGTGCGCAAGCGAGAGCATCGGGTATTGCAGCAGATGGGAGACGAGACATTGACCAAGTCGAAGTATCTTTGGCTTTACAGTGAGGAGAACCTTCCGGAGAAGCACTGGGAGCGTTTTGAGGGATTGAAGGCCAGCCACTTAAAAACTGCTCGTGCCTGGGCGATTAAAGAGAGCCTTCGGGACCTCTGGAACTATACCCGGAAAGGATGGGCTTCTGCTCATTTCAAACGGTGGTACTTCTGGGCAACCCATTCGAGATTGGAGCCTGTCATCAAGGCAGCTCGAACGTTCCATCGTCACCTTCAGAATGTGCTTACCTACTTTAGGCATCGAGTCACCAATGCTGTTTGTGAAGGAGTAAATTCCAAGATTCAGACCATTATCAAGATGGCCTATGGTTTTAGGAATCGGGATCATCTTAAAACAGCCATTTACTTCCATTGTGGAGGCTTAGACCTTCACCCGGGTACCCATTAAAAACCCGGAAGAATCTTAAAAATTATTCTTCGAAAAAGATTTGTAGCATGAAACTTCTTATGGCTCCTACTTCAATGGTTAAGGCATTCATATCTGCCTCTTCTTGGCTCCTTCCTCTCTATTTCTGTCTTATATGTTTCTGAACTATTTCACCTTTCCGCCAAACAAGAGATCTCTCTTTCTATAATTTTTTTCTTGTCCGATTTATATCAATATATTATAAAATATTTTAGATTAGATGGAGCAGATTATGATCGAGATTCGCTTTCATGGAAGGGGAGGGCAGGGGGCGGTGGTGGCCTCCAAAGTGCTTGCCGTTGCCTTTTTTCATGAAGGGCTCTATGTTCAATCCTTTCCTGCCTTCGGGGTCGAGAGACGGGGTGCTCCTGTGATGGCCTTCTTGAGGGTGGATCGCGAACCCATTCAGTTGAGAGTCAACATTTATCAGCCCGATCACATCATCGTGTTAGATCCCACGCTGATTGGAGCTGTGGATGTTACGGCTGGTTTGAAACCGAACGGATGGATTTTGATCAATTCAGGACATTCACCTGAAACATTTAAGGATCTAAAAAATTTCAGAGTCGCCACAGTGGATGCCACCTCCATTGCTATCCGGAACGGATTGGGTTCCCGGACTAATCCAATTGTCAATACCGCTATCTTAGGTGCTTTCTCAAAAGTGAGTGGCCTCGTGGGAATTGATTCGATTGCCCTGTCGATCCGCGAAGAGACACCCGGTAAGAAAGATGAAAACGCCAAGGCAGCAAGAGAAGCCTATGCAGAAGTGAAAGTTTAAAGGTAAGGGTTAGGATGCCCGTTTCGTTATAAGGTTAGGTCATAAGTATCTAAAATCTTTTAGACGTACCCCCTTGACCTAATACCAAACTGGCCTCATAGCCTTAACCCAAAGACCATACACTTCGTCAATACAAGGATTGGTGAGATGACCAAACAAATTACCTTTAATAAGATTTCTGAGATGCCCATGATTGCTGTCTCCGCTGGAGATATGGCGTGGAATAAAACCGGAGCATGGAGAACGCAGCGTCCTATTTATGAAGATAAGACCCCACCCTGCAGTGCAGCCTGCCCAGCAGGGAATGATATCGTTAAATTCATCCAAAAGATTGAAAAGGAGGATTTTGAGGGAGCCTGGAATATCATCAAAGAGGAGAGCCCTTTCCCAGGAGTCTGTGGCAGGGTCTGCTTCCATCCCTGCGAGTCAAAGTGCAATCGAGGATCGTTTGACGAACCGATTGCGATTCATGCTCTGGAAAGATTTGTTGCAGACTTTGGCTCTCGCCTTCGTAAGAAGATACCCAAGTTGGGAGAAAAGAGGGAGGAGAAGGTCGCCATTATCGGCTCGGGACCAGCGGGCATGACTTGTGCCTATCATCTTGCAAGGCTCTATTATGATGTGACGGTCTTTGAATCCTTTCCCCTTGCGGGTGGCATGCTCAGGCTTGGCATTCCATCCTACCGATTGCCCAGAGATGTTCTGGATAGGGAGCTTTCAGATATTGAAGCTCTGGGAGTTAAGATTCGTACAGGTGTGACCCTGGGGGAGGATATAAGATTAGAGGACTTAAAAGATTATCAGGCCATCTTCATCAGTATAGGAGCACACCATAGCCGAGGGCTCAGTATCCCTGGAGAAAGAGAGAAAGGCGTTTTAAGCGGCCTTGAACTACTGAAAAGGATCAACCTTCGCAAGAAGATGAAGTTGGGCGATAAGATCGCTGTTATCGGTGGAGGCAATACAGCCATTGATGTTGCCCGATCTGTCGTCCGTATGGGCAAAAAAGCAACAATTCTCTACCGTCGTTCAAGAGAGGAAATGCCTGCCTTTGAAGAAGAGATTCTGGAGGCAATTGAGGAGGGAGTGAAGATCAGGTATCTTATCAATCCAATCCGAGTTGGGCAAAAGGATGGATTGAAACGAATCGAATGTTTAAAAATGGAATTGGGTGAAAAGGATGAGAGTGGCCGGAGAAGGCCCATTCCCATTCCAAATTCAAATTTCCGTGTAAATGTTGACAATGTGATTGTTGCTGCAGGTGAGGAGATTGAAGCTTCCTTTCTTCCGGAAGCACTGGAGAGAAAAGAAGGGCTTGTCCTCACCCGAAGAGATGGAAGCACAGGGATTAAAGGGCTCTTTGCCGGAGGAGATCTCACCTCCAATCAGAGAACCGTTGCACATGCCATTGGCTCGGGTAAGAAAGCGGCCATGGCCATAGATGCTTTCTTAAATGGAAGAAATTCAGATGCCATCTTCCAAAATCTCATTGGAGAAGGCCCTTCCATCTCCATCTTCGGGTATTTCCATCCAGGGGAGAGATTGAGAAATTCCCATGTGGTGGCTTTTGAAGAATTGAACATGGACTACTTCGACCCTGCAAAAAGGCAGGAAGAATCGAAGAGACCTGTTAAAGATAGGATTAAAGGATTTAAAGAGGTCTCAACAACTTTTTCCGAAAGCGTTGCGCTGGAGGAAGCCAGGCGCTGTTTCAATTGTGGCACCTGTAATGAGTGTGAAGTCTGTTATGTCTTCTGTCCGGACATCTCGATCCTAAAAAGAGACGGACTTTTTTTACGTCAGGTGGATTACGATTACTGTAAGGGATGTGGCATCTGTTTTACGGAATGTCCCAGGGGGGTCATCTCTCTACAAGAGGAGGCTAAATGAAGCGCGTCATTACGGGAAACCAGGCTGTGGCCTATGGAGTCATCTTGAGCCGCGTGGATGTGGTCTCCGCCTATCCCATCACCCCACAGACCACCATTGTGGAAGAGCTTTCCGAACTGATTGCAAGCGGCCGGTTGAAAACGAGATTCCTCAAAGTCGAGTCAGAACACTCTGCTATGGCGGCCCTAATCGGGGCATCTACAGGAGGCGTGAGGTGCTTTACAGCGACCTCCTCGCATGGATTGGCCTATATGCACGAGATGCTCCACTGGGCCTCTGGTGCAAGGCTTCCGATTGTGATGGTCAATGTGAACCGAGCCATTGGCCCCCCATGGAATATCTGGGGCGATCAGAGCGATTCTGTCTCACAGCGCGATACCGGATGGATTCAACTCTATTGCGAAAATAACCAGGAAGTGCTCGATACCATCATCCAGGCTTACCTCATCGCAGAGACGGTGAAACTTCCTGTGATGGTCGTCCTCGATGCCTTCGTCCTGTCCCACACGGCTGAACCGGTGGAGGTTCCCAGCATTGAAGAGGTAGATGCTTTCTTACCGCCTTTCTGTGCGGATTATGCCATTGATACTCAAGAACCCAGAGCCTACTCCGTGATCACGACGCCTGACTATTTCATGGAGTTTCGTTACAAGATTCAAAAGGCCATGGAAGAGGTTCCAGAGGTTGCCAAAAAGGTTGATGATGAATTTAAAGCCAGGTTTGGCAGAGGTTATGGCTCGATTGAAAGATATGGGAAAGATGAGGCAGAGGTGTTGTTGATGACCTCTGGAACTGTAACCAGTACTTCGAGAATTGTAATCAAAAAGTTAATGGAGAAAGGATTAAGTGTTGCCGGAGTGAAGATGAAACGATTCAGGCCTTTTCCCTCTGACGAGATATATGAAGTGATTCAAGGAGCAAAGAAGATCGCTGTCATTGACCGGAATCTCTCTGCCGGAGTGGGTGGCATCTTTTCGCAGGAATTGAGAGCTTCCTTGTATTTACGAGAGCAGAGGCCACCCGTCTTTGGATTCGTTTCCGGATTGGGAGGAAGAGATATTACTCCGGAATTGATCGAAGAGGCGATTCAATATACCATAGAGAATGATCGGCCCAAAGATGAGATTGTGTGGTTAGGGCTGAAAAGATAAACCCATTGGAAAATAGAAATTGCAAATTGAAAAATGATTTTTAAGATTTTGCATTTTTCAATGCTAAATTTGCAATTTTCAATGAGATGGAAAGAATGAGAAAGATAGAGATACCTATCGCTGAGAATCTGGGGCATGGTCATCTGGCATGTGCGGGATGTGGAGCGGCCGTGGCCATGCGGCTGACTTTGAAGGCCCTTGGTGAGAAAACTGTCATGGTCTTTCCTGCCTCGTGCTGGTCAATTGTGCCAGGGTTCTGGCCCTATTCCAGTTACAAGATTACGGCTGTTCATGCTGGCTTTGTCACAGCAGCAGCAACCGCATCCGGTGTAAGAGCGGCCTTAGATGTTCGAGGCGAGAATGATACTCTGGTGGCCGTGTGGGCAGGAGATGGCGGAACCTTTGATATTGGAATTCAGGCTCTTTCCGGAGCGGCAGAACGAAACGAAGATATACTCTACATCTGCAATGACAACGAAGGTTATATGAATACAGGGACCCAGCGAAGTTCAGCCACCCCACTTATGGCCTGGACCACGACCACACCCGTCACGCAGCCAAAAGAGAATCCCAAAAAAGACATTATGGCCATTATGGCGGATCATCATATACCCTATGCGGCTACAGCCACGATTGCCTACCCGGAGGACCTCATTCGAAAATTGGAAAAGGCAAAGGGCATCCGTGGAACCCGCTTCATCCACCTTTTCTCTCCATGTCCACCTGGATGGAAGATGGCCTCTGAACAGACGATCAAGATTTCGAGGCTTGCTGTCCGCTCGAGAATTTTTCCCCTTTACGAGATTGAAAATGGACGAGTCTATACGATTCAGGAAGAGTCCCGCGTTGTCCCTGTGAAGGGGTATTTAAAACTCCAGGGCCGGTTCAGCCACCTCTCCGAAAAGGACATTGAGATCACCCAGAAAAATGTGGACGATGCCTGGGAACGCCTCCTCCGAAGAGCACGCTGCTGATCCCGGTTGATCCAATAAGAAACTTTTAGGAAGCATTTCACAGATCGATCTGGCGTTTTCGTACAGAGGAAGAGGTATGACTTGAAAAGAAGAGACGGAATCAATTAAGATTAATTCCATTCTTCTAATTCTATTTTTATAGACGAATTAATACGGGAATGAAAAAATACCACCTCGGCATTGATGTTGGCTCTGTGAGTGCAAACACGGTTATTCTGAATGAACAGACAGAAGTCGTAGAGGAACATTACACAAGAATCAAAGGCCAACCTCTCAAAACCGTCCAGAGCATTTTAGAAGAGGTCTTCAGCCGCATCCCACCTGAAGCGTTTTACGACATCTCCTTCACCGGCACCGGAGGAAAGCTCCTCTCCGAACTCCTCGAAGGCCATTTCGTCAATGAGATCATCGCTCAATCGAAAGCCATTCAACATCTCTATCCTGAGGTCCGGACGATCATCGATATCGGAGGAGAGGACTCAAAGCTGATCTTCATCGAAGAGGAGAATGGTCATTACAAGATTAGCGATTTCTCGATGAACACCCTCTGTGCGGCGGGCACGGGCTCATTTCTGGACCAGCAAGCGAGCAGGCTTGGCTTCACCATAGAAGAATTCGGCGAGATCGCCCTGAAGTCGGTCAACCCCCCTCGCATTGCAGGACGATGCAGTGTCTTTGCAAAGACGGATATGATCCACCTTCAACAGATCGCCACACCGGATTACGATATTGTGGCTGGTCTCTGTTATGCACTTGCAAGAAATTTTAAAAGCAACATCGGCAAAGGGAAAACATTTGTCAAACCGGTATCTTTTCAGGGAGGTGTGGCAGCCAACGTTGGGATGAGAAAGGCATTTCAGGATGTATTGGAGCTCTCAGATGGAGACCTCATCATCCCGAAATATTTTGCCTCTATGGGAGCCATAGGTGCGGTTTTGGTGACCCGAGAGAGCCAATCCCCCAAGAGAACTGGATTGTTAAATTTAAAAGCCCTTAAAGAGTATTTACTCCATCATCAAGAAAGAGAAGCACCCCTAAAACCCCTCTGCCTTTCATCGAATCATGTTTTTTCACCCCCTGCACTCCATGGGGTGCAGGGTAACCCCGAACCACGTGGGGTCCAGGGTTACCCCGAACCTCTCATGGTGCAGGGATCACCCTCTTCAGATTCAACATCTCAGGAAAAGATCGAAGCCTATTTAGGGCTTGATGTGGGTTCGATCAGCACAAATCTTGTCGTGATTGACAAAAATAAGAAGGTTCTTTCAAAGCGATACTTGATGACTGCAGGTAGGCCCATTGAAGCGGTTCGCATCGGTCTTCGGGAAATCGGCGAGGAGATTGGTGACCGGGTGGAGATTAAGGGAGTTGGAACAACCGGTTCGGGTCGTTATCTCACTGCTGATTTTGTGGGCGCAGATCTTGTCCGAAATGAGATCACAGCTCAGGCTACGGCAGCGGTTCACATCGATCCCAAAGTGGATACCATTTTTGAAATTGGCGGACAAGACTCCAAGTATATCAGCATTGATAACAGAGTGGTCGTTGATTTTGAGATGAATAAGGTCTGTGCCGCAGGAACAGGCTCTTTCTTGGAGGAGCAGGCGGAGAAGTTAGACATCTCGATCAAGGAGGAGTTTGGAAGGCTTGCCCTCTCTGCAGAAGAGCCAGTGAGGATGGGAGAGCGGTGTACAGTCTTTATCGAATCAGACCTTGTCCATCATCAACAGTGGGGTGCCTCTAAGGATAATCTCGTTGCAGGCCTCAGCTATTCGATTGTCCAGAATTATCTGAATCGGGTGGTTGGAGATCGCCGCATTGGAGACCGGATCTTCTTCCAGGGGGGCACGGCTTTTAATAAAGGGGTGGTGGCTGCCTTTGAGAGTGTTCTCGAAAAGGAGATTATCGTCCCCGAAAATCACGATGTGACCGGAGCCATTGGTGTTGCCATTCTGGCGATGGAGGAGCGAACCTGGGAGCATACAGTTTTTAAAGGGTTCGATTTAAGCCAGCGTCGATACGAACAGACCTCTTTCGAATGCAAAGGCTGTCCCAATCTCTGCCTCATCCGAAAAGTGAGCGTTGAAGGCGAAAAGCCCCTCTTCTACGGAAGCCGCTGCGAAAAATATGATGTGATCAAGCGAACCAAGAGATCGGATCTATCCGACCTTTTTGAGGAGCGGGAAAGAATGCTTTTCGCTTCATATAAAAAGGAGGAAGAGCTGCCAGCCAATGCACCGGAGATTGGCATTCCGAGAATTCTCTACCTTCATGAGATGATGCCTTTTTGGAGAGCTTTCTTTGCGGAATTGGGTTATCGCGTCATTCTCTCCGATGCGACGAACAAAGAGTTGATCCGTAAGGGAGTTGAAAACGTCGTTGCCGAGACCTGTTTTCCTATCAAGGTGAGCCATGGCCATGTGCTGAACCTTCTTGAGAAAGGGGTAAAGAAGATCTTTTTACCGAGCATTGTTAATCTCAAATCGCCCCATCCTGAGATTCCGATCAGTGCAGCCTGTCCTTATGCCCAGGCCTTTCCATATGCCGTCCATTCTTCTATCGATTTTAAGAAGAGTGGTGTGGAAGTGCTTCAACCCATCTTCCATTTTCGTTTCGGAAGGAATCATCTGGAGAGGGAACTGATCCATTTTGGAAAGTCACTCCAACGGCGACCCAAGCAGGTGAAACAGGCCATGGAGAAGGCAGAGCGGTTTCAGGCGCGGTTCTACCAATCCCTTCTCAACAGGGGCAAGGAGATTCTGAATCAGATTGGGCCTGATGAAAAGGCGATGGTGATTGTGGGCAGGCCTTATAACTCCTGTGATCCTGGGGTCAATCTGGAGATTCCGAAGAAATTGATGGATTTGGGAGTCCTTGCCATTCCCATGGATTTTCTTCCGCTCGATTCGGTCAAGCCGACCGAAGAGATCCGAGAGATGTACTGGCGATATGGGCAGAAGATCCTCTCTGCAGGGAAGATCATTCAGGAGGATCCAAGACTCTATGCGGTCTATATCACCAATTTTGGTTGCGGACCAGACTCTTTCATCATCCATTTTTACAGGGAACTCTCAAAAGGGAAGTCTTACCTTCAATTAGAGATCGACGAGCACAGCGCCGATGCAGGGGCCATCACGCGCTGTGAGGCTTTTCTCGATAGCTTGAAGAATAGTAAAGGGTTTACGTTCGCTCCCCTTAAAAAGAAGAAACCAACAGCGGACCGGACGAAGAGGATCTATATTCCCTATATGTATGATGGAGCCTATGCAGTGGCCGCTGCCTTTAATGCCTGCGGTGTGGATGCAGAAGTCTTCCCAGAATCGGATGAGGAGACGCTCTATTGGGGTAGGAAATTCACCTCAGGCAAAGAGTGTTATCCCTGTATTCTGACCACTGGCGACATGGTGAAGATGGTCAAGAACCCAAATTTCGATCATGAGAGGGCAGCCTTCTTCATGCCATCTGGAAATGGGCCGTGCCGATTTGGACAGTACCATCGGTTTCATCGCCTCATCCTGGACGAGTTAGGATTTCAACATGTACCTGTCTATGCTCCCAATCAGGATGAGACGCTTTATAATGATCTGGGCATCATGGGATCCCGATTCACACGATTGGGATGGCAGGGCATTGTGGCTGTAGATCTGCTGATGAAGAAGCTTCTCGAGACCCGTCCCTACGAGAAGAATAAAGGAGAGGCCAATCAGGTTTATGAAGAGTCATTACACAGGGTTTGTGAGGCGATCCGAAATGGGAGCGATCTGAAAGAGGCACTTCTTAAAAGCCTCGAGCATTTCGAGCGCGTCGAGGTGGAAAACTCTGGTAGAAAGCCCTTGATTGGAATTGTGGGCGAGATCTACGTGCGGCTCAATCGCTTCAGCAATGAAGATGTCATCCGGAAGGTCGAGCAGTTCGGAGGAGAAGCGTGGATAGCGCCCATGACCGAATGGATCCTATATGTTAATACTATTTCTAAAAGAAGAAGCCTTAGAAAGAAGTCGTTTTCAAATCTCTTAAAAGTTTTTTTGACAGATTATTATCAGAAAAAGGACGAGCACCATCTTGAAAATCTCTTTAGGGGCCATCTCCGAAACTTCGGTGAACCCAAGACTCGAGCGATCTTCAAGAAGGCAAAACCCTATCTCGATTCCTCCTTCGAAGGAGAGGCGATCCTTTCTATTGGGAAGTCGATCGATTTCGCTACGAGAGGTGCCAGTGGAATCATCAATATTATGCCATTTACTTGCATGCCCGGAACGATTGTGAGCGCCCTATTGAAAAGATACCAGGAGGAGAGTCATCACATTCCCATTCTGAATATGGCCTATGACGGTCAGGAACAGACCAATACCCTCACCCGGCTTGAAGCCTTCATGCACCAGGCAAGAGAGTTTCAGAACAGGAAGAACAAAAAATTTAATCCATTGAAATGAAAGAAGAATTTTCCACTCCATGGCTTGTTAAAATAATCACTTTATATATTGATTTTTAAGATATGAGATGATAAGGATAGAAGGTATCATTTCAATTGATATTGGAATCGACATCCGGTTGAGTGAGTTTTGAATTATGGAAGAGTGGAATAATGCCTTGAAAATATTCCTGTTTGGATTCAGTGGCGTCTTTATTGGTTTGATCCTGCTGATGTGGGCGATTCATCTGATCGCTCTTTTCGTAAGGCATTTTATATCTACGAAGAAGTAATCGTTTCAGAAATGGCCGAATTTTCAATCAGCACCATTCTCTTGAAAACCGGTTTTCTCCATCTCACGGTTGGCCATGTTGTCATGTGGCTGATCGGTGGAGCCTTTATCTATTTAGCCATTGCAAGAGATTTTGAACCTCTGCTTCTCCTTCCGATCGGTTTCAGCATCTTGGCAGTCAATCTTCCCTTGGCGCCATTGCTTGGAGAAGGAGATCTGATTCGAATCTTCTACCATTATGGCCTCGAATGGGATATTATCCCCTGCATCATCTTCCTCGGTATCGGTGCCCTGACCGATTTCAGTCCGATGATCGCCAATCCGAAAACCCTACTTCTTGGAGCGGGGGCTCAATTCGGTGTCTATGTAGCGTTCTTTGGGGCTTTGCTCTTCGGCTTCGATCTTGAGGAGGCTGCTACGATTGGAATCATTGGGGGTGCCGATGGACCGACCTGCATCTATTTAACGACGAAGTTGGCCCCGCATCTGATCGGAGCCAATGCGATTGCGGCTTACTCCTATATGGCCATGGTTCCTTTAATTCAACCTCCGATCATTAAACTTTTAACGACGAAAAAGGAGATGGCGATCCGGATGAAGCAGTTGAGGCCGGTTTCGAAGACAGAGCGGATTCTCTTTCCTCTGGTTGGGACCGTGGTGATCGTATTGATCGTGCCTGCAGCTGCTCCCCTGATGGTGATGTTTTTCATCGGAAATCTCTTTAGAGAATCGAGAGTGGTAGAAAGACTCCTTAAGACTGCTCAGAACGAACTGCTCAATATTGTGACGATCTTTTTAGGGTTGGCCGTTGGTTCAACCATGGTAGCGGACCAATTTTTAAAGCCGCAACCCATCTTCATTTTTATTCTGGGTCTGGTTGCTTTTTCATTCAGTACTGTAGGGGGCATTCTCCTTGCCAAATTGATGAACCTCTTTCTCAAGGAGAAGATCAATCCTCTCATCGGTTCCGCTGGCGTTTCAGCTGTGCCAAT
>OGCL01001148.1_pt1 | contig 23858 bp, 21 predicted proteins | sample 1570041 | NCBI WGS metagenome assembly OGCL01 (sample SAMN06266162, study PRJEB24511) | hot springs metagenome | isolation source: Hot spring water | place: South Africa: Limpopo | collected 2015-06-22 | reverse complement strand
CGATCACCCGCCGCACCACGTTTCCGCCGGCGTTCATCAGCCGCAGGATCGCCTCCATCGAGGCGCCGGCCGGGATCTCGTACTCCCCGAAGCGCAGCCCGTCGTCCAGGTCGGCATAGCGCGCGCCCATGCGAAAGATCGTGGCGTTGCGGATCACGCCGTCCCGCGCCAGCCGGTCGGCGAGGGACGCGCCGGTGACCACCGGCATGGTGTACCAGAGCAGGCCGCCGTCGTCGCCGGAGTCGAAGAGCGGCAGGATGTGCGGGTGTTGCAGCGCGGCCGTCGTCTTGATCTCGAGCCGGCCGCCGGATTGCGGGCGCGACAGCGAGATGCGGGCGTTGCGGTCCTGCCCCTTGGCGTCGCTCATCTTGCTCGTCACGTCCCTTGCTGCTCGTCCACGCCGCCGTCGTCCTCGCTCGGCAGCCGCTGGCGAAACCCGTCGAGCTTCGCCGCATCGGCCCGCTCCCGCGGTTCGTGGTACAGGCTGCTCCGCGGCCAGCCGGTGACACGGGCGATGAGCCGTCGCGGAAACTCGTCGGCGAGGGCGGTCACGATCGCCCGCCGCTGACGAGGTGCGAGGGGAGCCAGGCCGAGACTTTTTTTGCCACGGCGAGTTCGAGCGTGAGTTGGCCGACGAGCCGCTCGAGTTCGGCCGGATCGAAGCCGAAGGCGCGCGCCTCGCGCAGCGCCAGCGGCACCGGCACCGCGCCGCAGGCGCGGATCTGCGACTCGTAGATCGGAAAACCGGGGTTGGGGTAGATGACCTCGTGGCCGACGCCCGCGTCGGTGACCGAGAGGATCGTGTACGCGATGAAGGGCTTCGCCCCGGCGGCGACGACGACGTCCTCCGGTGCGATGGGCAGGCCGCCGCGCGTGCGCGAGAGGTAGCGCGCCGCCGCTTCGCGCAGCTCGTCGATGCCAGCCGAAGGCGTATAGCCGTGACGACCCTCGCGGATGGCGCGCATCGCCGCCTCGCACACGTGCGCAGGCGTCGGAAAGTCGGGTTGGCCGATGCAGAAGTTGACGATGTCACGGCCGGCGCGGGCAAGGGCGTTCACCTCGGCGAGGACGACGAAAGCGTTCTCGGTACCGAGGGTCGATGCACGCTCGCTCAGTGCACCCATGTCAGCGGCTTAAAGTTGGAATTGTATCGGCGAGCTGCCGGCGCGTCCTCTTGCGCGCCGGGGCGGCGGATCGAGGACGGCGTGGACTGCGATCCGCAAGGGCTTGCGCCGGAAAAGCGTGGCTGACCGCGGTCCCGGACGATTTCGAGCACGAGCAGGCCACCTGCGACCTCGTGCGCGGCAAAGGACTGGTCGTGCTCACCTCGTGCGGTCACCGCGGGGTGGTCAATTCCGTGCGCGCGGCGATGCAGCTTCGCGGTGTCTCCCGGGTGCACGCGGTGCTCGGGGGCTTTCACCTCGCTCCGCACACGGTCGCGTACCCGCGCGAGACGGTGGCCGCGCTCAAGGCGCTGCAGCCTGACTTCCTCGTGCCGATGCACTGCACGGGCGAGACCTTCATCTCGATCGCGATCGAGGAGATGCCGGCGGCGACCCTCCGCTCCTCGACGGGCAGCCGTTTCATCTTCTCCGCTTAGCGGCGCCGCTTGCGCCCGGGGCGCGGCGCGAGCGGCCGCATCCGGAGGCACGTACAATGCGCCTAGCGTGCCGCGGCAAGACTTCTTCAACCTTTACCGCCACGGCTTTGCGCGGGTGGCGCTCGCCACTCCGGCGGTCCGTATCGCCGATCCGCTTGCCAACGCCGCCGCGCACCTCGGCCTGCTGCGCGAGGCGGCGCGGCGCCGGGCGATCCTCGCGGTCTTTCCGGAGCTCGGGCTTTCCGCCTACACCTGCGAAGACCTTTTCCACCAGCGCGCGTTGATCGAAGGTTGCGAACGGGCGCTTGCGCGTCTGCTTGCCGGCGCGCGCGCGCTACCGCTCGCCGGCGTCGTCGGGCTGCCGGTCGCGCTGGACGGAAGCCTGTACAACTGCGCTGCATTTTTCGCGCGCGGTCGGCTCCTCGGCGTGGTGCCGAAGGTCTACCTGCCGAATTACCGCGAGTTCTACGAGCGCCGCCACTTCGCCTCGGGCAGCGTCGCCGCGCACGAGCGCATCCGGCTCGCCGGCCAGGAGGCACCGTTCGGGCCGCGTCTGCTGTTCCGGCTCGACGAGCTTCACGGCTTCGTCGTCGCAGCCGAAATCTGCGAGGACCTGTGGGTGCCGGTGCCGCCGTCCTCGTACGCGGCGCTCGCAGGCGCGACGGTGCTCGTGAACTTGTCGGCCTCGAACGTGCTGGTCGGCAAGCACGAGTACCGCCGCCAGCTCGCGGCGAACCAGTCCGCCCGCTGCATTGCCGCCTATCTCTATAGCGCCGCGGGGGTCGGCGAGTCGACCACCGATCTCGCCTGGGACGGCCACGCGATGGCCTACGAAAACGGCACGCTGCTCGCCGAGTCGCGGCGCTTCGCGCCCGGCCCCCAACTGACGGTGGCCGACATCGACCTCGAGCGGCTCGCCGCCGACCGCATGCGCCAGAACTCGTTCGCCGACTGCGCCCATGCCGCCGCAGCCGAGACCGCGCGTTGGCGCACGGTGTCCTTCTCGCTGCCACTGCCTGCGGGGCGGCTGCTCCTCGAGCGGCGCGTGGCGCGTTTTCCCTACGTCCCCGACGATGCGGCGACGCGCGATGCGCGCTGCGAAGAGGTCTACCGCATCCAGGTGCAAGGGCTGGCGACGCGGCTACGGGCGACCGCAACGCGCCGCGTCGTGATCGGCGTCTCCGGCGGCCTCGACTCCACGCACGCGCTGCTTGTCTGCGCGCGCGCGATGGACGAGCTCGGCCTGCCCCGCCGCAACATCCTTGCCTACACGATGCCGGGCTTTGCCACGAGCGCCCGGACGCGCCAGACCGCCGGGCAGCTGATGCGGGCGGTCGGCGCCCGCGCCGCGGAGATCGACATCCGACCTTCCTGCCGCCAGATGCTCGCCGACCTCGGCCACCCCTTTGCGCGAGGTCGGCCGGTCTACGACGTGACCTTCGAGAACGTCCAGGCGGGCGAGCGCACGAGCCACCTTTTTCGCCTCGCCAACCGGCACGGCGCCCTCGTCGTCGGCACGAGCGACCTTTCCGAGCTCGCGCTCGGCTGGTGCACCTATGGCGTCGGCGACCAGATGTCTCACTACGCGGTCAACGCGAGCGTGCCGAAAACGCTCGTGCGTTACCTGATCGACTGGGTCAGGCGCTCGGGCCAGTTCTCGCCGGCGGTCGGCCGCGCGCTCGCGCGCGTGCTCGAAACGGAGATCTCTCCCGAACTCGTGCCCGGCACGCGCCACGGCCAGCCGAGGCAGCGCTCCGAAGCGGTCATCGGCCCTTACGCGCTGCAAGACTTCCACCTGTACTACGTCTTGCGCTTCGGCTACGGGCCAGCCAAGGTCGCGTTCCTGGCCTGGCACGCCTGGCGCGACACCTACAGCCTCGCCGAGATCCGGCGCTGGCTGGGCGTCTTCCTCGAGCGCTTCTTCGCCTTTGCGCAGTTCAAGCGCAGCGCGCTGCCCAACGGACCGAAGGTGGGCTCCGGCGGTTCGCTCTCGCCGCGCGGGGACTGGCGCGCCCCGTCGGACGGCAACGCCGCCGTCTGGCTCGCCGAGCTCGCTCGGGTGCCCGCGCGCGAGCGCTAGACGCGCCCGCCCGCGGCGACCCCGCCCCCGCGTCTACTGCGGCTTGATACCGGCTGCGCGCACGATGCGCTGTGCCTCCTCGACCTCGCGCCGGACGAACTCGCTGAATTCAGCAAGCGCCATCCCCCCGGGCTCGGTGCCGAGCTTTAGTAGCCGATCGCGCAGGTCAGGGGCGGCCAGCGCGGCGTTCACGTCACGGTTGATCTTCTGCGCGATCTCGGGCGGTATTCTCGCCGGCCCCCACAGACCGACCCAGAGCGTGTACTCGAAGCCCGGGAAACCCTGCTCGGCCACGGTCGGGACCTCGGGCAACAGGCTCGAGCGGCGCAGGCTGGAGACGGCGAGCGCGACCGCCTTGCCTGCCGTCACATGCGGCAGCGCGGCGTTGAGCGGCGCCCAGTAGCAGCAGGTGCGGCCGGCGATCGTGTCGGAGATCGCCTCGGGCGTCCCCTTGTACGGCACGTGCACGACGTCGATGCCGGTAGCGATGCGCAGCTTCTCGAGGTTGAAGTGCGTGCCGCTTCCCATGCCGGCGCTCGCGAAGTTGTACTTGCCTGGCGTTGCGCGCGCCGCATCGAGAAAGTCGCGCAGCCCCTTCCAACCGGCGCTCGGGGTGACGATGAGCACGTTCGGCCCGCTGCCGAGTAGCGCCAGGTTGGTAAAGTCGCGCAGCGTGTCATACGGCAGGCTTGCGTAGAGGGCCGGATTGGCCGCGTGCGCCGAGGAATTCGCGAGCAGCGTGTAGCCGTCCGGCGCCGAGTCGGCGACGAACTTCGAGCCGACCGCCCCGCCCGCGCCGACGCGGTTCTCGGCGACCACGTTCTGCCCCCACATCTCGGACAATTTGGCGGCCACCGCGCGGGCGATGATGTCGGTCGAACTTCCGGGCGTGAACGAGATGATCAGTCGCACCGGCTTGGTCGGATAGCCCTGCGCCGAGGCCGGCGCGGCGAGGGCGAGCGCCGCGATCGCGGCGGGCACCAGAAACTTCCAGCTACGCAGAAAGTCCATCGTCCACCTCCACGTTCTCCGGTTGCAGCGCAAGACCAGCGCTGCGCGCCTGCGCAAGGAGCAGCGTCGCGAAGTCCTGGTCCTGCCAACCCTGTCCCATCATCGCCTGCACGAGGTCGCGCGTCAACGACGCGAGCGGCATCGGCGCCTCGAAGGTGCGCGCCGCCTCCAGCCCGAGGTCGAGGTCTTTGCGCAGGAGCGCCGGCGTGAAGGTGACGTGAAAATCCAGGTTCACGAAGGCCGGCGTTTTGTAGCGGGTGAAGGTCGACCCGAGCACGCTGCGGTTGAGGAAGTCAAGGAACGCGTGGCGCGGCACCCCCGCTTTCTGGGCGAGCACCGTCACCTCCGCAAGCGACTGGGTGATCACGCCGAGAAAGACGTTGTGGCAGATCTTGACGATGCGCGCAAGCTCCCCCTCCCCCACCCAGCTCGCGCCGCAGCCCATGCGATCGAGCAGCGGCCGCACTTCGTCGTAGACGGCGCGCGGACCCGAACAGACGAAGCTCAGCCTGCCCGCCTTGACCACCTTGGCGTTGCCCGACACCGGCGCGGCGAGGTAGCCGATAGCGCGCGCCTCGAGCATGCGCCGCAGCTCGGCCGACCCTTCGAGCGAGATCGACGAACATTCGACGAGGAGCCGCGTACGCAAGCGCGCCGCCCCGAGCAGCCGGTCGACCACTGCGCGCACGTCCTCCCAGGTCGACACCATGCAGAAGACGATGTCGCGGCCGGCGATCTCGGCCAGATCCGCGGCGACGCGCGCCCCCTTCGCCGCGAGCGGCTCGGCCTTGGCGCGCGTGCGGTTCCAGACGAGCAGATCGGTGCCGGCAGCCGCGAGCCGCTCGGCCATCGCGTAACCCATGCGGCCGGTTCCGATCCAGCCGACCGCGGGCTCAATAGGCGTTGGCAACGGGGAGCTCCTGGGCGGGGTAGAGCGTGATCACCTTGGCGCCGCTCGGCGTGAGCACCACTTCCTCCTCGATGCGGGCGGCCGACACGCCGTCCCGCGCCGGACAGAAAGTCTCGACCGCGAACACCATCCCGGCCTTCAGCTCGTAAGGCTCGATGAAGGAGTTGAGCCGAGAGATGAGCGGCCGTTCGTGCAGGCCGAGGCCGAGGCCGTGGCAGAAGTTGAGTCCGAAGGCCGCCATTTCGCTCTCGAAACCGATGTCGCTGCACTTCGGGAAGGCGCGCGCGACACGGTCCGTGGTCACCCCCGGCTTGAGCAGCTCGATCGCCCGGTCCATCCACTCGCGCGCGCGCCGGTACGCATCCCGCTGCGCGCGGCTTGCGCGCCCGACCGCGAAGGTGCGGTAGTAGCAGGTGCGATAGCCCATGAACGAGTGGATGATGTCGAAGTACGCCTGGTCGCCCGGTCGGATCAGGCGGTCGGTGAAGTTGTGCGGATGCGGCGAGCAGCGCTCGCCCGCGATCGCGTTCACCGCTTCGACGCAGTCCGAGCCCATCTCGTAGAGGCGCCGCGCCGCGTGCGCGACCAGATCGCTCTCGCGCACGCCGGGCTTCAACCGCTCGGCAAGGTCCTGATAGACGCCGTCGACCATGCTCGCGGCGATGTTGAGGAGCACGATCTCATCCTGACTCTTCACCTCGCGCGCAGCGAGCATCGTCTGCTGCGCGTCGCGCACCTCGATTCCCTCAGCCTGCAGCGCAAAGAGCATCGGCGGCTCGCACACGTCGACGCCGAGCGGCATCCCGGCGACTCCCTCGTCGCGCAAAATGGCGGCGATCTCCTTCGCCGCAGCGCGAAACAGTCCGACCTTCGGTCCGATCGCGCCGCGCATGCCAGGGTTGCCGGCGCGCACGTGGTCCTCGCGCAGCCAGGGACAGTACAGCCGGTGGTGGCGCGCCGCGGAACCGAAGTCCCACACCCACGGCTCGCCCGTGCCGGTGAGCAGGCCGTAGCGGATCAGCTTGTCGCGCGCCCACTCGCCGATGACCGTCGAGGAGACGTAACGGATGTTGTGCTGGTCGAAAAGCAGCACCGCGCCGAGCCCGGAGCTGGCGAGCGCCTGGCGCGTGCGCGCGAGGCGGTAGCGGTGCAGACGCGCAAAATCGACCCGCTCCTCGAAGTCGACCTGCGTCACCCCCGGCGCGGGCAGCGGTCGGTGCCAACGATGGCGCGGATCGAGGTCGACCGCGGAGGCAGGGACGAACTGAGGCCGCGCGCGCGGCGCCCTGGGCTTTCGCACCCCGGCAAGCCTACAACAAAAGCGGCCGCGTTCAGCGAAACCGCCGACGCGCCCAGAGCTTTGCGCGCGCGATCGCGATGCGGATCGCCGATCCCTCGTCCCGCCCCTCACGCAGCAGCGCGTTTGCGATCTCGACCGCTTTTGCGCGCACCTCGGGCGCCAGACGACGCATCGCGGTGGGCGGACGCTCCGGCGTCCACGGCATCGCCAGCGCCCTCTAGCGCAGCGCGTCGACGAGCGGTGCGTAGCCGCGCTCGGCCAGGTCCTTGCCGCGCGCCGCCCACAGCTCCGGCGCACCCGTGCAGCCATGTCCGTCGAGCAGGCGGTTCATGAAGTTGTAGAGACAGGCAACGAGAATCGCGTCGTGCAGCTCGCGCTCGCTCCAACCGGCGGCGAACACGGCTTGCGCGTCGGCGGCCGTCAGGCGTGCAGGCGAGAGCGTGAGCGTGCGCAAGTAGCCGAGCAGCACCCGCAGCCGGGGGTCGACCGGTGCGCGCTCGAGATCCGCGACCAGCGCCTCGAGCAGCTCCTCGGCCACGCCGTAGGCGCGCGCGGTCGCGGCGTGCACGCCGTAGCAGTAGCGGCACGAATTGAGACCGGAAACATAGGCGGCGACAAGCTCGAGCACCGCGCGCGGAAGCGGTGAATCGCCGCGCAGCAGCGCCTGATGGAGCTCAGCCAGCGCGCGCCCCACCTCCCTGTTCAACTGCAAGACGTGGCGCACACCGGCCTCTGGCGGAAGCGAGGGAAAGAAGGACATCGCCCGGCATGATACGCCGGGCCTTCCCGCGCCGGCCCGATGCGCCCGCCGTTTAGCCGCTCGCCGCGGCGCGCACGGGGCTCGCCCCCTCTTCGCCCAGGGCAGCGGCGAGCGCCTCGTCCACCCGGTCGAGCCAAACGAAGCGCAGCTCGCGCCGCGCCTCGGCAGGCACGTCCTCCAGATCCTTCTCGTTGCGCCGCGGCAAAAGCACCGTGCGGATGCCGGCGCGCAGCGCCGCGAGCAGTTTTTCCTTGATTCCGCCGACCGGCAGCACCAGGCCGCGCAGCGAGATCTCGCCCGTCATCGCCACGTCCGGCCTGACCGGCCGGTCGCGCAGCAGCGACATCAGCGCGACGAAGATGGCAATCCCGGCGCTCGGGCCGTCCTTCGGCGTCGCCCCAGCCGGGACGTGCACGTGCACGTCGTGCTTTTCGAACGACTCGCCGCTCACCGCCTTGGCGAGCGTAAGCGCAGCCTGCGCCGACTCCTTCATCACCTCGCCCAGGTGGCCCGTCAGGATCAGCTTGCCCGTGCCGGCCACGCGGCTCGCTTCCACGAAGAGGATGTCCCCGCCGACCGGCGTCCACGCCAAACCGGTCGCCACCCCCGGCAGCGCGGTGCGCAGCGCGACCTCGTTCTCGAACTTGCGCGGTCCGAGGATCGTCACGAGCATCGTCTCGTCGACCGCGATCGGCGCGGTCTCGCCTTCGGCCACGCGCATCGCCGCCCAGCGGAACACGGCGCCGATCTCGCGTTCCAGGTTGCGCACCCCTGCCTCGCGCGTGTAGCCGCGCACGAGGGCGGCGAGCGCGCTGGCGCTGATCGTCACCTGCTCGGTCGGGAGCCCGCTCGCCTCGCGCTGGCGCCGTACCAGATAGCGGCGCGCGATCTCGAGCTTTTCCTCCTCGGTGTAGCCGGGAAGCTGGATCACTTCCATGCGGTCGCGCAGCGGGCCCGGAATCGTGTCGAGCACGTTCGCGGTGGTGATGAAGAGCACCTTCGACAGGTCGAAGTCCACGCCGAGGTAGTTGTCGCGAAAGCGCGTGTTTTGCTCGGGGTCCAGCACCTCGAGCAGCGCGCTCGCCGGATCGCCGTGGAAGCCCCCCGCGCCCAGCTTGTCGATCTCGTCGAGCATGATGAGTGCCGTGCGCGACTCCGCGCGCCGGATCGCCTGGATGATGTTGCCCGGCAGAGCTCCGATATAGGTGCGGCGGTGTCCCCGGATCTCCGCCTCGTCGTGCGTGCCGCCGAGCGCGATGCGCTGGAACTTGCGGCCGGTTGCGCGCGCGATCGACTGCCCGAGCGAGGTCTTGCCCACTCCCGGCGGGCCGACGAAGCACAGAATCGGGCTCTTGCCCTGCGGGTTGAGCTTGCGCACGGCAAGGTATTCGAGGATGCGCCGCTTGACGCGCTCCAGGCCGTAATGGTCCTCGTCCAGGATGCGCCGCGCTTCGGCCAGATCGACCGGCCGCAGCCCCTCCTCCTTCCACGGCAGTTCGGTCAGCCACTCGAGATAGGTGCGCAGCATCGCATACTCGCCCCCGCCTTCGTGCATGCGCTGCAGCCGCTTGAGCTCGCGCCGCGCGTGCTTGAGCGTGTCCTCGGGCATGCCCGCTTCCTCGATCGCTTTTTTCAGCTCCTCGATTTCGGCGGCCGAGTCTTCGAGCTCGCCCAGTTCCTTCTGGATTTGGCGCAGCTGCTCGCGCAGCACGTGCTCGCGCTGACGCGCGTCGAACTCTTTCTTCGTTTTCTCGCCGATCTCGCGCGACAGGCGCAGCACTTCGACCCGTTCGGCAAGCAGCGCGAGCACCCGGTCGAGCCGCCTGCGCAGGTCTATGGCTTCGAGCACTTCCTGCTTCTGCGCCGGGGCGACGTCGAGCACATTGGCGACCATGTCGGCGAGCAACCCCGGAGCGGCGATGTTCTGCACCACCGCCGCGAGCTCGTCGGGCGCCTGCGGCATCAGTTGGATCGCCTCCACCGCGAGCGCCTTCAGGCGCAAGAAACGCGCCTCGATCTCCGGCCCGGTCTCGTCTTGCGTTTCGATCCACTCGACGCGCGCGGCAAGATACGGGTAGCCCTCCAGGAATGCGACGACGCGGAAACGCGCCTGTCCTTGCACGACCAGGTGGTGCGCGCCTTCGCTTCCGGTCACGTAACGCGCGATCTCGCCGGCGGTGCCCAGCCCGTACAGGTCCTGCGGCTGCACCTCGTTCTTCTGGGGATCGCGCTGCAGCAAAAAGCCGATGCGACGCTCGCTGCGCGCCGCCTCCTGCGCGGCCGCGACCGAGCGCGCGCGGCCGACGGTGATCGGCGAAACGACGCCCGGAAAGAGGACGGCGTTGCGAAGCGGAATGAGGATGAGCGCGTCTTCCGGCAGCGGCTGCACGCTCGCGCCCGAAGACCCGCCGTGCGTGCTGGGCATAGAGGACGGCGCCGCCGCCCCGCCACCGAACGTCCCGCGCCAAACCGGCCAGTGAATCATCGCGTTGCCTTTCGCTCCCCGTAGATGGCGGCGCAGCCCGACGTATTCAACCCGGCCATGGCGCGGGTCGCCTGCACCGGCACCAACCGTGGCGAGCCGCTCTTTGCGGCTGGGACGGTGCCGGCGTAGCATCGCGCCCCTGCCCCGGCGCTGCGGCCGCCGCGACCCCGCCTGCCATGGATTCCCCCGAGACTGTCCGCGATCGCCTCCAGGCGCTGCCGCCCGCACTCCTGCGGCGGCTGCGGCGCGGCGTGGAGAAGGAGAGCCTGCGCGTGCGCCACGACGGGTCGCTTGCGCTCACGCCGCACCCCCACGCGCTCGGTTCGGCGCTCGCGCACCCGCACATCACCACCGATTTTTCGGAGTCGCAGCTCGAGCTGATCACGGGCACGCACGAAACGGCCGAGGATTGCGTGCGCGAGCTCACCGAGATCCACCAGGTCGTCTACCGGGCCATCGGCGACGAGATCCTGTGGTGCGCGAGCATGCCCTGCGGCCTGCCGGAGGAGTCGGCGATCCCGATCGGCCGCTACGGACCGTCGAACCTCGGTCGCATGAAAACCGTTTATCGCACGGGACTTGCGCACCGCTACGGGCGGCGCATGCAGATGATCTGCGGTATCCACTACAACTTCTCGCTGCCGCCAGCCGCATGGGCTGCGCTGCCCGGTTGCCGGAACGCGAACGACGGATACTTTGCGCTCATCCGCAACTTCCGGCGCGCGGCGTGGCTGCTCTTCTATCTCTACGGGGCCTCGCCCGCGGTGTGCGCAAGCTTCGTCGCTGACCGGCGGCACGGCTTGCAGCCGATCGGGCAGGGCACGCTCGGCCTGCCGTGGGCGACTTCGCTGCGCATGGGGCGGCTCGGTTACCAGAGCGAAGCCCAGAGCACGATCGTCGCGAGCGCAAACAGCCTCGACGCGTACGGGACAGCGCTCGAGGAGGCGCTCACCCGCTCCTACGCACCCTACGAGGCGGTCGGTGTGCAAGGCCCCGACGGCGCATACCGGCAGCTTGCCACGACGCTGCTCCAGATCGAGAACGAGTTCTACGGCAAGATCCGGCCCAAGCGGCGCATCCGTCGCGGCGAGCGGCCGCTGCACGCGCTGCGCGAGCGCGGCGTCGAGTACGTGGAGGTTCGCCTCATGGATCTCGATCCCTTCGAACCGGTCGGCATCAGCGCGCAGACGATGCGCTTCCTCGACGTTTTTCTCCTCGCCTGTCTCGCCGCGGACAGTCCGGCCGACACGCCCGAGGAACTGGCCGAGATCGCGCGCAACCAGGAAACGGTCGCAGCGCGCGGCCGCGAGCCTGGCCTCATGCTCGAGCGCGGCGGACGGCGTGTGCCTGCGCGCGAATGGGCGGCGCAGATCCTCGCGGCCTGCGCGCCGGCGGCCGAAGCGCTCGACGCGGCCATCGGGGCGAGCGCGCACCGCGAGGCCCACGCGGCGGCGGCCGAGGCGCTCGCCGACGCCTCGCGCACCCCCTCGGCGCGCGTGCTCGCGGCGATGGCGCGCGAGCACAACGCAAGCTACGTGAGCTTTGCACTCGCGCGCTCGCTTGCGCACGCGCAAAGACTGCAGACGCTTTCGCTCTCTCCCGCGGTCGAGACGCGCTTTGCGCGCCTGGCCGAACAGTCGCTTGCGGAACAGGCGGCGATCGAGGCGGCCGATACGCTCCCGTTCGAGGAGTACCGGCGTCACTACCTCGCGCGCGAACGCCTGCATCCCGGGGGCGAATGACACCCATGCGCGCGAGGGTGCGGGTCATCGTCTCGGGCGGCCAGACGGGGGCCGACCGCGCGGCGCTCGACTGGGCGATCGCGCACCGCCTGCCGCACGGGGGCTGGTGTCCTGCGGGCCGGCGCGCCGAGGACGGCCGCATCCCGCGCCGCTACCGGCTGCGCGAAACCCCCTCGGCCGACTATGGTCAGCGCACGCGCTGGAACGTGCGCGACAGCGACGCGACCGTGATCCTCGCCCGCGCCTCGGTCCTCGCCGGCGGCAGCCGGCTCACCGCCCGTCACGCCGCGCGCCTCGGCAAACCCTGGATCCACCTGCGGCCGGACCGGGACGATCCCGCCCGGCTCGCCGAATTCGTCGCGCGCCATCGCGTGTGCGTGCTCAACGTCGCAGGCCCCCGCGCCTCCAAAGATCCCGGAATCTACGCGGCGGTGCGCGCTTTCCTCGAACGCTCGGGGCTTGCGCCAAAGACCTCGCGGCCATGATCGCGCAGCACCGCCTGAGCGTGCGCACGCGCGGACGCGAAATGACGGAACTCACTGCCGAGGTGGCGCGCCTCGTGCGCGCCTCGGGCATCGTGCGCGGGCTGTGCCACGTTTTCGTGCACCACACGAGCGCCTCGCTCGTGCTCTGCGAGAACGCCGATCCGGACGTGCGCCGCGACCTGGAGACCCTGCTCTCGCGTCTCGTACCGGATGGCGACCCGGCGTACCGGCACGTCGCCGAGGGCGCCGACGACATGGCCGCACACGCGCGCAGCATCCTCACCGGCGCGTCGGTGCAGATCCCGGTGAGCGGCGGAGTGCTCGCGCTCGGCACCTGGCAGGGGCTGTTCCTCTACGAGCACCGTCACCGCCCCCAGGTGCGTGAGCTCACCGTCACGTTGATCGGCGAGTAAGCGCCGGGCGGTTCAGCGCGGGCCCTGGTAGTGCAGCGGGAAGAGCCGCTTGACCACTTCGCCGTCGGACGCCCAGGCCTTGCAGCCGTCGATGAAATGGGGCTTGCGCGCCGCGTCGTCAGGCCGTTCCTCGGTCGCGACCGCCCCGTCTTTCGGCCAGCTCGCGAGCGTCTGATAAACCACCGTCGCGATGGGATAGAGGAGCTCGGTCACGTGCGTGCAGCCCGCAGTGCCGCCGACCGCTTCCTGTACGGCACGGCGCCAGCCCGCACCGATCCGTGCGCCGATGAGGCGCTTGTACGCCGGCGCGACCGTGCCGCAGGGCGGGTACGGCGCCTCCAGCGTCGCGACCTCCACCTCGTGCACCACGTGGTCCCGGTCCACGGTGAGGCGCACGCACATGTCGTGGACGTGGGCGCCGGCCTCGCGCCGGCCGCGGTACGGTTCCTCGACCGGGTAGGTCTTCGTGTCGACGATGCGCGCCTCAATGTCGTAGAGGCCATCGGCGCGCTCGTAGCCCTCGCACACGATGCGACGCGTGTGGAGGTGCTGGCGTGGGGCGGGGGGCGGTAGACCCGTCGGACGGTCCGACATGGCGCGCGACTCCGTAGCCTTGCGATTCTCGCAGAGGCAGACGGCTTGCGGCGAGACCGGTTTCGCCGCCTGCGGCCGCCGCGTCGCCGCGCCGGCACCCGCGCCTTCGGCTAGCATTTCGCGCATGCCTTCGCAACAGCTCTCCTGCGGCGCGGTCGTTTTCCGACGCAGCGAGGAAGGCGTGCACTTGCTCCTGCTGCGCGCCTACCGCAACTGGGATTTCCCGAAGGGCGCCCTCGCGCGTGGGGAAAGCGAGTATGCCTGCGCGCGGCGCGAAACGGCCGAGGAGACCGGCCTGGAGGATCTCGTCTTTCCCTTCGGCGAGCACGCCTATTGCGAGACGCTCCCGTATGCCGGCGGCAAGGTCGCCCGCTACTACCTGGCCGAGACGCAGGCCGCGACGGTGCAGCTTCCGGTCTCGCCCGAGCTCGGACGACCCGAGCACGACGAGTGGCGCTGGGTGAGCTTCGAGGAGGCCGAGGAGCTGTTGCCGCCACGCCTTGCGATCGTCCTCGACTGGGCGCGGCGTCGGATCTCCGCCGGCTGACCGCACCGCCGCTCAAGTCAGTGCGCGCCCGGCCGTAAATCCCGGGGACTTCCCCGGGGCGTGCGCGTGAAACACACCGTCGTCGTCGCCAATGGCAGCGCGGCCGAGGCGCAGGCCGTGATCGCGGCGCTCGGTGCGCGCTACGCGGCCCGTGCCGTCACGGCCGCCGAGGCGCTCGCCGCGCACGCCGAGGAGGCGCTGGCGGTGGTGCTCGACGCCAATTTCACGCCATCCGGAGGATCGGACGCTCTCGCCGCGCTGCTTTCGCGCGTCCAAGTGCCGGTCCTGATGGTCACTCCGCCGGGCCAGCCGCGCACCGCGGTTCAGGCGCTGCGCTGCGGCGCGGCGGCCTATCTCGTCAAGAGCGACGACTACCTGTCGCTGATCGGCACGGCGCTCGACGAAGTGATCCAGCGCGCTGACCACGTCGAGGACCTGCGCCGCGCGGTGGTCGCGCTGCGCCGGCGCGTGATCGAACTCGAGCGGCGCCTTGCGGCCGAGGACAAGGAGGCCGAGGAGCTGCGCCTCGAGCGGGTCGCCGCGGAAGGAGGCGCGGTGGCCGTGCCCCTGCGGCGCAGGTCTGGCGCCGCGCGCGCGGCCGAGCGGCGCGCCCGCTTGAAGGAGGAACTTGCGCGGCGCCTTGCCTCGCCGCACACCGCGCTGCACGCCTACCCGCGCATCGCCACCAGGTTCCGCGAGCTCGCCGCACGGCCCGATGCGACCACGGGCGAGGTTGCGCGGCTGCTTGCGCAGGATGCGGCCGTCTCGGCGCGGCTGCTGCGGCTCGCGAACTCGCCCTACTACCGGCGCGCCGCCGACGTGCACAGCGTCGAGCAAGCGGTCGAGCGCCTCGGCATTGTCACCGTCGGCAACATGGTCGAGCTCCTCGCCAACCGCTCGCTCTACGCCGGAGCGAGTGCCCCCTGGCGCCCTCGCTTCGACGAGCTATGGCGGCGCAGTCTGAGCTGCGCGGTCGCCGCGCGCGCGGCCGCACGCGCGCTCGAGCATCCCTCGCCCGAGCGGCTCTTCAGCCTAGGGCTGCTGCACGGCGCGGGAGAGCTCCTCCTTCTGCAGGCGAGCGCGGAACTCGACCCGGAAGGCGAGACGCTCCGCGACGCCGCCGAAGCGCGCGAGTTCGACGCGCTGGTGCGGCGCGAGCGCGGCCGCCTCGGCGCGGCGCTGCTTCAGCTCTGGGGCTTCGACGCCGCGTACCAGGAGGTTGCGCTCTACGCCGAGGATCCGGCGCGCGCAGCGGCCGTCACGCGCGAGCTGCTGATCGTCGCCGTCGCCCGTGCGGTCCCCGATCACGATCCCGTGCACGCCGAGGCGGTGGCGCACCTGCCCGCTGCGCGCTTCCTCGGTCTGGAACCGAGCGCGGTCGTCGCGCTGGCGGCGCAGACGCAGGCCGAAGTCCAAGCCTGCACCGCCGCGCTGGGCAGCGCATGAGCGTCGCCCGATCTCAGCGGCTCACGCGGTTGCGCCCGGCGCGCTTGGCGCGATAGAGCGCTTCGTCAGCCGCCCTCAGCACCTCGTGCGGTCGGCGACCACGGCCGCTCGCGGCGACGCCGATCGAAACGGTGACCGAAAGCTTTGGGCACGGCTCGCCGCGGCCGCGCCGGCGCAGTCCCGCCTCGCGGTCGCGCGGCCGGTCGGCCGCGCGCACGGCAAGAGGGTAGCGCTCGATCGCCTCGCGCAGCACTTCCAGGTGCGGGAGCGCCTGCGCCACCGTCGCCTCCGGAAAGAGCAGTGCGAACTCCTCTCCGCCGTAGCGGTAGGCGCGCGCCCCGCCACCGGCCTGCGCGAGGCGCGCCGCCACGAGCCGCAGCACCTGGTCGCCGACCTCGTGGCCGTGCGTGTCGTTGAAGCGCTTGAAGTGGTCGACGTCCACCATCGCAATCGCGTAGCGCGGACCGAGCGCGGCGAGCGCTTCCTCGAGCGCGCGCCGGCCGGGCAGCCCCGTCAGTTCGTCGCGAAACGCGAGCCGGTGCGACTCTTGCAGCAGCGCAACGGCGAGGATCACGCCCGCGGCCGCGGCGTAAAGCCCGAACCCGGCGGAACCCGGTCCAGCCTCGCACGCGAGCAGGAAGGCGAGCGCCGCGCCGCCGACGCCCCATTCGAGCGGCGCCGGACGCTTCCAGCCGCGCGCGACGACGAGCGCAAGCAGCGCAAGGATCGCCGCGCGCGCGAGCCATGGCGCCGGGGGCGTGCGCAGCAACGGGTGCTCGAAAAGGTCCCTCCAGAAGCCCCCCGAGAGCGCGCTCCGTCCGGCCGCGGCGATCCAGAGCACGGCGAGCGCCTCGGCGGCGAGGCCGAGCAGCCAGCGGTAGTCGCGGTGATGCCGTACGCCCCGCTCGGCGAGGGCGAGCGCGGCGATCGCGTTCGCCGGAACGAGAATCGCGGCGAGCGCGTGCACCGCGCGCAGCGCGAAGTCTCCTGTAGCGGAGGCTGCCTGCACCGCCGCGTAGGCCAATAGTGCGGAGACCGCGGTGACGAGCGCCCGCCCGCGGTTGTAGGCAAAAGCGAGCGCAGCCGCCGCGGCGAGCGTCGCGTAGGCGCCCCAGTCGCGCAGCCCGGCGAGCGAGGCGGGGAGCGTAGCGCCCGAGGCTAGCGCGAGCGCCGCCGCGGCGAGCACCGCCGCCGCCGGCAACACCGAGGTCAGCGTGGCGAAGGATGCGAAGGCGGCACCTTAAGCGGCCCCGACCGCCTCGGGCCGGAAGCCGGGATCGCACCTGCGACCGCGCTGGGCGCGCCGCCCGAGGTGCGCGGCGAGCGCGGCGCCCTCGAGCACCGCGTTCGTGCGCCGGCCGCGCCGCACGCCCGAGACCACGACGCGCTTGCCATCGCAGGCGGCAAGTGCGGCAAGCTGCGCGCTCTCGGGCAGCGCCATCAGCTGCACGCCGACCCCGCCCTTCGGCCGCAGCGGAACCTCCGCGAGGGCAAAGACGAGCAGCCGCGCATCCGAGGAGAGCGCGGCAAGATGCGTGGCGCGCGAAACCTCGATCGCCGGCAGCGCCCGCGCCCCCTGCGCCACGGCGAGGAACTCCTTGCCGTGACGCGTCTTCGAGACGAGGTCGCCCAGCCGGCAGCGAAAGCCGCGCCCGGCGCTCGTGGCCACGACGAGCGGCGTCTCCGGTGCACCCGCGCCGATCCAGACGATGTCCTCCGCCCCCGAGTGCACGAGCGTATTGACGGGCGCCCCGTCGCCCCGCCCCGAGGGCAGCGCCGCCACCTCCAGCGCGAAGCTGCGACCGCTTGCCGAAAGCACGATCAAGGTGTCGGTCGTACGGCACTCGAGTTCCTGGTAGCGCCCATCGCCGTCCTTGAACGACACGGTGCTCGGGTCCAGCCCGTGGCCCGCGCGCGCGCGCATCCATCCCTTGCGCGAAAGAATGACGGTGACCGGCTCGTCCACGACCGCGCGCTCGAGGCGTGCCCGCCCGGCGGACTCGATGAGGGTGCGCCGGGCATCGCCCCAGCGCTGGGCGTCGGCCGCGAGCTCCTCGACGACGAGCCGTCGCAGCGCCTTGTCCTCGGCAAGCAGCGCGCGCAAGCTGCGCCGCTCCGCCTCGAGCGCCTTGCGCTCCTCAGCGAGGCGCGCGCCGTCCAGCTTCGTCAGTTGTCCGAGGCGTAGGCTGACGATGTCTTCGGCCTGGCGCTCCGATAGGCGCAGTTTCTCGCGCAGCACGGTCTTTGCCTCGGCCACATCCTCGGCGGCGCGGATCCAGCGAATCACTTCCTCGATGCGCGCCCCGACGAGCAGGCGCCCGAGCACGAGGTGCAGCCGCTCCTCGCAGCGTCGCAGCCGATGCTCGGTGCGCCGGCGCACGGTGGCGATGCGAAACTCGCCCCACTCGCACAGGATCGTGAGCAGGTCCTTCGTCTCGGGCAGACCGTCGAGCCCGATCCACGTCAAGTTCACCGGCACCCGCGTCTCGAGGCTCGTGTGCACGAGGAGCAGGTTCATCGTCTCATCGGGGGACTGGCGCGAAGAACGCGGCTCGATCACCAGCCGCAGCCTGGTGCGGCGGTCCGATTCGTCGCGCACCGACTCGATACGCTCGAGCAGGAACTGGCGCAGCCGCCACTGCTCGGCCGTCGGCTCGCGCCGTCCCGGGGCCGGGCGCGGATCCGTGAGCGCCTCGATCTCCTCGAGGACCTGACGGCACGAGACGCCATGCGGCAGCTCCGTCACCACCAGCCGCCACTGGCCGCGTGCAAGCGGTTCGACGTGCCAGCGCGCCCGCACGAGGAGCGATCCGCGACCAGTTGCGTATGCGGCGCGAATCTCCTCGGGCGGCGAGATGATTTGCCCGCCACCCGGGAAGTCCGGCCCCGGCATGCGGGCGAGCACCTCGTCCAGCGTCGCACGCCGATGCTCGATGACGTACGCCGCCGCCGCGGCAACCTCGCCAAGGTTGTGCGGCGGAATGCGCGTCGAGTAGCCGACGGGGATGCCGAAGGCTCCGTTGAGGAGCCCGAAGGGCAGGCGGGCCGGCAGCACCACCGGTTCCTCGGCCTTGCCATCGTAGTTCTTGACGAAGTCGACGGTGCCCTCGCCGATTTCGCCGAGCACCAGCTCGGCGACCGGTGCGAGGCGCGCCTCCGTGTAGCGGTACGCCGCGGGCGCGTCGCCGTCACGCGAGCCGAAGTTACCCTGCCCTTCGATGAGCGGATAGCGCATCGCGAAGGGCTGCGCCAGGTGCACCAGCGCCTCGTAGGTCGAGGCGTCGCCATGCGGATGGTATTTGCCGAGCACCTCGCCGACGTAGCGGGCGCACTTGGCAAAGCCGGGCGCGCGCAGCTGGGCCATGGCGTAGAGAATGCGCCGCTGCACCGGCTTGAGGCCGTCGGCGATCTCGGGCAGCGCGCGCGCGCGTACGGTCGAGACCGCGTAGCCGAGGTACGCCTGCGCCGCGTGCGCCTCGATCGGCACGGCCTCGGCGCTGCGGCCGCTGTCGAAGAGTTCGCCGCTCCGCGCAGCGTCGCTCACGGGAAAAGGTCGAGCTGGCGGTCGGCCATCGCCACCGCCGCCTCCACGGCCCGCCTCGCCTGCGCAAGCGTCCGAACGCAGCCTTCGCGGCCGGCGGCCTGCCAGTGGTACTGGCCCGGCGCGGTGCGCGTGACCTTGCCGAGTTTGGCGCCGCCCATCCAGTAGGCGTGACCGCGGTACGCCCGCTCCCAGACGGGCCGCGCGGCGGCCGCGCGCCGGCGCTGCGCGCGGCCCGCCGCCCTGCGGCGCACGCCGTTCATACGTCGGCCTCCACGCTCTTCCAGTGCTCGCGCATCCAGTGGCGCCGGCCTTCGGCCTCGCCCGCGTCCATGAGCAGCTCGAACGTCGCGCGCGCCCGCTCGAGCTGCGCCGGCTCGAGCCGCATGCGCACGAGCCGGCGCGTGTCCGGATTCATGGTCGTCTCCCACAGCTCGGCGGGGCTCATCTCGCCAAGCCCCTTGAAGCGCGAGATCTCGCAGGACTCGGGGTGCACGCCTTCCTTGCGCAGCTGTGCGAGCGTTTCCTCCAGTTCGCCGTCGTCCAGGCAGTAGAGGCGCCGCGCCGGGCGCCTGTGCCCCTGCGCCGGCACTTCGACCTTGTAGAGCGGCGGCTGCGCGACGTACAGGTGACCGCGCTCGACCAGTTTCGGCAGGTGCATGAAAAAGAAGGTGAGCAGCAGCGCCTGGATGTGGGCCCCGTCGACGTCGGCGTCGGTCATCAGCACGATCTTGCCGTAGCGCAATCCCGACAGCTCGGGCCTGTCCCCCGGGCCGTGCGGATCGACGCCGACCGCGGTGGCGATCGCGGCGAGCTCGCGGTTGGCGAGCACGCTGCGCGCGTCGCGCGCGAGGCTGTTCAACACCTTGCCGCGCAGCGGCAGCACCGCCTGCGACTCCTTGTCGCGCGCTTCCTTGGCCGAGCCGCCCGCCGAATCGCCCTCGACCAGGAACAGCTCGTTGTGCGCGACGTCACCGCTTGCGCAGTCGACCAGCTTTCCCGGCAGCGTGGCGACGCCCGAGCCGCGGCGTCGCTCGATGCGCCGGCCGCGCGCGAGGCGGGCGAGCGCCTGCTCGACGGCCAGCTCGACGATGCGTCGGCCCTCGTCGGCGTGCTGGTTGAGCCACAGCTCGAAGGCGTCGCGCACGCACAGTTCGAGCAGCCGCGCCGCGTGGCGCGTGGTGAGCTTCTCCTTGGTCTGGCCGTGGAACTGGGTGCGCACCACGCGCGCCGAGAGCAAGAACGAGGCGCGGCTCCAGAGGTCCTCGGCCGCCACGCGCACGCCCTTGGGGGCGAGGCCGCGCCGCTCGATGAACGCGCTCACCGCCCCGTAGATGCCGTTGCGGAAACCGGTTTCGTGGGTGCCGCCTGAGCGGGTCGGGATCAGGTTGACGTGGCTTTCCGCGAACGCTTCGCCCTCGGCGCTCCAGCCGATCGCCCAGGACGCGCCCTCGCCCGACTCGATGTCGCCGAGGACCGCGGCTTGCTTCTCGTCGAAGAAACGCTCGCCGCAAAAAAGCGGCGCAACGAGCGTGCGTCCTCCCAGCAGGGCGGCGAAGTACTCCGGCATGCCGCCCTCGTAGCGCCAGATGCGCTCCTCGCGGCCCTCGATCGCCAGGCGCATCGTCAGCCCCGGCAGCAAGTACGCTTTCGAGCGCACCAGGTGCTCGAGCTCCGCGATCGGCACCTGCGGCGAGTCGAAGTACTGCGGATCCGGCCACAGCCGCACCGTCGTCCCGGTGCGGCGCTCGCGCACGCGCTCGCGGCGCAGTTCCTGCACCACGTCGCCGCCCTCGAACGCGATCGTGTGCCGAGCGCCATCCCGATACACCGCGACTTCGCAGCGGCGCGACAGGGCGTTCGATACCGCGACGCCGACCCCGTGCAGCCCGCCGGCAAGGGGGTAGGCGGCGTCGGCACCGCGGCGGAATTTGCCGCCCGCGTGCAGCTGCGTGAACGCGACCTCGACCGCCGGCTTCTTTTCCCCGGGGTGCAGGTCCACCGGTACCCCGCGGCCCTCGTCGGCGACCTCGACCGAACCGTCGCGATACACCGCCACGCGGATCTCGCGGCCGAAGCCGGCGAGCGCTTCGTCCACCGCGTTGTCGATCACCTCCTGCACGATGTGCAGGGGATTGGCCGTGTGGGTGTACATGCCCGGCATCCGCCGCACGGGCTCGAGGCCCTTGAGCGCCTGGATGTCGGCGGCGGTGTACGTGGCTTTGGGCATATCTAGTGCCCGGTACGCGACGAGCTACCGGATATTGTACGTTGCGGCGGCAGGTGCCGCGCCGCGAACTGCGCCGGCGCGAGCGGCGCGCCGAACAGCAAGCCCTGCGCCTCGTCGCAGCCGCAGGCCTGCAGGAACTCGGCTTGGCGCTCGGATTCGACCCCCTCGGCGATCGTGCGCAGGCCGAGGCCGCGCGCCAGGCCCACCACCGCGGCGGCGATCGCGCGCGAGTCCGCGGCCTCCGGCAGGTCTGCCACGAACGAGCGGTCGATCTTGAGCTTGTGCACGGGCAAGCGTTTGAGGTAGGCAAGGCTCGAATAGCCCGTGCCAAAATCGTCGATGGCGAGCCGCACGCCCAGGCGGGCGAGGCGCTCGAGCCGCGCGCGCGCGGCCTCCAGCCCGGCGATCACCACGCTCTCGGTCACCTCCAGTTCGAGTAGCTGCGGCGGCAGGCCCGAGGTCGCGAGCACCGCGGCCACGCGCTCGGCAAAATCATCGTCGCGCAGCTGCGTCGCCGACACGTTCACCGCGACCGGCACTGCAGTCAGTCCTGCGGCGAGCCACGCCGCGCGCTGCCGACACGCGTGCTCGAGCACGTGCTGGCCGAGGGCGGGGGCGAGGCCAGCCTCCTCCGCGATCGGCACGAAGACCCCAGGCGAGATCGCACCGCGGCGCGCATGCGTCCAGCGCGCGAGCGCTTCGAGCCCCGCGAGCCGGCGCGTCGCGAGCTCGTGCTGAGGCTGGTAGGCGAGGCTGATCGCGCCCGCGGCGAGCGCGCGCCGCAGTTCGCCCTCGAGCATCAGCCGCTCCGAGGCGCGCTGGGACAGCTCCCGCGTGTAGAAACGCACGCGGTCCCGTCCCTCGGTCTTCGCGGCATAAAGGGCGGTGTCGGCGTTGCGCAGCAGGGTGTCGAAGTCCTGGCCGCACTCGGGAAAGAGCGCGATGCCGAGCGAGCACGTCAGACGCAGCTCGCGCGAGCCGACCGAGAAGGGGCGCTGCACGGCCGCGCGCAGGGTTTCGGCGACTTGCGCGCACTGCGCCGCGTCGTGCACCTCGGGCAGCAGGACCACGAACTCGTCGCCCCCCTGGCGCGCCACCAGGTCCGTCGGGCGAAGCGCCTCGAGCAGCCGCACCGCACACTCGCGCAGCAGCTGGTCCCCTGCGCCGTGGCCGAGCGTGTCGTTCACGTTCTTGAACCGGTCGAGGTCGAGGAAAAGCAGCGCGACGCGGCCTCCGTCGCGGCGCGCGTTGGCCATCGCCGCGAGCGTGCGCGAGCGCAGCAGGCTGCGGTTGGGCAGGTCGGTCAGGATGTCGTGCAGCGCAAGATGGCGGATGCGCTCCTCGGCGAGCTTGCGCTCGGTGATATCGACAAAAGAGGCGGCGGTGTGCGCGTGCTCACCGCGCGCATCGCGCACCGCGCTGACGGTCATGTGCACGGGCACGAGCTCACCGTCGCGGCGCGCGATCCACACCTCGCCCTGCCAGGCACCCTCGCGGGCGGCCGCCGCGAGCAAGCGCTCGGCGAACCCGCCGTCGTGTCGCCCGGAGACGAGGAAGGCAACGTGGCGCCCGACGACCTCGTCGCGCCGGTAGCCGGTGATGCGCTCGAACGCGGCGTTCGTTTCCTCGATCGCGCCGCGCGCGGTTGCGATGAGCGCCCCCTGCAGGCTCGATTCGTAGGCTGCGTAGACGCGGCGCAGCCGCGCCTCGGCCGCCCGCCGGCGCTGGTGCAGCCGGTACGCGACCCAGAGCACCACGGCGTAGCCGACACCGACCGCGTAGGCGGCGAGCACGAGCGCATCGACGAGCTCCCTGCCGCCGGGGCCCTGCAAGGCCTGCAGCATGGGGGGGTCAGCGCCGCCCGCCCGCCCTCATCCGAGCGTCGGCATGTGCAGGCCCGGCGCCGCCGAATCCTCGCGCGGCCAGCGCGTCGTGACGACCTTGGTGCGGGTATAGAACTTGACGCCCTCGGGCCCGTGCACGTGCAAGTCTCCGAACAGCGAGTTCTTCCAGCCGCCGAAGGAGTAGTACGCGACCGGCACCGGAATCGGTACGTTCGCACCGACCATGCCGACCTGCACTTCACTGGCGAAACGGCGCGCCGCGCCGCCCGAAGAAGTGAAGATCGCGGCGCCGTTGCCATAGGGGTTGGCGTTGACGAGGGCGATCGCCTCCTCGAGCGTCGCCACGCGCAGCACGACGAGCACGGGGCCGAAGATCTCGTCGCGGTAGATGCGCATGGACGGTCGCACGTGGTCGAAAAGCGTCGCGCCGAGGAAGAAACCGTCGGCGCAGCCCTCGACCTGGCAGCCGCGCCCGTCGAGAACGAGGCTCGCCCCCTCGCGTACGCCGAGCTCGACGTAGGAGGCGACGCGATCGCGGTGTTCGCGCGTGACGAGCGGACCCATCTCCACGCCCTCGTGCGCGCCAGGACCGATCCGGATCGCGGCGGCGCGCCGAGCCAGTTCGGCGACGAGCGGGTCGGCGATCGCGTCCACCGCCACCACCGCCGAGATCGCCATGCAGCGCTCGCCCGCCGAGCCGTAGGCGGCGCCGACGAGCGCCTCGGCGGCGAACGCGAGGTCGGCATCGGGCAGCACCACCGCGTGGTTCTTCGCGCCGCCGAGCGCCTGCACGCGCTTGCCTTGGCGCGCGCAGGTCTCATAGACGTGGCGCGCGACTGGCGTCGAACCGACGAAGCTGACGGCCGCCAC
>OGCL01001146.1_pt1 | contig 23899 bp, 20 predicted proteins | sample 1570041 | NCBI WGS metagenome assembly OGCL01 (sample SAMN06266162, study PRJEB24511) | hot springs metagenome | isolation source: Hot spring water | place: South Africa: Limpopo | collected 2015-06-22 | reverse complement strand
GCTACCGCAACTTCTGCAACAAGCTCTGGAACGCCAGCCGCTTCGTGCTGATGAACTGCGAGGGCCAGGACTGCGGCCTGAAAGAACACACCAAGGAAGAATGCCAGCCCGGCGGCAGCGCCCACGGGTACATGCAGTTCAGCCAGGCCGACCGCTGGATCACCTCGCTGTTGCAAAAGACCGAGGCCGAGGTGGCCAAGGGCTTCGAGGAATACCGCCTGGACAACGTGGCCAACACGATCTACGACTTTGTCTGGAACGAGTACTGCGACTGGTACCTGGAGATCGCCAAGGTGCAGATCCAGAACGGCACCGAAGCGCAGCAACGCGCCACGCGCCGCACGCTGATCCGCACGCTGGAAGCCATCCTGCGCCTGGCCCACCCCATCATCCCGTTCATCACCGAAGCCCTGTGGCAGGTGGTGGCGCCCGTGGCCGGTATCCCCGGCGAGTCGGTCAGCATCGCCCGCTATCCGCAGGCCCAGCTGGAAAAGATCGACGAGGCCGCGATTGCCCACATGGGCCGCGTGAAGGGGCTGGTGGACGCTTGCCGCGCACTGCGTGGCGAGATGAACGTGTCCCCCTCCACCCGCCTGCCCCTGTACACCGTGGGCGACACCGACTTCATGCGCGGCGTGGCTCCGGTGCTGCAAGCGCTGGCCAAGCTCAGCGAGGTCAAGGTGTTTGACGACGAGGCCGCCTGGGCCGCTGCCGCGCAGGCAGCGCCCGTGGCCGTGGTGGGCGAGGCCCGCCTGGCGCTGTACATGGAGATCGACGTGGCCGCCGAGAAGGCCCGCCTGTCCAAGGAAATCGCCCGCATCGAGGGCGAAATCACCAAGGCCAACAACAAACTCTCGAACGAAGCCTTTGTGGCCAAGGCGCCACCGGCCGTGATCGACCAGGAGAAGAAGCGCATCGCCGACTTTGGCGCCACGCTGACCCGCCTGCGCGACCAGCTGGGCCGCCTGGGCTGAAAAAGGACACGGGCCAGTCATCCCCTGGCCTGACACTTGCATAACCGCGACGACAACAACACACCACACCCCGCCATCAAGGAGACCCATGACTGTTGCCACCACCGTCCGCAAGGCCGTTTTCCCCGTTGCCGGCCTGGGCACGCGCTTTTTGCCCGCCACCAAGGCATCGCCCAAGGAGATGCTGCCCGTGGTGGACAAGCCGCTGATCCAGTACGCCGTGGAAGAAGCCTATGCCGCCGGCATCCGCCACATGATCTTCGTGACCGGCCGCAGCAAGCGCGCCATCGAAGACCATTTCGACACGGCGTATGAGCTGGAGGCCGAGCTGGAAGCCGCCAACAAAAAGGAACTGCTGGCCCTGGTGCGCTCCATCCAGCCCGACGACATGGACTGCGCCTTTGTGCGCCAGCCCCGCTCGCTGGGCCTGGGCCACGCCGTGCTGTGCGCCGAGCCCTTGGTGGGCAAGGAGCCGTTTGCCGTGCTGCTGGCCGATGACCTGATGGTCGGCCCCCCCGGCGGCCAGCCCGTGCTGGCCCAGATGGCCACCGCCTTCCGCCAGCAAGGCCGCTCGGTCATTGCCGTGCAGGAAGTGCCGGAAGACCAGGTGCACAAGTACGGCATCGTGGCGGGCGAGCCCGCAGGCGGCCCGCTGATCCGCATCGAACGCATTGTGGAAAAGCCCAAGGCCGATGTCGCCCCCTCGCGCATGGGCGTGGCAGGCCGCTACATCCTCACGCCCGGCGTGTTCGACGAGATCCGCAACCAGCCACGCGGCGTGGGCGGGGAGATCCAGCTCACCGACGGCATCGCCCGCCTGATGCAGCACGAAGCCGTGTACGCCTTCCAGTACCAGGGCAAGCGCTACGACTGCGGCAGCAAGGAAGGTTTTTTGGAAGCGACCGTGGAACTGGCCTTGCAGCACCCGCAGGTGGGCGCGCACTTCCGGGAATATCTGAAGGGCCTGGCGCTGTAAGCCACAGCCCCAACCTACGCTGGGAGCGCGCAAGCGCTTCTAAATCAATAGCTGCCAGCGCTTGCCCAGTGCGCGCTGGCAGCTATTATTTTGGCCAATTTTTTGTTTATCTTATGGACTAGCGCCGACGCAGGACGTGGATGAACTCCTCACCCACCGTCTGCTGCTCCACCAGCTCGTTGCCCGTCTGCTTGGCAAACGCCTGGAAGTCGCGCAGCGAGCCGCCATCGGTGGCCACCACTTTGAGCAGCTGGCCGCTGGCCATGTCAGACAGCGCCTTCTTGGCCTTGAGGATGGGCAGGGGGCAGTTCAGGCCCCGGGTGTCGATTTCTTTGTGGATGTCCATGGTGTGGTTCTCTTCTAGTCCTTGGGCGGCAGGTTCAGGCCTCGGCGGCGCTCCTCATTTTCCTCTGCCGTGAAGAACACGGGCTCGTGCCCCCGCGTGCGCAGCCAGTCGGCCAGCGCGTAGCCCGTGCCCGCAGGCCAGCATTTGAGTTCATGCAGGTCGTAAAACCGGTAGTCCACCAGCTCGGGCGACAGTTTGACTTGCCCCGTGGCCACCACGTGGTAGGCAATGATGATCTGGTTCATGCGCAGGAACTCATACGCGCCCACCAGCGTGGTGGCCTGCACATCAAGGTTGGTTTCTTCCTTCACCTCGCGCGCAATGCCCTCCTGGGGCGACTCGCCCGCCTCCATGAAGCCGGTGATCAGCGCAAACATCTTGACGGGCCAGGCCGCGTTGCGCGCCAGCAGCACCTTGCCGTCCACCTCCACAATCGCGGCCAGCACGGGTGTGGGATTGTTCCAGTGCGTCCAGCCGCAGGCGGGGCAGCGCAGGCGCTCCTTGTCGCCACCGTCTTCGGCCAGGGTGATGGGCTGCAGCGCGGTGCCGCAGTGGGTGCAGTGGCGAACTTCGTAGTGCATGAATTACTATTATTCTGATAGCTACCAGCGCTTATTCATCGCGCGCAAGCGGCCATTTTTGTTCATCTTCTCAGCCCCGGCGGCGTGTGGCCAGGGCCTTGCTTCACGCCGGGAACACGCCGGTGGACAGATACCGGTCGCCCCGGTCGCACACCACAAACACGATGCTGGCGTTGCTCTCGCGCGCGGCAATCTGCTGCGCCACCCAGCACGCACCGGCGGCCGAGATGCCGGCAAAGATGCCCTCTTCGCGCGCCAGGCGGCGGCACATGTCTTCGGCGTTGTCCTGGCTCACATACACCAGCTCGTCCACGGTGCTGGCGTCGTAAATCTTGGGCAGATACTCCTGCGGCCACTTGCGGATGCCCGGAATGCGCGAGCCTTCTTCAGGCTGCGCACCAATGATCTGGATGCCGGGGTTCTTCTCTTTGAGGAACCGCGACACGCCCGTGATCGTGCCCGTGGTGCCCATCGCGCTCACAAAGTGGGTGATGCGCCCACCGGTCTGCTCCCAGATCTCGGGGCCCGTGGTTTCGTAATGGATGCGCGGGTTGTCGGGGTTGGCAAACTGGTCCAGCACCTTGCCCTCGCCACGTTTTTGCATGGCCTCGGCCAGGTCGCGGGCGTGCTCCATGCCACCGCTCTTGGGCGTGAGCACCAGCTCCGCGCCAAAGGCCTTCATGGTCTGCGCACGCTCGATGGACAAATCCTCGGGCATCACCAGCACCATGCGATAGCCCTTGATGGCTGCGGCCATCGCCAGCGCAATGCCGGTGTTGCCCGACGTGGCCTCGATCAACGTGTCGCCGGGCCGGATGTCGCCCCGCTCCTCGGCGCGGCGGATCATCGACAGCGCGGGCCTGTCCTTGACCGAACCCGCCGGGTTGTTGCCCTCCAGCTTGCCCAGCACCACATTGCCACGCGCCGCGTTGTCCTGCGCCCCAATGCGCTGCAGCGCCACCAGCGGCGTGTTGCCCACCGCGTCTTCAATCGTCGGATATTTCATGCGCCCTACTGTGCCATAATTTGGGTCTTCACGAATTCCCGCCCGGGTGGTGAAATTGGTAGACGCAGGGGACTCAAAATCCCCCGCCGCAAGGCGTGCCGGTTCGATTCCGGCCCCGGGCACCATCGACTAGTCCGCAAGAGCACTGCCTCTTGCGGACTTTTTTATTGGCCTGGGTGTCTACCCCCTGCGCCGCTGCGCAGCGCGCAACTCCTCCAGCGCCTCTTCCACAGCGCGCCGGTACTCCGGCGTCAGCCCTTCGCTCTTGAGTTCCCGCTCGTGAAACGACACGCGGCGCGGGTTTTTGATGAGGTCCTGGATCACGATGCCCTTGAGCTTCAGATAGACAGCCTGGTTCATGGGGGTCTCCTGCAGGTGCCAAGAGCCCCGATGATCCCTCCAACGGGCGGGCAATGCCAACGGTTTGTTGCCCGGTTGCCACCCCGGCTGCGCCCGGTCAGGGCGCCACGCGCTGCGCCGCCAGGGTGATGAAGTCCTGCTCGTAGGCCCCAATAGATGCCACGGCCTGCAGGCGCTGGGCGGGGGTCATGGCGCTGTGCACCTGCGCAAACCCGGTGCAGCCCTCGTCCACCAGCGTGGCGGCGTAGCGCTGGTAGGCGGCATCGGGGGATGTGTTGAGGCGGGCCAGGTAACCGCGCAGCAGGGTGCGGGCCAGCTCGGTGTTGCCGCGCTCTGCGGCGATCTTGCGCAGCACCTGCACCAGGTCTTGCTGGCGGCGTTGGCGCTCGGCATAGGTGCGCTGCGGGTCAAAGGATGACCGGGCGATGTAGCTGCGCAGCGCGGCCTTCTGGGGCTCTTGCAGGGTGCCGTAGAAGTCTTCGGTGCGCGACAGCAGCAGCTGGTAGCGGTGCTCGCGCAGCTTGTCCGGGGGTGGGTCCAGCCACTCTTTTTTCCAGTCGGCATTGCTGTCGGCCTGCTTTTTCTGCAGGCTGCGGATCTGGGACTCGCTCAGGTCCGAGGCCAGCCACACCAGCGAGGGCTCGGCCCGGGCCAGCAGCTGGTCGATCTGGGTTCGGAGGTCGGCATAGGCGCGGCAGGCCTGCTCGGCGGACATGGGGGCGGGCAGTTGCTGGCGCAGCTTTTGCAGCAGCCCGGCGTGCTCGGGCAGCAGGATGTCGCGGTGCCAGCGGTGCAGATCGGCCAGCTCGTCGCGCACCCGCTCGGCCTGCGGCTGCGTCAGGTCCAGGTACCGGTTGAGCTGCCACGACAGCAGCTGTGGGGCCTGGTTGTAGGCCAGCTTCACGGTGCTGCAGCCCGCCATCAGCAGGCCGGCCAACACCAGGCCAACCACACCCAGGGTGGTGCGAAGAGGAAACATGCGCAGACCTCGCAAAGAAGGCCGCAGGATAGAGCGAGAACCCGACGGCTGCCCTGCCCTCGCGAATACCCCGGCAGATGCCACTGAATTGGGCACTGTGCGCCGCCCCGCAACCGCACCCGCCAGGCCCTCGCCAAATCAAGGGGCGCAAAACATCTGCTTACCAATCCAGGCCCTCGGGCGGGCTGCGACGGGCCAACAGCCTCTATAAACAGCGCGCGCCACCTTGCCGCGCCCAGAGCACAAGACCAACTACCAGGGAACGCTGAATTCGCCCCCTTACACAACCCCTTCCCCTCCGGGCCAGGGGCTGCGACCCAAGGGATGCACTCAGCGCCACGCCCATCCGAGAGGGAACTCCATCGCCATGACCACCACCGCCACACCCGCAACGGGCGAGCTTCACCAACTGCTGGCCACCCTGATGGCTGCCGACGACATCGACGACCACGACCTGGAGCTGGCGGACTCCATCGTCCAGCGCTTTCCAACGGCCTGCGAGGCCCTGCAGGCCCGCGCTCGCATCCACTTGCGGCTGGAAGATGCAGAGGCCGCGCGCAGCGACCTGCAGGCTGCCCAGGCACTGGACGCCACACACTGGGGCAACGCCTGGGTGCGCTGCCTGCTTGCACACGCCGAAGGCGGGGCCGCGCTGCAGGAGGCACTGACCCTGGGGCAACAGGTGCTGGCTACCCAGCCCACGCACCTGGACACGCTGATCACGCTGGGCAAGGTCCACAAGGCGCTGGACGCGCCCGAAGAAGCCGCCGCCTGCTACCGGCAGGCCTGCCAGGCCCACCCCGCAAGTTTTCGCGCGCACAACCTGCTGATGCAGGTGCTGTGCGAGCTGGGCCGCGAGGACGAGGCCATTGCCCTGATCCGCGCGGCGCAGGTGCCCATGCACAGCTACCACATGGCCATCGAATACAACCTGGGCACGCTGCTGATGAAAAAGAGCCCCGGGAAAGCCATCGAGTTTCTGGACATTGCGCGCCAGAAGATGGGGCGCATCAACAACGTGCAGCACAACCGGGCGGCGTGCCTGGAGAAGCTGGACCGTTACCAGGAAGCCATTGACGAGTGGAGCGACCTGCTTGAGCGCGAGCCCGACTGGGACTGGCCCCGCGCGGGCCGCGCCCGCTGCTACCGCGACCTGGAGCAGCTGGATGCCGCGCTGGCAGACCTGCAGCGCCTGAAACAGGCAGACCCCACATCCACCCAGCACCTGACGCTGGAGGCCACGATCCATTTCGACCGGGCCGACTACCCCGCCGCACTGAAGGCCTTGCAGGGGCTGGAGCAGGCCAACGAACTGCAAGGCGAGTTCCTCACCAACCTGATGGGCGCCACCCACAAGAACATGGGCGATCTGGACGCCGCCCGCCCCTATTTCGAGCAGGCCATTGCCGACGACCCCGAGAGCTACCGCGCCCTCAACAACCTGGCCTTCTGCTTGCTGCACAACGGCCGCCCCAACAAGGGCGAGGCCACGCGCGCACTGGCCGTGGCAGAGGTCGCCATGGCACTGCAGCCCGCGCAGTGGGCGCCTCGCGAGCACCGTGCGCGTGCGCTGCTGGCGTTGGACCGCACCAAGGAGGCGCTGCAGGTGTTCGACGCCTGGTGCGCCTCCCACCCCGACGACGGCACCGTGGCCCTGAACTACGCCACCGCGCTGCTCGACGCCGGAGACCATGCGCAGGCCGCGCAGCGGTTTGAACAGTTGATTGCGCGGGGCATCAGCGTGCCCTATTGCCACTGGGGCCGGGGCAAGGCGCTGGGCCGGCTGGGCAAGAAGGAAGAAGCGCGGGCCCTGCTGCTCAAAGCCCAGCACCTGTACACGCTGGAGGGGCAAACCAGCAGCGCAGAGACCTGCGCCGAAACCCTGGCCGATCTGGAAAAACCAAAGTCCTGGCTGCGGCGGCTGATGGGCGGGTGATATCCGGCAGAGAACGGGCGCTGCCAAAGGCAGGGCCGGGCGGTTGAGGACCGCCCCCGCAAAAAACCTAGTTGTCCTGCCGCCGAATCAGTTGGCGGCCGCTGGCCGTGATGGACAGCTCTCCCCCAGGTCCCTTGGTGACAAACCCCCACTCCAGCAGGCGCCCGGAAACATGGTCCTTGAGCGCGTGGGGCAGCGTGATGACTTCGCCCATCTCAAGTTGCTTGAGGGTTGCGATCTCGTCCACGGTGGGATCGAAATGCGGAGCGTGGTAGGTGGTCATGGTGGTCGCTCTCCAACGGGGTTGGTGAAAGAAAGACTGACTTCCGCGCAACCAGATTAGTTCAGCGCCAGGGGCAATGCAAGCGCGTCATCCCGCAACCGGGGCGCCACCCGCTTCGGCCATGTGCTGCAGCCAGCGCGCAAAGGTGGCCAGCACCGGCGGCTGGGCCTGCGCGGGGCTGATGAGGTAGTAGGCACGCTCGCCGCGCAGGGGGCGGTTGCAAGCCACCACCAGCTCGCCGCTGGCGAGTTCGGCCTCGATCAGCAGCGGCGGGATCAGCGCCACGCCCATGCCGTGCGTGGCGGCCACGGCCAGCATGGAGAACAACTCGTAGCGCGGGCCATCCAGCGCGTGCGGCGCATCCACCCCCATCGCATCAAACCACTGCCGCCAGCCATACGGGCGCGTGCTTTGCTGCAGCAGCGGCAGCTCGGCCAGCGCCTCAGCGGCCACGGGCTGGTGGGCGCGGCCCCGGCCCCGGGGCGCGGCCGATTCGAGCAGGCGCGGGGCACACACGGGCACCACGTCCTCGTGCATCAGCAGTTGCGCCTGCACGCCGGGCCAGTTGGCGACCTGCTCGGGCGTGCCGGCATACAAGGCGGCATCAAAGGTGGTGTCGGCAAACAGAAAAGGGCGTGTCTGCGTGTCGATGTGCACCACGATGTCGGGGTGCGCCTGCGCCAGCTGTGGCAGGCGGGGGATGAGCCAGCGCGTGGCAAAGGTGGGCACCGCCGCCAGCGTAAGGGTGCCGCCCTCGCCCTGGTGGGCCATCACGTCCAGCGTGTCGCGCTCCAGCCCCTGCAGCCAGCGCGCCACCTGGCGGCCGTAGTGCGCTCCGGCGGGCGTCAGCACCACGCCGTGGCGCGTGCGGCGAAACAGCGCCACGCCCAAAAACTCTTCCAGCGCCTGGATCTGGCGCGACACGGCGCTTTGCGTGAGCGACAGCTCCTGCGCGGCGCGGGTGTAGCTCTCGTGGCGGGCGGCGACTTCAAAACAGGCCAGGGCCTGGGTCGATGGAATGTTGCGGCGCATGATGAAGAGGAACTTGTAGTTAGCCTTTCCACCACGGATTGGTGGTCTGCAAGTATTCCATACATTCCATAAACGCATGTCTGGATGAAAAGAACTCGCTTGCGGGCCACCACCCCAAGGCCTACGATGCATTCCAGATTCGTTTTTTCTTTCCCCCCTCTTTCCGATCTGGAGACACACATGGCCCACGCCGCTTTTCAATGGGATGACCCTTTCCTCCTGAGCCAGCAACTGACCGACGACGAGCGCGCCATCCGCGACGCCGCCGCAGCGTATTGCCAGGACAAGCTGGCACCCCGCGTGCTGGACGCCTTCCGCCACGAAAAGATGGACGTGAGCATCTTCCGCGAGATGGGCGAAGTGGGCCTCTTGGGCCCCACCATCCCCGAGCAGTACGGCGGCCCCGGCCTGAGCTACGTGGCCTACGGCCTGATCGCCCGCGAAGTGGAGCGTGTGGATTCGGGCTACCGCTCGATGGCCAGCGTGCAGTCGTCGCTGGTGATGGTGCCCATTTATGAATTCGGCAGCGAAGCCCAGCGCCAGAAGTACCTGCCCAAGCTCGCCAGCGGCGAATGGATTGGCTGCTTTGGCCTGACCGAGCCCGACCACGGCTCCGACCCCGGCAGCATGGCCACGCGCGCCTACAAGGTGGACGGCGGCTACAAGCTCAAGGGCAGCAAGATGTGGATCACCAACAGCCCCGTGGCCGACGTGTTCGTGGTCTGGGCCAAGGAAGTCTCCGAAGGCGGCGCGGTCGGCCCGATTCGCGGCTTCGTTCTGGAGAAGGGCATGAAGGGCCTGACCGCCCCCGCCATCCACGGCAAAGTGGGCCTGCGCGCCTCCATCACCGGCGAGATCGTGATGGACGACGTGTTCGTGCCCGAAGAAAACGCCTTCCCTGAAGTGCAAGGTCTGAAGGGCCCGTTCACCTGCCTGAACAGCGCACGCTACGGCATCGCCTGGGGTGCCCTGGGTGCGGCCGAGTTCTGCTGGCACACCGCCCGCCAGTACACGCTGGACCGCAAGCAGTTTGGCCGCCCCCTGGCCGCCAACCAGCTCATCCAGAAGAAGCTGGCCGACATGCAGACCGAGATCGCCATCGGCCTGCAGGCCTGCCTGCAGTTCGGCCGCATGAAGGACGCGGGCACGGCCAGCGTGGAAGGCACCTCCATCATCAAGCGCAACAGCTGCGGCAAGGCGCTGGACATTGCCCGCCTGGCACGCGACATGATGGGCGGCAACGGCATCAGCGACGAGTTTGGCGTGGCCCGCCACCTGGTGAACCTGGAGGTGGTGAACACCTACGAAGGCACGCACGATGTGCACGCGCTGATCTTGGGCCGCGCCCAGACGGGCATTGCTGCGTTCTCGAACTGACCCCTGCACCAGTTCCCCTCTCCCGCGAGGAGAGAGGGAGTTGAACGGGGCATGCCCTGAAAATTTCAAGCTTTTTAGGCCTCTCCCGCGCTCCGGATATGCCTTTAAAGCTATCAATTTAATAGTATTCACCATGTCCACACCCTCCTCCAACGCTGGCGCCCTCGCAGGCATCAAGGTGCTCGACCTCTCCCGCGTGCTGGCCGGGCCGTGGTGCACCCAGGTGCTGGCCGACCTGGGTGCAGATGTGGTGAAGGTGGAGCGCCCCGGCGTGGGCGACGACACGCGCCAGTGGGGCCCGCCGTTCTTGAAGGACGCGGATGGCAACGACACCAACCAGGCCAGCTACTACACCGCGTGCAACCGCAACAAGCGTTCCGTCACCATCGACATGGCCTCGCCCGACGGGCAGGCGCTCATCAAGCAGATGGCGCTGGAGGCCGACATCGTGGTGGAGAACTTCAAGGTCGGTGGCCTCAAGCAGTACGGTCTGGACCATGAAAGCCTGCGCGCACTCAACCCGCGCCTCATCTACTGCTCCGTCACCGGCTTTGGGCAAGACGGGCCTTACGCCGAGCGCGCAGGCTATGACCTGATGGTGCAGGCCATGACGGGCCTGATGAGCATCACCGGCCAGGCAGACAACCAGCCCGGCGGCGGCCCGATGCGCGTGGGCGTGGCCGTCATCGACCTGTTCACCGGCCTGTACGCCAGCAACGCCATCCTGGCCGCACTGCACGTGCGCGACAACGCGGTGAACGGCACGGGCCAGGGCCAGCACATCGACATGGCCCTGCTCGACGTGGGCATGGCCGTGCTGGCCAACCAGGCCTCGGGATTCCTCGCTACGGGCAAGGCGCCCGGGCGCATGGGCAACAGCCACCCCAGCCTCGCGCCCTACCAGGACTTCCCCACCGCCGACGGCAACATGCTGCTGGCCATTGGCAACGACGGGCAGTTCCAGCGCTTTTGTGCCGCCGCCGAGCAGCCCCAGTGGGCCAGCGACCCGCGCTTTGCGACCAACACCCTGCGCGTGCAAAACCGCACCGCGCTGATCCCCGCCATGGAGGCCGTGACCCGCACGCGCACCACAGCCGAATGGATCACGCTGCTGGAAGACAAGGCCGTGCCTTGCGGCCCCATCAACACCATTGCCCAGGCGTTTGACGACGCGCAGGTGCAGGCCCGTGGCCTGGCCGTGACGCTGCCGCGCTGGAAGGACGGCGACGCCGCCACCGACAAGGTGCAGCAGATCACAGGCGTGGCCAGCCCGCTGCGCCTGTCGGCCACGCCGCCGGTGCTGCGCAATGCGCCGCCTGCGCTGGGGCAGCACACCGATGAAGTGCTTGCAGAGATGGGACTGGATGCGGCGCGCATTGCCGCGCTGCGGGCCCAGGGCGTGGTGTAGCGGCACGCTTTTCCATCCACGCCACAACGCCCCGCGCCGACAGGCTGCGGGGCGTTGGTGCTTCCGGGGTTATTGCACGGACTGCGCGGACTGCACCGGCAGTTCTGCCGCCGCCAGCAGGCAGTCCGTCACCTCGTCAGAGAAGTGCATCAGGCGGCCGTCCAGCCAGACGGCATCCGATCCATTCGGGTCCGGCGCAGCGGGGGGCAGACCGTGGTCCAGCAACGCCTGTGCGCAGCCTGCCCAGTCGCCGCCTGGCTCCGGTGTGTTGATGGAACCCCAGGAGAGCGCACCGCAGGCGTTGTCCTCAAACCCGTGCTGCGCCTGCCAGCGCGCGCCATGCTCCAGCACAAAGCGGGTGAGCGCCGCATCGCCCCGGAAGATGGCATGGTGTAGCGCCGTGCCCGCCCAGTCGCCACCCGGCGTGTCGATAGGCCAGCCCAGACGCACCATCAGCCGCACGGCATCGCCGCAGTCCGGCTGCGCGGCCAGCTCGGGCAGCAGGCGCTGATGGGCGGGCGACAAGCCCTGCACCAGGCCAGGCTGCGCGGCCAGCAGTGCGCGCGCCTGGGCTTCGTCGCCTTGCGCACAGGCCGCTACAAAACGCTCGTCGGCGGGAGGCGCTGCCACGCCCAGCACGCCACGCAAAAAAGCCGCCACATCCGGCAAGCCGTAGCGCAGCGCCTGCAGGTGCGCGGGCGTGCCTTCGGCCGTGCACACCTGCGGGTCTGCCCCGGCTGCCACCAGCGCCTGCACATGCGCGAGCGACCGGCGGCGGCGCAGCGCCCACAGCAGCGGCGCGGCGCCGGGGGCGCTGCCGCCCAGGGGTTCGTTGGGGTCGGCGCCATGGGCCAGCAGCAGCTGCAGTGCAGGCAGGTCGTCCATGTCGAGCACGCGGTGCAGCGCGTTGGTGCCCGGCACGCGCGCACCGGCCTGCAGCAGCAGGCGCGTGCACTCCAGGCTGCCCAGCGCGTGGTACAGCGACTCGCCATCGTTGGGGCTGGCGCCCGCATCCAGCAGCAGCCGGGTGATGCCCGCGTGGTGGTGGGCACCGGCCGCGCCGTACAGGGCTGACAGCGGGTGCGCGGCATCGGGCGCCTGCAGCGATGCGGGCGGCCAGCGGCTGCCCACGCGCTGGTTCGGATCGGCGCCTGCCTCCAGCAACAGGGCCACGCAGGCCTGCAGCCGGTCGGCAAACGCGGGCAGCCGCGCCAGGCTGGAATGGGTGACGGCGAGCAGCGGCGGCAGCTGCAGCGGCCCGCCGGGCTGGTGCACCCAGGCGGGGTCGCGCGCCACCTGATCGCGCAGCCGGGCCACATCGCCCACGGCACAGGCCAGCCAGATGTCCTGCTCCGCCTGCGGCACGGCGCCCTCGGCCCAGAGCTGCTCGGCCAGCGCGGGCCGCGCCGTGTGGTTGCCACCGGCGATGTCGCCTGCGTAGACCAGGCGCAGCCACAGCAGCACGGCGCGTGCGGGGTCGTCTGCCAGCGCACGGCGCGCCAGCACAAAGGCCTGGAACTGTGGCCACGAGGCAAAGCCATGATCACGCGCCAGGCACCACTGCGCATGGTGCAGGCGCAGGTCGGTGCCTGCGGGCAAGGCCAGCGGCGCCAGGCGCGCCAGTGCGGCGGCATCGCCTGCGCGGGCCTCGGCCAGCAGGGTTTTGGCTTGTTTCTTGAGATGGCCCAGGTCGGGCCGCGGGGGAAGACGTTTCACGAGTACCTCCGTGCATCGAACGCCGACGGCCTGCAGTTCCGGCAGCACAAAGGGGAAGTGAGGAACAAACTCAAGGAGTTAGTCGGCAAGTGGGTTGCACCCTGTCCGCAGGCCCGGGCGCGGCTTGCGTCCGCGCAGGGCGGGATCTTACCCGCGCCGCCCAGCAAAATGCTTGTACAAAAAATTACAAACGCTCCACAATGCGGTGAAGCCCCCCATTTCGCCGCTCCAGCGGCGTTTTTGGTGCCTATCTGCAGTCTTCTTCACTCCCTCACGCTGGTTGCCACAAAACCAAGGAGTCCACCATGAAGCTCAGCCTCAAGCTCCCCCTCGCCTTCACAGTGGCCTTGCTGCTGCTGTTTGCGGCGGCGCTGTTCGGCATCAGCCGCCTGAACCAGGCCCTGGACACCTACCAGACCACGGTGGCGCAAAGCTTTGAAAACGAGCGGCGGGCCTCGTCCATGCTCAACAGCTTCAAGGTGCAGGTGCAGGAATGGAAAAACGTGCTGCTGCGCGGCAAGGACCCGGCCCAGCTCACGCGCTACTGGACCGCGTTTGAAAAGCAGGAAAAGGCCATCAAGGACGAGGCGCAAAAGCTCATGGCCGCCCTGCCCCCTGGCGACGGGCGCGAGCGCGTGAGCCAGTTTGCGCAGGCGCACGAGCGCATGGGCGCGGCCTACCGCAAAGGGCTGGAGGCCTTCAAGGCCGCCGACCACGACCCGCAGGCGGGCGACAAGGCCGTGGCGGGCATGGACCGCGAGCCCTCGCAACTGCTGGACCAGGCGGGTGACCTGATCGCCAAGGCCAGCAGCGAGGTGGCCGAACGCGCCGCCGCCACCGCGCAGCGCGCCACCACCATCAGCCTGGGCGTGATGCTGGTGGTATGCGCCCTGGGCATTGCGGGGGCCGTGGCCTTCAGCCGCACGGTGGTGAACCCGCTGGACAACGCGGTGCGCGTATCGCAGGCCGTGGCCAGCGGCGACCTCACCGTGGCCGCACATGTGCAGGGCAAGGACGAGATTGCGATGCTGCTCAACGCACTGCATGCCATGCAGCAAAGCCTGTCGCGCGTGGTGAGCAACGTGCGCAACAACGCCGACAGCGTGGCCGCCGCCAGCACCGAGATCGCACAGGGCAACAACGACCTGAGTGCGCGCACCGAGCAGCAGGCCAGCGCGCTGGAAGAGACCTCGGCATCGATGGAAGAGCTCAGTTCCACCGTGCAGGCCAATGCCGAAAACGCGCGCCAGGCCAACCAGCTGGCGGTGAGCGCCAGCACCGTCGCCGTGCAGGGTGGCGACGTGGTGGCCGAGGTGGTGACCACCATGAAGGGCATCAACGACAGCAGCAAGAAGATCGCCGACATCATCAGCGTGATCGACGGCATTGCCTTCCAGACCAACATCCTGGCGCTGAACGCGGCCGTGGAGGCCGCGCGCGCAGGCGAGCAGGGCCGGGGTTTTGCCGTGGTGGCCAGCGAGGTGCGCAACCTCGCGCAGCGCAGCGCCGAAGCCGCCAAGGAGATCAAGGGTCTGATCCACGCCAGCGTGGAGCGCGTGGAGCTGGGCACCACGCTGGTGGACAAGGCGGGTGCCACCATGACCGAGGTGGTGGCCTCCATCCGCCGCGTGACCGACATCGTGGGCGAGATCAGCGCCGCCAGCAGCGAACAGAGCGCGGGCGTAGCCCAGGTAGGCGAGGCCGTGATGCAGATGGACCAGGCCACGCAGCAGAACGCGGCGCTGGTCGAACAAAGTGCAGCCGCCGCCGACAGCCTCAAGGTGCAGGCGCAGCAGCTGGTGCAGGCGGTGGCAGTGTTCCGGCTGGCAGAGACAGATGCCCCGGCCCTGGCACACCCCACGGCGCCCATGGGCCGCCAGCCCCGGCTGGCCGCGACCTGAGCGGCTTTTTATGGATAAAAAAGGCCGTTACCGCGCGTCCACCATGCCTATATAGCTATATATTTAATAGCAATACAGCGTTAGCAGGCGCGGCAGGGGACGACGCCAGGCCCGCTCAGGCAGCCACGGCCTCAACCGCCGCAGGCGTGGCCTGCTGGGGGGTGGCCAGCGTGGGCGATGCCAGCTTGCGCAGGTAGGCCATGGTCTGCAGGCAGGCCTGGGCGACCTCGGTGCCTTTTTTCACGAAATGCTCGCGGAAGAAGCGCACATGGTCCTCGTGGTCGTGGAAGTCGCGCGGCGTGAGCACGGCCGACATCACGGGCACCTCGGTGTCGAGTTGCACGCGCATCAGGCCGTCGATGACGGCGGTGGTGACGAACTCGTGGCGATAGATGCCGCCGTTGACCACCAGCGCGCAGGCCACGATGGCGTCGTAGCGCCCGCTGCGCGCGAGCTTGCGGGCCAGCAGCGGAATCTCGAACGCGCCGGGCACGTCGAACAGCGCCACCTGCGCGGGCGGCAGGCCGTGGCGGTCGAACTCGGCCAGGGCCGCGTCGCGCGCCTGGTGCACGATGTCCTGGTGCCAGCTGGCACTGATGATGGCCACGCGGGCGCCACGGTGTGCGGCGACGGGAGCCAGGGGGGAAACGGAAGGTGAAGAAGACTGATTCATGGGTTCCTCAAAACAGGTCATACCAGAATCAGGGCGCGCGCGAACACGGCACCTGCACAAGGCGGCCCAGGCCCTGCGCCATGCCAGCGCGCAACAAAGCACGCAGGCAAACGCCGATGGCCCAGCCACCCGGTGCGGGTGCTCTAGGGATGTCCTGCATAACTCCCTGCGGTCCGTGATAGCGCGGTCTCGGGCGGTCCGCTGCGTTGCTTTTCTTGCCAATAGCCGCGCTATTGGCTGCAAAAAGTCGCCTTGCGGCCCATCCCGATCCGCACTACCACCGACTCGCGAGGGTTATGCAGGACATCCCTAGTTTCGCGATCTCTTTCATCCGGACTGTGACCGTCGGCTCTGGTTTCGCACCAGATCTGCTGACCCTGCAGGCCTGTTCCGAAAAACGGCACCGCAGGCGCTCGCGGGCTCTTGCGGGCTTTTCAGCCAACAAATACCGCCGGTGGGGAATTCCGCCCCGCCCTGAGAACGCTGTCGGCCCCGAAGGACATTCAGGGCCGACGGGTGGGATTTTAGGCGGCGGGCACGCGGCACGCCGTCGCGCAGGCGATTGCCTGCACTGGCGGTGCCGGTTTCTGCGGCGGTGGGCTGTATTGAATGCCGAAGTCTGCTCAGCGCACGCGCTGAAACCCGCCTTCGGCCCAGGCCGCTGCGCTGGCGGGTGTGAGCTTGAAGGTGGGCGGCGCGGACGCACGGGCAACCTCTTCACCCAGCTCGTCCTGCGCGCTCAGCGTGGCCGTGGCGCCTTCCTCATCGGGCACGATGGCCAGCGCCACGCGCAGGCGCTGGCCGTCTGCGGTGGTGATGTGCACGCTCTTGTTCAGCTGCGCGTGCAACTGCTGCTCATGGCGCCGCACCACTTCGCTCGCAGTCTTGACCAGGGTGTGGAAGGCCGACACATCGAGCGGCTTGGGGTTCTTCTTGTCGCGGCCCATGGTCCAGGGGCCTACCAGCGCGGGCTCGGCCTCGCCCCTCAAGGTCATGGCCACGGCCCAGCCATCGTCGTCCTCGTTCTTGATGACCTGCGCCGTCCAGCGCCCATCGCTCCAGCAGCGGGGTTCCTGGATGGTGTCGGGCGTGTCGGGTGCGACGGTCATGGAGAAAAAGGCCTGGGTTGCGGGAAAGGGCGCAGAGCATAACGGCAGGGCCCGGTGGCCCCAATTTTCAATAACCGTTGGTTATCGAAAAGACCATACGTCGCCCGGGCCGGGTCACTCTCCCACAACGTCCGGCGCCACGCCCGCCGTCTCGCGCAGCACGTCGATGAAGGCCTGGGCCGAGGGCGTGGGCGGCTCGCCCAAACGGGTGATGAGGCCATAGCTGGGCATGCGGTCGGGCAGTTCGACGGGGATGCGCGAGAGCAGCCCCCGGTCCACATATTTCTGGATCAGCGCGGCGGGCTGCAGCGACATCATGTGGGTGGTGTTCATCAGCTCCAGCGCAAACAGGAAGGACGGCGTCTCCACCACCCCTGCGGTGAGCGCCAGGCCCGCGCCGCCAAACAGGTCGTCCGACACCTTGCGCACGGCCGTGGAGGCGGGGTACAGAATCCACGGCCAGTGCGCCAGCTCGGTCAGCGACAGGTCGGTGGCGCCGCGCAGCGGGTGGTGCTGCCCGCCCACCACATGCAGTGGCTCGGCGGACAGGTGCTCGTAGTGGAACTGGCTGCGCTGGTCCTCGGTGGTGAAGCGGCCAATCATCAAATCGATCTTGCGTTCGGCCAGCCAGGCGATGAGCTGGTCGCTGCTCTGCTCCAGGATCTTGATGACCAAGAGGGGCCGCAGGCGCTGGAGCTCCACCACCGACGCCACCAGCACATGCGCGGCCGAGCCGGTGATGGCGCCGACCGTCACATGGCCATGGCCGCCCTGCTTGAGTGCGTTGAACTCGTCCACAAACTTGCGCTGCCCATCGAGCGCCGCGCTGGCGTAGCGCAGCGTAAAAAGCCCCAACTCGTTGGGCCGCATGCCGCGCGAGAGGCGGTCGAACAGGCGCGCCTCCAGGATCTCCTCGATGTCCATGAGGATCTTGGTGGCCGCAGGCTGCGTGACGTGCATCTGCTCGGCCGTGAGCCGCAGGTTGCGCGTGCGGCCCAGGATGTCGAGAAACTGCAAATGCCGAAAGCGCAGCCGCGCGCAGGCCTGCGCCAAAGACAAGGGTTTACCCGGAAATTCGTCTGGACTCATAAGCGTTTGGAATGGATTGTCGCAAAACATTCAGTGGACCCGCAGGGGCGCGAAACCTAACCTTCGCCTTGCGTTCATGACGGCTGGCCCACAAAAAGCCGCAGGCGCCGAAGACCTCACCAATGGGGTCAGCCATTCCAACGGAGACAAGACACCATGCAATTCCATTCCCTCGCTAAATCCGTGGCGCTTGCCGCTGCGCTACTGGCCGCCCTCACCGCCCCCGTCGCGGCCCAAGTCAAGGAACACACCTTCAAGGTCGGCATCGGCCTGAGCGACGACCACCCGCAGGCCCAGGCCGTGCGCCACTTTGCCGAGCGACTGCAGGCCAAGAGCGGCGGCAAGATGAACGCCAAGCTGTTTGCCAGCGGCGCTTTGGGCAATGACGTGAGCATGACCTCGGCCCTGCGCGGCGGCACGCTGGAGATGACGATTCCCGATTCGTCCACGCTGATGTCGCTGATCAAGCCCTTTGGCGTGCTGAACCTGCCACTCACCTTCAACACCGAGGCCGAAGCCGACGCCTTGCTCGACGGCCCCTTCGGCCAGAAGCTGCTGGCCATGCTGCCGGACAAGGGCCTGATCGGCCTGGGCTTCTGGGAAAACGGCTTCCGCCACGTGACCAACTCGCGCCGCCCCATCAACACGGCCGACGATCTGGCAGGGCTGAAGCTGCGCGTGATCCAGAGCCCCTTGTTCCTCGACACCTTCAACGCGCTGGGCACCAACGCCACGCCCATGCCGTTCACCGAGCTGTACACCGCCATGGAACAAAAGGCCGTGGACGGCCAGGAGAACCCGCCCGCCACCATCCTGGCCAGCAAGTTCTATGAAGTGCAAAAGCACCTGGTGCTGTCGCGCCACATGTACAGCGCGTGGGTGCTGCTGATGTCCAAGAAGACCTGGGACGGCCTCTCGGCCGACGAGAAGAAGATCGTGCAGGAGGCCGCGCGCGAGGCCACAGTGTTCGAGCGCAAGACCATCCGCGCCTTCAGCGAAACCGCGCTGGGCGAACTGAAGAAGGCCGGCATGCAGATCACCGAACTGCCTGCTGCCGAGCAGGCCAAGCTGCGCACCAAGCTGCAGCCCGTGCTGGCCAAGTACGGCAAGGAGTTTGGTGAAGAAACCACCAGCGAAATGATGGGCGAGCTGGCCAAGGCGCGGGGCGGGAAGTGACCCAATTGCGTGCCAACTACGCACCGGATTGATTTGGCCTCGACCCACCCAAACAAACCGTTCGGGCTGAGCCTGTCGAAGCGACGCGCGAGGCTTCGACAAGCTCAGCCCGAACGGGTGGTGGTTGGGGTTCACGTTCAAAAAATGCCTACTCCATAGCGCCGCGCCTTGCCTACCCTCGCCTCATCACCTATGACCAAAACACCCCGCCGCCCCTTCCGCTCCCGCGAATGGTTTGCCGCGCCCGAGCGCTCGGACATGACCGCGCTGTACCTGGAGCGGTTCATGAACTACGGGCTTACACCCGAAGAGCTGCGCTCGGGCCGGCCCATCATCGGCATTGCGCAGACAGGCAGCGACCTGTCGCCCTGCAACCGCATCCACCTGGACCTGGCGCGCCGCGTGCGCGACGGCATCCGCGATGCGGGCGGCATTCCGATGGAGTTCCCCGTCCACCCCATCTTTGAAAACTGCCGCCGCCCTACCGCCGCGCTGGACCGCAACCTGGCCTATCTGGGGCTGGTGGAAATCCTGTACGGCTACCCCATCGATGCCGTGGTGCTGACCACAGGCTGCGACAAGACCACACCGGCAGGCATCATGGCCGCGTCCACGGTGGACATTCCGGCCATCGTGCTCTCGGGTGGGCCGATGCTCGATGGTTGGCACGAGGGGCAGCTGGTGGGCTCGGGCACCGTGATCTGGCGCAGCCGCCGCCAGCTCGCAGCGGGCGAGATTGACGAGGAAGAATTTCTACAACGCGCCTGCAACAGCGCGCCCTCGGCCGGGCACTGCAACACCATGGGCACGGCATCGACCATGAACGCCGTGGCCGAGGCGCTGGGGCTTTCGCTGCCGGGCTGCGCGGCCATTCCAGCGCCCTACCGCGAGCGCGGCCAGATGGCCTACGAGACCGGGCGCCGCATCGTGGAGATGGCGTACGAAGACCTGCGCCCCTCGCGCATCCTGACGCGGGAAAGTTTCCTGAACGCGCTGTCAGTGGTGAGCGTGGCGGGCGGCAGCAGCAACGCGCAAGTGCACATCATGGCCATGGCGCGCCACGCGGGCGTGCAGCTGGACGCACAAGACTGGACCGACCACGCCTACGGCCTGCCGCTCCTGCTGAACATGCAGCCTGCAGGCCAGTTTTTGGGCGAGCGCTTCTTCCGCGCCGGTGGCGTGCCCGCGCTGATGTGGGAGCTGCAGCAGGCGGGCAAATTGCATGCCGATTGCGCCAGCGTGACCGGCAAGACGGTGGGCGAAAACCTGCAAGGCCGCGAAACGCACGACCGCGAGGTGATCCGCCCCTTCAGCAACCCGCTGATGCACAAGGCGGGGTTCATGGTGCTCAGCGGCAACCTGTTCGACTTCGGGATCATGAAGACCTCGGTGATCTCCGAAGCCTTCCGCCAGCGCTACCTGAGCCGCCCGGGGCAGGAAGGCATCTTTGAAGCCCGTGCCGTGGTGTTCGAGGGCGCGGACGACTACCACGCGCGCATCAACGACCCGGCGCTCGACATCGACGAAGGCTGCATCCTGGTCATGCGCGGTGCGGGGCCCATCGGCTGGCCGGGCTCGGCCGAGGTGGTGAACATGCAGCCGCCCGACGCGCTGATCCGGCGCGGCGTCAACACCCTGCCCACGCTGGGCGACGGGCGCCAGTCGGGCACGGCAGACAGCCCTTCCATCCTCAACGCATCGCCCGAGAGCGCCGTGGGCGGCGGGCTGAGTTGGCTGCAAAGTGGCGACACGATCCGCATCGACCTCAACACCGGACGCTGCGATGCGCTGGTGTCACCCGAAGAGATCGCGCGCCGACAGCGCGACCTGCCCGCCCCACCGGTGCCCGCAAGCCAGTCGCCTTGGGAGGCGCTGTACCGCGAAAAGACTGGGCAACTGGCCGACGGCGCCACGCTGGACTTTGCGCTGGCATTTCAGCGCATCTCCGAAAAGACGCCGCGCCACAACCACTGACAACCAACGGGCGGGCCACCGGCGCTCACCCGGTTTTTTCGAAGGACTCACCATGAACGATATGACGGCAGCGGCAGTTGCCGAACGGGCCCGTGCGCCCCAGGCAACATTCCAAGTGCTTCCCGACGACGGCTTGCAAGGCACGCTGGTGGGCAGGGTGTGGGTGCCCAGTGGTGCCGCTCCTGGCCCTGCGGTGGTGGCACTGCGGCCTGAAGGCGTGTTCGACCTGAGCGCGCACTACCCCACCGTGAGCACGCTGCTGGACACCCTGGCACCGGCCGAAGCTGCGCGCAGCGCCACCGGCCAGTACCTGTGCAGCGTGGAAGACCTGCTGGCCAACAGCCTGCCCGGCGCGCGCGACGCCACGCGCCCCTGGCTGCTGGCCCCGTGCGACTTGCAGGTGGTGAAGGCGGCGGGCGTGACCTTTGCCGCCAGCCTGATCGAGCGCGTGATCGAAGAACAGGCGCGCGGCGACGCCACCCGTGCACAGGGTCTGCGCAGCCAGGTCATCGGCCTCATCGGCGAGAACCTGGCGGACATCCGCCCCGGATCGCCCGAGGCCATGCGCCTGAAAGCGCTGCTGCAGGACAAAGGCCTGTGGTCGCAGTACCTGGAGGTGGGCATCGGCCCCGACGCCGAGGTGTTCACCAAGGCACCCGTGCTGGCCTCGGTGGGCTGCGGCGACGACATCGGCATCCGTTCCGACTCGGCCTGGAACAACCCCGAGCCCGAGGTGGTGCTGGCCGTGAACAGCCGAGGCCAGATCGTGGGCGCCACGCTGGGCAACGACGTGAACCTGCGCGACATCGAGGGCCGCAGCGCCCTGCTGCTGGGCAAGGCCAAGGACAACAACGCATCGTGCGCTTTAGGCCCGTTCATCCGCCTGTTTGACACCAGTTTCGGGCTGGAGCAGGTGCGCAATGAGACGGTGCACCTGCGCGTGGCGGGCGTAGATGGCTTTGAGCTGCGCGGCATCAACACCATGGCCAGCATCAGCCGCGACCCCACCGACCTGGTGGCGCAGACGCTGGCCGCGCACCAGTACCCGGACGGGTTCATGCTGTTCATGGGCACGCTGTTCGCGCCCATCGAAGACCGCGACCAACCTGGCGGCGGATTCACCCACCACCTGGGCGACCTGGTGTCCATCCAGAGCGCCTGGCTGGGCGGCCTTCACAACCGCGTGGCGCACAGCGAGGCCGCGCCGCCCTGGCGCTTCGGCCTGCGGGCCTTCATGGCCAACCTGGCGCAGCGCGGGCTGCTGCAGGGCACAGCGCTCTGACTGAAAAATAAAAACAGGAGACACCCATGCTGAATGCCTTCATCGACCGCTGCTGCCGCTGGATCAACCTGCTCATCGCCCTGGCGCTGGCCGTGATGGTGGTCATGGTGTTCGGCAACGTGGTGCTGCGCTACGCATTCAACTCCGGCATTGCCATCAGCGAGGAGGTCTCGCGCTGGCTGTTTGTGTGGATCACCTTCCTGGGCGCCATCGTGGCGGTGCGCGAGCGGGGCCACCTGGGCACGGACTTTCTGCTGGCGCGTCTGCCGCCGCTGGGCCAGCGCATCTGCCTGGCCCTGAGCTACGCGCTGATGATCTGGTGCACCTGGCTGCTGTTCAGCGGCGCGCTGGCGCAGGCGCGCATCAACTGGGATGTGGATGCGCCGGTCACGGGCGCATCCGTGGCCATCTTCTATGCGTCGGGCGTGGTGTTTGCCGTGGCGGCCGGGCTGCTGCTGGTGCTCGGTGACGAGGTCACCCGTCGCGACAGCGCCGCGGCCGAGGCGCGGGCCCACAAGGCCCAGCTCGATCCCACCATGCAGCTGGAGCACTGGGATCCCACGGCCAAGGTCACCTACGACCAGGCGTTGTTCAACGAACTCACCTCGTTGCGCTTCCTGGAGGCGCATGCCCACATCACCATCGTCGGGCCGGTCGGCGTGGGCAAAACGTTTCTGGGCCATGCGCTTGGGCACATCGCCGCGCGCCGCCGCTACGCGGTGCTCGCCGAGACGGTCGATCACTTGCTGGAGACCCTGCGCCACGCACGCCTCGATCACAGCCACGAGACCGAGCTGCGCAAGCGCCTCGCCGTCGATCTGCTCCTGATTGACGACTTCGGCATCGAGGCCATGACGCCGGAGGAGAGCCGCGACATCTACACGCTCATGACCGAGCGCCATCGCCGCGCGTCCATGATCGTGATCTCGAACCGCGGTCCCGACGAGTGGCTGGCGACCTTCGCCGATCCCGTGCGCGCGCAGGCCGCCATCGATCGCTTCACCTCCAACGCGTACGACCTGGTGATCGACGGCGAGTCCTACCGCCCGCGGCAGAAACCGACCTTCGATCGCAAGCGCAAGGGCGACGCATGACGCGCGGCGGCGTACGCGCACGCGCCACGGCCGGGTTATCCACAGCGGGGCCTCGGCGCGCCCCAGGGGCCGTTTGGAAGGCCCCGGTCATGGGCGCGCCGAGCAAGGTAGGCCCCGCTGTGGATAACCCACGAACGCCCGGGGTACGCGCGGGGCATCGACCGGGCGCCGCGCGTGCACCACCGACCGCTTCTCACCGAGGCGAGAATGCGATAACGGATAACACCCACGAAGAAGGAGAAGGATCGGACAACCAAACACCCACGCGATCACGTGTGCCACATGAGGGGGGGGCATGCTTGTGAAAAACGGGGGGCCCTTCCTAGTGAAAACCGACAACTGGAAAGGAGAGGAGCGCATGGCAGTGGTCCGGCATGAGCAGAAAGAGATGCGGCCACCAGCGGCCGCGCTTCCTCTGCCCGGACCCCCAGCTCTGCGTACGCCGCGGTGATCGCTTGCTGAATCTCCATCGGCATCGGGGCCGCCGCGATCCTCGTACTCGCCACGGCTGGCGCGATCCGACACCGTGACGACTCCCAGCCGCGCGCATTTCGGTGTTGCCATTCCATTCCATCCCGGAGAAGATGAGCCCAACAGGACTCGCACTCCTGACTATAATGCCCAACT
>OGCL01001145.1_pt1 | contig 23901 bp, 2 predicted proteins | sample 1570041 | NCBI WGS metagenome assembly OGCL01 (sample SAMN06266162, study PRJEB24511) | hot springs metagenome | isolation source: Hot spring water | place: South Africa: Limpopo | collected 2015-06-22 | reverse complement strand
GATCTCCACTGGGTCGCCCTGTGCCTGGACAAGACCCCGGAGCTGGCGGTGGCCATGCTCGCGGTGCTCAAGTGCGGCGCAGCCTACGTGCCGATCGACAGCGCCTATCCGCTAGAACGTATCCGCTACATCCTCGAGGACTGCGCAAGCAGCCTGCTGCTCACCGATGCCGAGCTGGCGGCCCGCCACGCCGATCTGCCGGTACGCCAACTGGTGCTGGAGCACCTGCAAGCGGAGCTGGCCCGGCAACCGAGCAGCGCCCCCGCGCGCGACCTCGACGGCACCGCGCCCTTCTATGCCATCTATACCTCAGGCTCCACCGGCCAACCCAAGGGCGCGGTGGTCACTCATGGCGGGGTGCGCAACCTGCAGCACTGGTACCTGCGCACGCTGGGCTGGCGCCAGGGCGACAAGGTGCTGCTGGCCAGCGCCACCGGCTTCGACCTGACCCAGAAGAATATCTTCGCCCCCCTGCTGTCCGGCGCCACGCTGGTCATGCCCAGCGCCCAGGGCTACGAGCCGCAGGCGCTGCTGCAGGACATCCGCGAGCAGCGCATCACCCTGCTCAACGGCGCCCCCAGCGCCTTCTACCCGCTGCTGGATCTCGCCGCAGCCGAGCACTGGCGCGACCTGGCCAGCCTGCGTGCGCTGGTACTGGGTGGCGAGCCGATCCGCATGGAACGCCTGCGCCCCTGGCTCGACAGCGGCAACGGCCAGTGCCGGGTGCTCAACAGCTACGGCCCCACCGAATGCACCGACGTGGTCGCCTGGCACGAGGTGGACGGCGAGGCGGCGGATGCCGCGCTGCCCATTGGCCGCCCGGTGGATAACACCCAGCTCTATGTCCTCGACCGCTACGACCAGCCGCTACCGGTGGGCGTGCCCGGTGAGATCTGCGTGGCCGGCGCCGGCGTCGGCCCAGGCTACCTGCACCGTGAGGCGCTGACTGCTGCCACCTTCGTCGCCAACCCCTTCGGCCCAGGCCGCTTGTACCGCACCGGCGACCTGGGCCGTTACCGGGCCAATGGCGAACTCGAATTCCTCGGCCGCAAGGACTTCCAGATCAAGCTGCGCGGCCTGCGCATCGAACCTGGCGAGATCGAACAGGCACTGCTGCGCCTGGACGGCGTGCGCGACAGCCTGGTGCTGGTGCGTGACGAACGCCTGCTGGCCTACGTGCTCACCGATGGCGGCGCGGCCGTACAACATGACTGGCGTGAACGGCTGGCACGCTTCACCCCCACCTACATGCTGCCGCAGGCATTGCTGGCCCTGGCCGAGTGGCCATTGAGCGCCAACGGCAAGATCGACCGCCGCGCCCTGCCACAGCCCGAAGCCGAGCACGACGCGATGCTGCAGGCGCCCCAGGGCGAGCATGAGATACGCCTGGCTGCGCTGTGGGCCGACACCCTGCAAGTGCCTGTGGAGCAGATCGGCCGGCAGTCCAACTTCTTCCACCTGGGCGGGCACTCCCTGCTCGCCACCGTGCTGCTGACCCGTATCGCCGAGGCCTTCGCCAGCGTACCGAGATTGCGTGACCTGTTCGAGCGGGCGACCCTGGCCGAGCAGGCCCAGTTGATCGCGGCCGCGAGCGAGCAGCCGGCCTCGGCCTTGCCGATGCTGCAGGCCGGGCCACATCCGCAGCGCCTGCCGCTGTCGTTCGAGCAGCAACGCCTGTGGTTCCTCGAGCAACTGGCGCCCGGTTCGGGCGAATACAGCATCAACACGGCGCTGACCCTCACCGGCGAGCTCGATGTCGAGGCCTTGCGCCAGGCCTTCGAGACGCTGGTAGAACGCCATGCCATCCTGCGCAGCCGCCTGCTGGACGACGACCAGGGCGGCCAACTGCTGATCGATGCTCCGCGCCGTTTCGAGCTGGCCGTGGAGGACTATGCGGGCACTGCGGCCGATTGGGCCGAGTACCAGCGCCAGGCCGCCGAGGCCGAGTCCGCACGCGCCTTCGACCTGACCCAGGAGCACCCGTTGCGGGTGCGTCTGCTGCGGCATGCCGGCGCCAACCAGGCCCTGCTGCTGCTCGGCCTGCACCACTGCGCCGCCGACGGCTGGTCAGTGCAGGTCCTGCTCGACGAACTGGCTGCCAGCTACCACGCCGCACGGGAAGGCCGGCGCGCGGAGCTGCCGGCGTTGCCGGTGCAATACGTCGACTATGCCCTGTGGCAACGCAGCGAGGCGCGTCAGCAGGTCTATCGCCAGCAACTGGAGTACTGGCAGAACCGCCTGGAAAACGGCGACTACCGCCTCGAACTGCCCACCGACCTGCCGCGCCCGGCGCACCTGGACAACCGCGCCGGCACCTGCTTCGCACAGGTACCGGCAGCCCTGGCCGAGCGCCTGCGGCGCTTCGCCCAGGAGCGCCAGGTCACCCCGTTCGTGCTGCTGCTGGCCGGCCTCAAGCTGTTCCTCGGTCGCTACAGCGGGCAGCAGGATCTGCGCATCGGCACGCCGGTGGCCAACCGCCGCCTGCAAGCCGTGCAGCCCTTGATCGGCTGCTTCGTCAATACCCTGGTGATCCGCTCCGAACTCACCCCCACGCAGCGCTTCGGCGACTACCTGGCCCAGCTCAGGCAAACCGTGCTGGACGCTCAGGAACATCAGGACGTGCCCTTCGAGCAGGTGGTCGAGCACCTGGCACCGGAACGCGACCTGGCGCACACACCGCTGTTCCAGGTGGCCTTCGTCATGCAGAACAGCACGCGCGCCTCGCTCGACTGGCCAGGCCTGCGCCTGCAGCCCCTGGATATCCGCTCGCCTGCGGCCAAGTTCGACCAGAACTGGGAAGTGCATGACGACGGCGAACACCTCTCGGTGATGCTGGAATACCGCGCCAGCCTGTTCCACGAATCGACCATGCAGGCCTGGCTGGGCCAGTGGCTGGCCTTTCTGGAACAGTTGCCGCAAGCCGTGGACACGCCACTCGCCCGACTCACGCCCTTGAGCGAAGCGGATCGCCAGCGCCAGTTGCAGCACTGGAACGACACCACGCGCCACTACCCCGGCCCGGCGACCCTGAGCGAGGCCCTGGCCCGCCAGGTACGGAACAGCCCGGAGGCGCCAGCGCTGGTCTACGAGGGCGAAACCCTCAGCTACGCCACCCTGCACCAGCGCGCCGACCAGTTGGCACAGGCCCTGGTTGCCCAGGGCATCGGCCGCGAACAGGTGGTCGCCGTATGCATGGAGCGCAGCATCGACCTGGTGGTGGCCCTGCTGGGCATCGTCAAGGCCGGCGCTGCCTACCTGCCGCTGGATCCGCACCTGCCAGCAACGCGGTTGGCCTTCCTGCTGGAAGATGCTGCCTGCCCGCTGGTGCTGACCCACACCACCTGGCGTGAACGCCTGCCCGAGCCGGTGCCGGCCTGGTGCCTGGAGCAGCCGCTGCCGGTGCACGGCGCAACGGCGCAGCCACCGGCCAACCAGCCCGACGACCTGCTGTACGTGCTCTACACCTCCGGCTCCACCGGCCAGCCCAAGGGTGTGCTCAACGAGCACGGCGCGCTGATGAACCGTCTGCACTGGATGCAGGACGCCTTCGCCATCGGCGCAGGTGACCGCGTGCTGCAGAAGACCCCTTACGGCTTCGACGTGTCGGTGTGGGAGTTCTTCTGGCCGCTGATCACCGGCGCCTGCCTGGTGGTCGCCAAGCCCGACGGCCATCGTGACAGCCATTACCTGGCCGAACTGATCCAGCGCGAACGCATCACCACCCTGCACTTCGTGCCCTCGATGCTGCAGGCCTTCGTCGGCGAGCCGCAGTTGCCACGCTGCACCTCGCTGCGCCAGGTGTTCGCCAGCGGCGAAGCCTTGCCGCTGGAGTTGCAGCAACGCTTCCAGGCGCGTCATCCGGCACGCCTGATTAACCTCTACGGCCCCACCGAGGCGGCCATCGACGTCAGTTGCTGGATCTGCGACCCGGCCTCGCCCCTGGGCTTCGTGCCCATCGGCAAGCCGATCGCCAACCTCAGGCTGTACATCCTCGACGAGGCGCTCGCGCCGCTGCCGATCGGCGCGGTGGGCGAGCTGTACATCGGCGGTGCCGGCCTGGCCCGTGGCTACCTGAACCGGCCGGAACTGACCGCCGAGCGCTTCGTGGACAGCCCGTTCGAGGCCAGCCAGCGCCTGTATCGCACCGGCGACCGCTGCCGCTTCCTGGCCGACGGCAACATCCAGTACCTGGGTCGCCTCGACCATCAGGTCAAGCTGCGCGGCCAGCGCATCGAACTGGGCGAGATCGACGCCGCACTGCTCGCCCAACCCGGCGTCCGCGAAGCCGTGACCGTGCTGCGCGACGACCTCGGCACGCCCCAACTGGTGGCCTACCTGGTGGCCAGCGAAAGCGGGCTGGACGTCGCCCGGCTGCAGGCCGAGCTGGCTCAGACGCTGCCGGCGCACATGCTGCCGAGCGTGCTGGTGGAACTGGCGGCACTGCCGCTCAACCAGAACGGTAAGCTGGATCGCAAGCAACTGCCACGACCACAGCTGGAACAGGCCGAGGCAGCGCTCGAAGCGCCGCTGGGTGAGGTGGAGCGGCGAATGGCAGCACGCTGGGCCGAGTTGCTGGAAGTACCAGTCGAACTGATCGGCCGCGACAGTCACTTCTTCCGCCTGGGCGGGCATTCGCTGCTGGCCACCCTGCTGCTCGCCCGGCTACGCCAGGAATACGGCCAGGCGCCGGCCCTTCGGCAGTTGTTCGAGCAGCCGACGCTGCGCGCCTTCAGCGCCCTGCTCGGCACCCCGGCAACCCGCGCGGCCGCCGAGCTGACGCCACAGCCACGCCCCGAGCGCCTGCCGTTGTCCTATGCCCAGCAACGCCTGTGGTTCCTCGAACAGCTCAACCCGCACGCCGCCGAGTACAACATCACCTCGGCCGTGGAACTCAGCGGTCCGGTACGCCTCGACTGGCTACAACAGGGGCTGGCCGAGATCATCGCCCGTCACGAGGTGCTGCGCGGTCGCCTGCTGGAGCGCGGCCAGGGCGCCGAGCTGTTGATCGATACGCACAGCCGCGCGCACCTGGCCATCGAAACGCTGACCGAAGCGGACTGGGATGCCCAGGTCGCCCGGCGTATCGACGAGGAATCCCGGCAGCCCTTCGACCTGGCTGCCGGCCCGCTGATTCGCGGCTGCCTGCTGCACACCGAACGCCGCACGCTGTTGCTCCTGACCCTGCATCACACGGTGGCCGACGACTGGTCGATGCAATGCCTGATCGACGAGTTGGCCGAGCTCTATCGCGCCCGCAGCGAACAGCGCGAGGCACGCCTGCCGGCCCTGCCGGTGCAGTACGTCGACTACGCGCTCTGGCAGCGCCTGCCGGAGCAGGCCGAGCGCTACCGCCAGCAGTTGCAGTACTGGCAGAGCACGCTCGGCGATGGCGACTATCAACTGGAGCTGCCCACCGACCATCCGCGCCGTGCCGAGCCCGACAGCGCCAGCGGCTTCCATGCCCTGGTGCTGCCCGATGCCCTCGCCCAGCGCCTGCGCCAGACCGCTCGGCAGCAGGGCGTGACGCTCTACGTGCTGTTGCTGGCAGCGACCCAGATATTGCTCGGCCGCCTGGCCGGTCAACGCGACGTGCGTATCGGCACCGCCGTGGCCAACCGCGACCTGGCCCAGACCCAGGCGCTGATCGGCTGCTTCGTCAACACCCTGGTGATCCGCGCCGAGGTCGACCCGCACCTGGCGTTCGAGCACTTCCTGGAACAGGTCGGCGAACGCGTGCTCGCTGCCCAGGAGCATCAGGAGGTGCCGTTCGAGCAGGTGGTCGATGCCCTCGTCAGCGAACGCGACATGACCCGCACGCCGCTGTTCCAGGTGCTGTTCGCCATGCAGAACGCGCGTCTGCGCAGCGACGCCTGGGCACCGCTGAGGTTGCGCGAAATGGAGGTGCCCTCCAACACTTCGAGCTTCGATCTGAGTTGGGAGGTGCACGATGACGGCCAACGCCTGTCGCTGCGCCTGAAGTACAAGCGCCAGTTGTTCGAGGCCGACACCATCATGCGCTGGGCCGATACCTGGCAGCAGTTGCTGGGCGAAATCAGCAGCCGCCCTCTGGCGAAGCTGGGCGAGCTGGATCTGCTCGGCGCCGCCGAACGCGACCAGCAGTTGCAGCAGTGGAATGCCACCGCCAAGACCTACCCCGGCCCCCATAGCCTGGCCCAGGCCCTGGCCGAGCAGGCCATGCGCAGCCCGGATGCGCCAGCGCTGGTCTACGCCGAGCAGCGACTCAGCTATGCCCAGTTGCATGCCCTCACCGGTGCCGTGGCCCGCGAGCTACGCGAACGCGGCGTGGGCCGCGAGCAGGTGGTCGCGGTGTGCATGCAGCGCTCGGTGGAAATGGTCGTCGCCCTGCTCGGCATCGTCCGTGCCGGTGCCGCCTACCTGCCGCTCGACCCGGAGTTGCCGCCGGCACGCCTGGCGCTGATGCTGGACGATGCAGGGCCGGCCATGACCCTGGTGCAATCGGGCACGGCGCCCTGTCTGCCGGCCGGCACGCCACACTGGTGCCTGGATGTCTCGACGCTGGAAGACGGCCCGCAGCCCGAGCCGATCAACCAGCCCGGCGACCTCGCCTACGTCATCTACACCTCGGGCTCCACCGGCCAGCCCAAGGGTGTGCTCAACGAGCACGGTGCCCTGATGAACCGCCTGTACTGGATGCAGGACGCCTTCCCCATCGGCGCCGACGACCGCGTGCTGCAGAAGACCCCTTACGGCTTCGACGTGTCGGTGTGGGAGTTCTTCTGGCCGCTGATCACCGGCGCCTGCCTGGTGGTCGCCAAGCCCGACGGCCATCGTGACAGCCATTACCTGGCCGAACTGATCCAGCGCGAACGCATCACCACCCTGCACTTCGTGCCCTCGATGCTGCAGGCCTTCGTCGGCGAGCCGCAGTTGCCACGCTGCACCTCGCTGCGCCAGGTGTTCGCCAGCGGCGAAGCCTTGCCGCTGGAGTTGCAGCAACGCTTCCAGGCGCGTCATCCGGCACGCCTGATTAACCTCTACGGCCCCACCGAGGCGGCCATCGACGTCAGTTGCTGGATCTGCGACCCGGCCTCGCCCCTGGGCTTCGTGCCCATCGGCAAGCCGATCGCCAACCTCAGGCTGTACATCCTCGACGAGGCGCTCGCGCCGCTGCCGATCGGCGCGGTGGGCGAGCTGTACATCGGCGGTGCCGGCCTGGCCCGTGGCTACCTGAACCGGCCGGAACTGACCGCCGAGCGCTTCGTGGACAGCCCGTTCGAGGCCAGCCAGCGCCTGTATCGCACCGGCGACCGCTGCCGCTTCCTGGCCGACGGCAACATCCAGTACCTGGGTCGCCTCGACCATCAGGTCAAGCTGCGCGGCCTGCGCATCGAGCTGGGCGAGATCGATGCCGCCCTGCTCGACCAACCCGACACCGAGGCAGCGGTCACCGTACTGCGCGAGGACCTGGCCACGCCGCAACTGGTCGCCTACCTCTGCGGCCCCGAGGCCCTGGATGTCGAAGCGCTCAAGCAACGCCTCGGCCAGCAGCTCCCGGCGCACATGGTGCCGGCGTTCATGGTGCAGTTGCCGGCCCTGCCGCTGAGCAGCAACGGCAAGATCGACCGCAAGGCCCTGCCCAAGCCGGAAGTGGAACGCCAGGCCCGTCAGCAGCGGGCACCGAGCAATGCCACCGAAGAGGTGCTGTGCCGCCTGCTCGGCGAACTGCTCAGCATCGAAGCCCCGAGCGTCGACGACAACTTCTTCGCCCTCGGCGGCGATTCCATCCTGGGTTTGCAGTTCATCGCCCAGGCCCGTAGCCAGGGTATCGGCCTGACGCCGCGTCAGTTGTTCCAGCAACGCACCCTGGCCGACCTCGCCCTGGTCGCCAACCCGGTCGAGCAGTGCCAGGCCGAACAAGGCGTGCTGGAGGGCGAAGCACCCTTGCTGCCGATCCAGCACTGGTTGCTGGAACGCCCCCTGGCCGAGCCCGGCCACTGGAACCAGTCGGTCCTGCTCAAGCCCAACCGTCCCCTGCAGGCCGAAGCGCTGCAGCGCACCTTGCAACTGCTGGTCGAGCAGCACGACGCGCTGCGCCTGCGCTTCACCCGTGAAGGCGGTCAGTGGCGCCAGCGCTACGCCGATACTCACCAGGCCGTGACTTTCGCCCAGGTTCACCTGGCCGAGCCCTGCACGGCCCAGGCCCTGCGTGATTGCATCGCCGAACGGGTCGAGGCGACCTTCGACCTGGCCAGCGGCCCGCTGATCCGCGCCTTGCTGATCGACCTGGCCGACGGCCAGCAGCGTCTCTATCTGGTCGCTCATCACCTGGCGGTGGATGCGGTGTCCTGGCGCCTGCTGCTGGAAGACTTCAGCCAGCTCTACCCGCGCCTGGCCGCCGGCCAGAGCATCGAGTTGCCGGCCAAGGCCAGCTCCTACCGGCAGTGGGGCCAGCGCCTCTGGCAACAGGCCGCCAGCCCGACGGTGCAGGCGCAACGCGACTACTGGCTGCAGCAGATACGCCCCGGCGAATTGCCGGCCGATCAGCCGCAGGCCGACAACCGCGTGGCCGACGAGGTGAGCCTGAGCGGCATGCTGAGCGTCGAGGAAACCCAGGCGCTGCAACAGGCACAGGCCAGCTACCGTACCCAGGGCCATGAACTGCTGCTCGCCGCCCTGGCCGGTGCCCTGCACCAATGCTCGGGCGCCAGGGCCATCGGCATCGACCTGGAAGGCCATGGCCGCGATGCGGCGTTCGCCGAGCTGGATGTCAGTCGCACGGTGGGCTGGTTCACCCAGCTCTACCCGGTGCGCCTGGAGCTGCCGCAGGGCAACGACACCGGCGCCCTGATCGTGGCGGTCAAGGAGCAGTTGCGCGCCGCCGCCGACAAGGCCATGGGCTACGGCCTGCTGCGCCACCAGGCCGAGACGCCGCTGCCGGCGCACCGCCATTCGCTGCTGTTCAACTATCTGGGCCAGCTCGACGGCGTCGAGGGCGGCGGTCTGCTGCAACTGAGCGACGAACCGCTGCCGCCAACCGTCGCTGCCGACTCGCCGCGCAGCCACGACCTGGAAGTGGTGCTGGCGGTCATCGGCGGGCGCCTGCAGGTTGAGATGAAGTTCGCCGGCCTGCGCTATGCGCCGGCCAGCCGCGAGCGCTTGCTGCAGGCCTACCTCGCGCACCTGCGCACGGTCATCGACCACTGCCAGGGCAACCAGACGGGGCAACTGTCGCCAACCGACTTCCCGCTGGCCAAGGCGCTGAACCAGAAGAACCTGGACACCCTGCTGAGCAAACTCAAGAGCAAACCGATCTCGCAGAGCTAGCAGGCGTTGCGCCGGCCGCCCCAGGGCGCCGGCGCTCGCCCTGCACTCCACACGTTTTCACGGCCTACGGACTGGAACCAGAATCATGAGCAACATCGAGGACATCTACTCCCTCTCGCCCACCCAGCACGGGCTGCTGTTCCACAGCGTCTATGAACCGGATTCGCGCGTGTACTACCAGCAACTCAGCCTGGACATGACCGGGCCGCTCGACACCGGCGCCTTCCGCCGTGCCTGGCAGGCGCTCATGCAGCGCCATGCGGTGCTGCGCACCGCCTTTCTCTGGGAGGACCTGGACGACGCCTACCAGGTGGTGCAGCACGAAGTCCCCCTGCCGCTGAGCGAGCTGGACTGGCGCGACCGCGACGAGGTCGAAGAGGCGCTGCGCCTGTGCGCGCGACAGGAGCGCGACCAGGCGCTGGAACTCAACGATGCGCCGCTGATGCGCCTGTGCCTGGTGCGCCTGCCGGAGCAGCGCTGGCACCTGATCTGGACCTTCCACCACATCCTCATGGACGGCTGGAGCGTCGGCGTCGCCATTCAGGAATGGCTGGCCCTCTACTACCAGCAGGTGCGCGGCGACAACGCCGGCCTGCCGCCAAGCCGCAGCTACCGCGACTACATCGCCTGGCTCGCCGAGCAGGATGTCCAGGCCACCGAGAATTTCTGGCGCGAACAACTGCAAGACTTCAGCGAAACCACGCCACTGCCGAGCTTCGCCGCGCCGCCCGAGGCGCCGCAGGCGCACCCCTACGCCGAGCGCGAAACATGCCTGGACGCCGCCGAGACCGAACGCCTGAACCAGTTCGCCCGCAGCCAGCACCTGACCGTCAACACCCTGATCCAGGGCGCCTGGGCGCTGCTGCTGGGGCAACACGCCGGGCGTGACGAGGTGGTCTACGGCGTCACCGTCGCCGGTCGCCCGGACGGCCTGGCCGGGGTCGACAGCATGGTCGGCCTGTTCATCAACACCCTGCCGCTGCGTGTGCGCCTGGACGACAGCCGCACGCTCGGCGACTGGCTGCAGGATCTGCAGCGTTGCAACAGCGACCTGCGCCAGCACGCCTACCTGCCGCTGAGCCGCCTCAAACCGCTGAGCCAGGTGCCAGCCGAGCGCGCCCTGTTCGACTCGATCCTGGTGTTCGAGAACTTCCCCGTCACCGATGCGCTCAACCAGGACGCCGAGGGCCTGCGCTTCAGCGCCCCGCCAGAGCAGCGCCGGGCCGATGGCATCCGCCTGACCCAGGGCCGCAACCATTTCCCGCTGTCGCTGATCGTGGTGCCGGGTGAGCGCCTGGAATACCTGTTCAGCTACGACCGCAGCCGCTTCAGCGATGCCGAGATCGCCCTGCTCAGCGCCCAGTTGCGTGCGCTGCTGCTGGCCATGGCCGAGCAACCGCAAGCCAAGGTGCAGGCGCTGGACTGGCTGAGCGCGGAAGAACGTCTGCGCCTGGAAGCCCACGGCCAGGGCGCACACCTGGCGGTCGCCGCCAGCACCCTGCAACAACGCTTCGTCGACGCTGCAAAACGCCATCCCGAGCGCCTGGCCGTGCAGGATCGTTCGCGTGCCCTGAGCTATGCCGAACTGGATGCCGCGTCCAACCGCCTGGCCCATCGCCTGCACGCCCAGGGGATCGGCAGCGGCCAGTTGCTCGCCCTGGCCCTGGAGCGCAGCGTCGACTTCGTGGTGGCGCTGCTGGCCACCCTCAAGTGTGGCGCCGCCTACCTGCCGCTGGATCTCAAGCAACCGGCCGGGCGCCTGGCGGACATTCTGCAGGACAGCCACGCCGATCTGCTGATCAGCCAGCGCGTGCTGGAGTCGCGCCTGCCCCGTAGCGAAAGCCCGGCCCGGCTGTGGCTGGACGACGAGGCAAGCACCCTCGCCGCCCTGCCCAGCACGGCGGTACAGGCGGGCGACGATGCGGACGCCCCGGCCTACGTCATCTACACCTCCGGCTCCACCGGCACGCCCAAGGGCGTGGTGGTCGAGCACCGCGCCATCGTCGGCTACCTCGCCGCCGTTGCCGATCTGCTCGATCCGCCTCCAGCGGCGCGCTATGGCCTGCTCTCGACGGTGGCGGCCGACCTCGGCCACACCCAACTGTTCGGCGCGCTGTGCAACGGCGGCAGCCTGATCCTGGTCGACGAAGACACCAGCTTCGATCCGCTGGCTCTGGCCGACTTCCTCGGCGAGCACCCGGTGGATGTGCTGAAGATCACCCCCGGCCATCTGCAGGGCCTGCTCCAGGCCCACCCCGATCCACGCCTGCTGCCTCGCCAACGCCTGGTATTCGGTGGCGACGCGCTCAAGCCCGAGCTGCTGCGCCAGGTAGGCGCCCTGGCGCCGACCTTGCGCCTGTTCAACCACTACGGCCCGAGCGAGGCCACGGTGGGGGCGCTGGCCACCCCGCTGGCGGCCGACATCGGTCTGGTCGCCCTCGGTCGTCCCCTGGCCAACCGCCGCCTGCGGGTGGTCGACGGCAATGGCCGCCAGGTGGCCATCGGCGTTCCCGGCGAGCTGTGGATCGCCGGCGACCTGGCACGCGGCTACCTGCACCGTGACGACCTCAGCGCCGAGCGCTTCGTCGCAAGCGACGGGCAACGCTGGTACCGCACCGGCGACCGCGTGCGCTGGCTGGCCGACGGCCAACTGGCCTTCCTCGGCCGCGTCGACAACCAGGTCAAGATTCGTGGCAACCGCATCGAGCTGGGTGAGGTGGAGGCGCAGATCCGCCGTCTCTCACCACTGATCGAACAGGTGCTGGTGCGCGTGCTGGAGGTGGACGGCACGCCGCGCCTGGTGGCCTACGTGGTGGCGAGCCAGTCGCTGTCGGCCAGCAAGCTGTGCGACGACCTGAGCCGCCGCGTGCCGGACTACATGGTGCCGGCCCAGGTCATCACCCTCGACGCCATTCCCCTGACCGCCAACGGCAAGCCGGACCTGCGCCAGTTGCCGCTGCCCAGTGCCCCGGCTGCCGATAGCGCCAACCACGTCGCGCCGCGCAACGAGGTCGAAGCCCTGCTCGCGCGCATCTGGCAGGAGGTGCTGAAGGTCGAACGGGTCGGGGTGCACGACAACTTCTTCAGCCTCGGTGGCGACTCGATCCTCAACCTGCAGATCATCGCCCGTGCCAACCAGCAGGGCTTGAAACTGACCCCCAAGCAACTGTTCGAGAACCGCACCATCGCCGACATCGCCCAGGTGCTCGGTGCCGGCGCCGAAAGCGCCGCTGCCCGGCAACAGGGCGACGGTTTCGCCATCCCCCTGAGCGCCGGCCAACGTGCACGTCTGGAAAGTACGCTACAGCCAAGCTGGCGTTGCCTGAGCATCGACGGCGAGCTGTCGGCCAGCCACCTGGCCCAGGCCCTGACGGCGCTGCAAGGCCATCACCAGGCGTTGCGCCTGGCCCTGCAACGCAACCCGGATGGCGAGTGGCAGCAGCGTGTCCTGAGCACGCCCGCCCCCGTCGAGGTCAGCGAGTGCACGCACGACGAACCCCTGCAGGTGCTGGCCGAGGCCGCCTTCAGCCGCCTCGACCTGGCCGCCGGGCAGGGCCTGCACGCCTGCCTGCTGCGCGGCGCGGCAGACGATCGACTGCTGCTGGTCGCCCACCCGCTGTGCCTCGACGAAGCGGCCTGGCCCCTGCTGCTCGCCGACCTCAACCTGGCGCTCACGCAACTGCGCTACCAGCGGCCGTTGCGCCTGTCCTACAGCGGCGGCGAACTCGGCGCCTGGTGCGAACACCAGCAGCAGGACGCCAGCAGCGAGCGCCTGGACGAGGTCTGGGAACACTGGCTGCAATTCGCCGGGCTGGAGCTACCTGCCCTCGATCTGTCCGGCCAGCCGGATGGACAGGCAGAAGAGCGCCTGGACGCAGACACCTCGGCACGCCTCAAGCGCCTGGTCGATACCCTGCAACTGGACTGGAATGCCCTGCTGGTCAGCAGCCTGGTCGACCGTCTGGGTGTTGAAAGTGGCGCACCGCTGGCCCTGACCGTGCAGGCCGGTCGCCCGGACGCCAACCGCCTGCCGCTGCAGACGCCGATCGCCCGGGCCGACCTGGATCCGGCACGGATGCTGGGCACGCTGGCACTGCCGGTGCCCTTCTACCTGCAGGCCCCGAGCGGTGACGCACTGGCTCGTCTGCAAGACCTGGCCGCGCAGTTGCACGCCTATCCGCAGTTCGGCGCGGACTATGGCACCCTGCGCCACCTGGCGGACAATCCCTACCTACTGGAACCCCTGCGCGAGCTGCCGACGCCGGCCCTCGCCCTGCGCTGGCTCGGCGACTGGGACGCGCACCGCGAGGAGCAGGCGGTGCTCGCCGAGATCCAGGCCGCCAGCCGTGAACCGGCTATGGCCGAAGGGCTGACCCTCGACGCCTGCTGGCACGAGAACAGGCTGCATCTGCGCGCCGCAGGGCCGTTAGCCAATACCTGGCTGCCTGGCCTGGTGGCGCATCTGCGGGTCCTTGCCGCGCTGGCAGACAGCACCGAACTGCGTCCGGCCAGTTCGGCCTTCCCGCTGTGCCATGGGCAGGCCGCGACCCTGGCCAGCGAGCCGCTGCCCTGGGCACGCCTGGAAGATCTCTACCCGCTCTCGCCCATGCAGCAGGGCATGCTGCTGCACACCTTGCTGCAACCGCACAGCGGCATCTACCTGATGCAGCAGCGCTACAGCTGGGACGGCGAGTTGCAGCGGCCGGCCATGGAGCGCGCCTGGAAGCTGTTCCTCGAACGCCACCCGATGCTGCGTACGGCGTTCTGGTGGCAGGAAGACCATGAGCCGCTGCAGTGCGTCTATCGCGATACCGAGCTGGCCTTCGAGTGGTATGACTGGCGTCACCTCGATGCCGAGCGTCAGCGCGAAGCGATGGATGCCGTACTGGCCGACGAACGCCAACGCGGCTTCGACATGAGCCGCGCGCCACTCACCTACCTGCGCGTGTTCCAGTTGGCCGAGCAGCGCTTCAGCATGGTGCGCAGCTTCCATCACATTCTCACCGATGCCTGGTGCTTCGGCCTGCTGATGGAAGACCTGCTGGCCATCTACCAGGCCCTGGCGCGCGGCGAAGCGGTTGCCCGTCCACGCTGGCGCCCGTTCCGTGGCTACATGAGCTGGCTCACCCGCCAGGACATGGACGCTGCGCAAGCCTTCTGGCGCAACGAACTGGCGGGTTTCGAGGCGCCGACGCCGCTGCAGGTCGATCTGCCCGTGGCCCAGCCGGATCGCGCGCCGGACGTGGTCGGCGACTGCAACACCACACTCAGCGTCGCGAGCACCCAGCGCCTGCAGCAACTCTGCCAGACACACCAACTCACTCCCAACACCTGGATCCAGGGCGCCTGGGCCTTGCTGCTGTCGCGCTACAGCGGCAACCGCGACGTGCTCTTCGGCGTCACCGTGGCCGGTCGCCCCACCGCGCTGGCGGGGGTCGAGGAGATGGTCGGCCTGTTCATCAACAGCCTGCCGCTGCGGGTCGACGTCGACCCCGAGCGCCCGGTGATCGACTGGCTGCAGGCGCTGCTGTCGCACAACGCCGAGCTGCGCGACCATGAGTACGCGCCGCTGGTGGAGATCCAGCGGGGCAGCGAGATTCCCCGTGGGCAAGCGTTGTTCGACAGCCTGGTGGTGTTCGAGAACGCCCCGCTGGACGTCGCCAGCGTGCGGCTCGACGGCTTCAGCATCGACATCTACGAAGACCGGGTGCACACCAACTTCCCGATGACGGTGGTGCTCTATCCCGGCGACCGCCTGGGTATCCGCCTGTCCTATGATCAGGGCCGCTTCAGTGCGGACACCGTGCAGCGCATGCTCGGCCATCTGGTGCACCTGCTCGGCGAGATGCTCGAGCAACCCGAGGCGCCGCTCGGCCAGCTGCAGATGCTGCCCGAGGCCGAGCGCCGGCAACTGCTGGTGGACTGGAACGACAGCGCCGCCGACTTCCCGCTGCAACGCAGCTACGCGGCCCTGTTCGCCGATCAGGTGCGGGCCCATCCGCAACGCCCGGCTGCGGTCTGCGCCGGAGAAACGCTCAGCTACGCCGAACTGGACCGGCGCAGCAACGCCATCGCCCACGCCCTGCAGCAGGCCGGTGCCGGCCCGGATACCCTGGTTGCCCTGGCCGCCGAGCGGGGCCTGGCGCTGCTGTGCATGATGATCGCCACGCTCAGGGCCGGCGCTGCCTTCCAGGCGCTGGACATCCAGCACCCGCCGCAGCGGCTGGGTGAACTGCTGGAGCTGAGCGGCGCGCCGCTGCTGCTGGTGGACGAGAAGGCCAGCGGGCTGCTCGACAGGGTACTGGCAGGCGTCACCCGGCAGCCTGACTGCCTGGTGGTGCAGGAACTGTGGCAAGGCGACGCGGCGCCGGTGCAGTACGCCCATCGTCCCGACCAGCTCGCCTACGTGATCTTCACCTCCGGCTCCACCGGTACGCCCAAGGGCGCCCTGGTGGAGCAGCGCGGCATGCTCAACAACATCTTCGGCAAGGTGCCGACCCTGGGCCTGTGCAGCGAGGATCGCATCGCCCAGACCGCCTCGCCGGCCTTCGATATCTCGATCTGGCAGTTCCTCGCCGCGCCGATCGTCGGCGCCACCGTGCACATCCTGCCGGATGCCGTCGCGCACGATCCGGCCGCCCTGCTCGATGCCATCGAAACCCAGCGCCTGAACCTGCTCGAGGCGGTGCCCGCGCTGATCCGCGGCCTGCTGCAGGAAGCCGGCCCGCAGCACCAGCTCGGCAGCCTGCGCTGGTTGTTGCCGACCGGTGAGGCGCTGCCACCGGCACTGGCTCGCGACTGGCGCAACCGCTTCCCCGGCACCCCGCTGATGAATGCCTACGGCCCGGCCGAGTGCTCCGACGACGTGGCCTTCCATGCCATCCACGAGGCATCGGAAGGCGACTGCGCGCACATGCCGATCGGCCGGCCGACCGCCAACAACCAGCTGTACATCCTCGATGCCGACCTGCGCCTGCAACCCATCGGCGTGCCGGGCGAGCTGTGCGTCGCCGGCGTGGGTGTCGGCCGTGGCTACCTGGGCGATGCCGAGCGCACCCGTGCAGCCTTCGTCGATCATCCATTCGAGCCCGGCGCACGCTTCTACCGCACCGGTGATATCGGCCGCTACCGCGCCGACGGCGTCATCGAATACCTGGGTCGCCGCGACCAACAGGTGAAGATCCGTGGCCACCGCATCGAACTGGGCGAGATCGAGAACCGCCTGATGCGTCACCCGCAGGTCGACAGCGCTGTGGTACTGGCCCTGCCGGATGCCCGCGGCGACCTGCAACTGCTGGCCTGCTACGTGCCCCGCGACGCGGCGCTGGACGCTGCCACGGCGCAGGCACTACTGGCCGAGCACCTGCGCGGGCAACTGGCGAGCTACATGGTTCCTGGCCACTGGCGCCGCCTGGAGCGCTTGCCGCTGAATACCAACGGCAAGGTGGACCGCCGTACACTGGCCGCTCTGGGCCTGCCCAGCGAGGCATCCGCCCAAGCCCAGGTGGCGCCACGCACGCCCACCGAGCAGGCCCTGGCCGAGCTCTGGCAGGACCTGCTCGGCCTGACCTCGCTGGGCGTCGACGACGACTTCTTCGCCCTCGGCGGCCATTCGCTGCTGGCCACCCAGGTGGTCGCGCGCATCCGTCGCCGACTCGCGGTCGAGCTGCCGCTGCGCGCCCTGTTCGAGCATCGCACCGTGGCCGAGCTGGCCAAGGTGGTGGACGCCCAGGCGCCCAACGCAGCCGCCGTCGAGGAGATCGTGGCGGTGCCGCGCAGCCAGGCGCTGCCGCTGTCCTACGCACAGCAGCGCCTATGGTTCCTCGACAGGCTGGAAGGCCCCAGCGCGGCCTACAACCTCTCCACCGCGGTACGCCTGGAGGGCGAGCTGGATGTCGAGGCGCTGCACGCTGCCCTGCAGCATGTACTGGATCGCCACGAGTCGCTGCGCACCGGCTTCATCCTCGATGGCGACACGCCGCACCAGGTCATAGCCGACGCGGTGCGCCTGGAACTGCCGTTGCAATCGCTGGCGGCGGATGACGACGCGCAGTTGCAGCAATGCATCGACGAGGAGGCCGCGCGCCCCTTCGACCTGCAGCGCCCACCCATGCTGCGCGCGCGCCTGCTGCACCTGGGCGAGAAACGCCATGTGCTGCAGTTCACCCTGCACCATATCGCCACCGATGCCTGGTCCATGGGCATCCTGGTCGAGGAAGCCATCGCCGCCTACAGCGCTTACCGCAGCGGGCAGGCACCGGCACTGGCGGCCCTGCCCATCCAGTACGCCGACTATGCCCATTGGCAGCGTAGCCCCGCGCAGCAGCAGCAGCGCCTGGCGCGCGATGTCGACTTCTGGCGCAGCCAGTTGCAGGGCGCACCGATGCTGCTGCGCCTGCCGCTGGACAAGCCGCGCCCGGCGCAGGCCGACTATCAGGGCGCGGCGCTGCGCCAGAGCCTGCCCAGGGCCCAGGCCGAACGCCTGCAAGCCTATGCGCAGACACAGCGCGCCACGCTGTTCATGGTGCTGCTCAACGCCTTCAACTGCCTGCTGCAACGGGTCACCGGCGACGACGACTTCCTGGTCGGCACCGATCTGGCCAACCGTGAGCAGCCAGCCCTGGAGCGCCTGATCGGCTTCTTCGTCAACGTGCTGCCACTGCGCGCGCGGCTCGATCCGGCGCAGGATTTCAGCGCCCGCCTGCAGCGCCTGCGCGACGATACCCTGGCTGCCTTCCAGCATCAGCAGGTGCCGTTCGACAAGCTGGTCGAGACCCTGCAGCCGCCGCGCCAGGCGGGCGTCAACCCGCTGGTGCAGGCGCTGTTCGTCCTGCAGAACACGCCCCGCTCGTCTGCCGAACTGCCCGGCCTGCACGTCGAGCACCTGGCCCCGCGCCAGGAAACCAGCAAGTTCGACCTGGCCCTGTTCGCCGCGGAAGACCAACAGGGCCTGACCCTGCGCTGGGTGTACCGCACCAGCCTGTTCCAGGCAGACACCATCGAGCAATTGCAGCGTGGCTTCGATGCGTTGCTGCAACGGATCATCGAGGCCCCCGAACACGCCCTGCAAGACTGGGACTGGCGCCTGCACAGCCCGGCCGTCACGGAGAACACCCCCATGTACGATGCATCCACCCAGGACGAGGCAAGCCGCGCCTCGCGCAAGCTGTCCAAACTGAGCAAGCTCAAGCAGACCCGTGCCACTGCCGTCAGCCAGCGCCCCGAGGAACAGGTGCGCAGCACGCCCCTGGCAGCCGAGCGCGCCCTGCCGCTGCTGATCGAGCCACGCCTCGGCGAGCTGGATCCGGTGAGCTGGGCGCAGCAGGCCCGTGGCTGGATCGGCGAACAACTGCGCCGCCACGGCGGCCTGTTGTTCCGTGGCTTCGACCTGCCGGACGCCAGCGCCTTCGAGCAGTTCGCCCAGGCCATCGAACCCGATCTCTACGGCACCTACGGCGACCTGCCGAAGAACAACTCGGGCAAGAACATCTACCACTCCACGCCCTACCCGGAGCAGCACATGATCCTGTTCCACAACGAGAGCTCGCACCTCGCACAGTGGCCGCGCAAGCAGTGGTTCTACTGCGAGAAACCCGCGCCGCAGGGCGGCTGCACCCCCATCGTCGACTGCCGCGAGGTACTCGCCCGCCTGCCGCAACCGATCGTCGAGAAGCTGCGCGCCAAGGGCCTGCTCTACGTTCGCCATTTCACCGACAAGCTCGATGTGCGCTGGCAGGACTTCTTCAAGACCGAACACCGTGCTGAGGTCGAGCAGCGTTGCCGCGAGGCCGGCACCCAGTGGCAATGGCTCGGCGAGGATGGCCTGCGCATCGCCCAGCGCTGCCCGGCCATCGTCCACCACCCGGACACCGGCGAAGCGTCCTTCTTCAACCAGGTACAACTGCACCACCCGGCCTGCCTGGAGCCGGAGGTACGCAGCAACCTGCTGGAACTGTTCGGCCCCGAGCACCTGCCACGCAACGTCTGCTATGGCGATGGCAGCCCCATCGAGGACGAGGTGATGGCCGAGATCGGCCGGGTCTACGAGGCCTGCGCCGTGCGCTTCGCCTGGCAGAAGGGCGATGTGGTGATGCTCGACAACATGCTGGTCGCCCATGCCCGCGACCCCTTCGAGGGCGAGCGCAAGATCTGCGTCGCCATGGGCCAGATGATGCGCCGCGAGGAACTCGATGCGCTCGCGAAAGGCACCACGCGCGCTGACCTGGCGCTGGAGGAGAGTCTCTGATGGAACAGTTCCAGCTTTCACCGCAACAGCGCCTGCGCTGGCAGTCGGGCCTGCCTGCCGCCTCGCTGACCCTCGATCTGCACGGTGCGGTCGACCTCTCGGAGCTGCATGGCCGCCTGCAGGCCCTGGTGGAACGCCATGAGGCACTGCGCCTGCGACTGTGCCCCTCGCCGGGGCTGCGCGTGCCCCTGCAACGGATCGTGCCGCCGAGCGAGGCGGTGCATGCCGAAACCGGCGTGCGCCTGGAGTGCCAGGTACTGGGCAGCGAGCACCAGCGCCTGCACCTGCAGTTGCCGGCACCGAGCGCCGACCGGGGTACTCTGCTGCGTCTGGCCAGGGCGCTGGCGGGCGAGACGCAGGCGGATGACGAGGACATGAGCTACACCCAGTACAGCGCCTGGCTGTACGAACTGCAGGACGAGGAAGACGCCGAGCTGGGTCGCCGCTACTGGCGTGAACAGGCCTTGGGCGAGCATGAGTCGGGCGAACTGCCCTATCGTCAGGTACGCCTGCAAGCCACGGCAGACCATCTGATCGCTCAACTGGAGGGTACGCCGGAACTGACGGCGCGGCTCGAAACCTTCTGCCGTCAGCACCAGGTGACTCCCGCCGAGGTACTGCTGACGGCCTGGTGCGCCCTGCTGCAACGTCTGAGTCCGGGCGAAGCGCCGGCCCTGACGATGAACTGGGTGCATGACTGCCGCGACGATTACGACGAACTGGCCGGCTGCTGGGGCGCGTTCGCCAAATCCCTGCCGCTGGCCTGGCGCTTTTCGCTGCAAACCCGCTTCGCCGAGGCCCTCGATGGCGTGCAACGCCTGTGCGACCGCGCACGCGAATGGCAGGAATACTGCGACATCGCCAACGATCCCTCGCCAGATGCCAGGCGCTACGGCTTCGAGTGGGGCGGCCTGCTGCCCCAGGCGCTGCCGGTGGCCGGCAAGTCAGGCGTGCAGCTCTCGGTGCTGGAACTGAACTCACCGGCCCAGGCCTTCGACCTGTTGCTCACCCCGGAGGCCTTCAGCGACGGGCAAGGCACCATCGCCTACCGCTTCAACCTCGCCTTCGCCAGCACCGGCTACAGCCTGCAGAGCGCGCGGATCCTGCTGGAGCAATACCGCTGCCTGCTGCTCGCCGCCCTCGATGATCCTGAGCAGCAGTTGCAGGCTCTGCCGCTGCACAGCCCGAGTTTCGATGCCACCCTGGCCGCGGTACAGGGCCAGCGCAGCGAACGGCCCGACACGGCCTTCATGGCCTTCCCCCTGCGTTTCAGCCAGCAAGCATCGCGCTTCGCCGAACGCCTGGCGCTGTGCGACGCCCGCCAGCAGTTGACCTATGCGCAACTGGAGGCGCGCAGCAACCAGTTGGCCCGCTTCCTCAACGCACGTGGCATCGGTGCAGAGGATCGCGTGGCCCTGCACCTCGAGCGCAATGCCGACGCCATCGTCGCCATGCTCGGCGTGCTCAAGAGTGGCGCGGCCTTCCTGCCCTTGGACAACCAACAGCCGCTGGCCCGCAGCCAGGCGATCCTGGCCGCCGCCCAGCCGGCCTTCCTGCTCGTCGATAGCAGCGCACCGGCACCGACGCAAGCCGGTCTGGAGAGCCTCGACCTGGGTGACCTGCCGCGCTGGCAGAACCTGCCGGACAGCCCGCTGGAGCTGTCCATCGCCGCCCACAGCGCCGCCTACGTGCTGCATACCTCCGGCAGCACGGGCACGCCCAAGGGCGTGGTGATCGAACATCGCCAGCTCGGCAGCTACGTGGACAGCCTGCTCCGGCGCCTGGCGCTGGCGCCCGGCGAGCGCAGCGCACTGGTCACCTCGCTGGCCGCCGACCTCAGCTATACCCTGCTGTTCCCGGCATTGCTCAGCGGCGGTGAGTTGCACGTGGTGGACAAGGTCACCAGCCTCGATACGGCAACCTGGGCGGCCTATCAGGCCCGCCATCCGATCGATCATCTGAAGACCGTGCCCTCGTTGCTCGACGCCTGGCTCGCGCACAGTGCGGCTGCCGCCACCCTGCCACGCAGGCAACTGATCCTGGGTGGCGAGCACAGCCCGCAGCGCCTGCTGCAGAGCCTGCGCCGCCTCGCCCCCGCACTGACGGTGTACAACCACTACGGCCCGACCGAAACCACCATCGGCGTGCTCATGCATCGCCTCGATCCGGCCATCGACTACCGCCACCTGCCCCTCGACGACCGTCTGGACGGCATGCGCACCTATCTGCTCGACGACCAGGGCAACCACGCCGCCCCCGGCCAGGCCGCCGAGCTCTACCTCGCCGGGCCGCAACTGGCACGCGGCTACCTGGACGAACAGCAGACCCTGGAACGCTTTCGCGACCACCCGCAGCTACCCGGCGAGCGCCTCTATCGCACAGGCGATCGAGCGCGCTACCGCCCGGACGGCAGCCTGGAGATCATCGGCCGCGTCGACCGTCAGGTGAAGATCCGTGGCTTTCGCGTCGAGCTCGACGATATCGAGGCCCAGCTCGCCCGCCTGCCCGGCGTGGCCCAGGCCGCCGTCACCTGCGTGGCACGCGGCCCCTTCGATCAGCAGCTGTTCGCCTTCCTCACCCTCGAACAGGGCCAGGCCAGCACGCTCGCCCAGCTTCAGCACCAGGCGCAGGAGCGCCTGCCGGAGCACATGCAGCCCGCCTTGCGCCTGGTCGATGCCCTGCCACTGCTGGGCAACGGCAAGCTGGATCGCAAGACCCTCGCCCAGTGGGCCGAACAGACGCTCGATCAGGTCGGCGACAGCCTGCCGCGTACACCGCTGGAGCAGTTGCTGGCAGAGATCTGGGCCGGGGTGCTGGGTCTGGAACGAGTCGGCATCGAGGACGATTTCTTCGCCCTCGGCGGCCACTCGCTGGCGGCGGTGAAGCTGGCCAGCCGCCTGCAGAACGCGCTGGGTACGGCAGTACCGGTCAATGCCGTGTTCAATGCGCCGAGCGTGGCGCGCTTCGCCGAACTGGTGCAGGCACAGATGCAACTCTCGCCACTGGTATCGCTGTCGCGAGCCGATGAAGCGAAAGGCAACCTGTTCTGCTTCCACCCTTCCACCGGCCATGTGCAGGACTACCGCGTTCTGAGCGACCTATTGGGCGACTGGAACCTGTGGGGCCTGCAGGCCACCTATCTGGCCGAAGGCAGCCCGCAACCGGGGCGCGACACGCTCGAGGCCCTGGCCGCAGTGTATGTGGAGCAATTGCGCCGGCAGCAACCGCAGGGCCCGTACCACCTGCTCGGCTGGTCGCTCGGCGGCCTGCTGGCGTTCTGCGCCGCGGCGCAACTGGAGCAGGCCGGCGAGGAAGTCGCGTTTCTCGGCATCGTCGACTCGCAGACCCAGCGCAGCACAGCGACACAAAGCCTGGAAGCGTTGCTGCAAGCGGCCGCCGAACAACTCAATGCCGACAGTCAGCAGCGGCTGTCGACGCAGGCCGAGGCAGCGCGCGCTCACCTGCTCGAGCACAGGCCAGAGCAATGGCCACTGGCCCTGGCGCAATGGGCTCGCCAGCAGGGCCTGCACCTGGCAGGCGACAGTTGGGAGCAACTGGAATACCGTTTGCGCCAGCATGCCCACACCCAGACGCTGATCGGCACCTTCCGTCCTGCCACGCTACGCTGCCCACTGCACCTCTGGTGGGCCAGTGCGACCCTGCAGGCCGAGGACTTCAACGCGCCGGACTGGCGCAGCCTCAGCCAAGGCCCGAGCCGCGAGCAGACCATTGCCGCGCAACACCTGGACATCCTGCGTCAGGATGCCTGGCAACGGGCCCTGGTCGAGAGCCTGGCCAATCTGGGTACGCCACGGCGTGAACCTTTGAACCACGAGATGACTTGAGATGGATCTGTTACTGCTACTGGCGCGACGTTCCTGGCGCACCCTGCTGATCGCCACCGCCACCGGTCTGGCCTGTGGTCTGGCAGCCGCCGGTCTGATCGCCAACATCAACCACTCCCTGGCCGGCTTCAGCCAGTTGCGCCCGGTCGATGGGCTGCTGTTCGCCGGTCTGGTGGCGCTGGTCGTCAGCGGGCGCATCGTCTCCGACGTGAGCCTGCTGCGCCTGGGGCAGACGGCGGTCAGCGACATGCGCCTGCACCTGAGCGGCAAGCTGATCGATACCCCCTACCCACGCCTGCAACGCCTGGGCAAGCACCGCCTGCTGGCGATGCTCACCGACGATACGCAGACCATCAGCCAGGCCGTCGAGCTGGTGCCCATCCTCCTGGTCAACAGCGGCATCGTGCTGGCCTGCCTGGGTTACCTGGGCTGGCTCAGCCTGCCGCTGCTGGGGCTCACGGCGGCGCTGATCCTGCTCGGCGCGGCCAGTTTCCACTGGCCGCA
>OGCL01001144.1_pt1 | contig 23916 bp, 26 predicted proteins | sample 1570041 | NCBI WGS metagenome assembly OGCL01 (sample SAMN06266162, study PRJEB24511) | hot springs metagenome | isolation source: Hot spring water | place: South Africa: Limpopo | collected 2015-06-22 | reverse complement strand
AAACCACCGAGCAGACGCGCCAGGGGCGCCTCGCCCGGCTCACCGCTGAGCAGGCAGGTGGCATAGGCCTCGCCCAAGAGCAGGCCGTCGCGTTCGGGGTGGAAGGGCCGGTACTGGCCGCTGGGGCTGGTCAGGCCGAGGGCGCCAAAGCCCTGCATGGCGATGGTGCTGGGCGTCTCGAAGCTCAGCACCAGCACCCGCGCATACTGGCCGGCTGCGATCAGCCGGGCGCCATATAGCAGGCCATTGGCGGCGCTGGTGCAGGCGGTGTTCAGGGTAAAGGCGCAAGCAAAGCCCCAGCGCTGGCGCAGCTCGGCCGCCAGGTGGTCGAGGTGGGTCGAGTCCTCCGGGGCGAAGCCCTGCTGCGCCCGGGTCAGGGCTTCCAGTTCGTTGATATCCAGGCTGGTGCTGGCGACGATTAGCAGGCAGTCGTCCAGGGCCCGGGGTTCCCGGTCGAGAACGGCGGCGAGGCAGCGATCCAGGCGCTCGTCCAGGTTGCCGGCTGGGCCGCTGGCGCCCAGGTAGCGGCGCGGCTCCTGCACTTCATGCAACTTGAACACGTCGCCCCGGGGCTGCTGCCCGGCCAGCAGGTTGCTGGCGGCTTCCTCAAGGCTGGCGCCGAGGGCGCAGTCCAGGGCGCTGCGCTGCAGGTACACCGGGGTCACTGCTGCTGCCTGCGAAACGTTTCGTTGGCGGCTGCGCTTCGGCCATGCGGCGTTGAAAGTGGGCTCAAAATGCTCATTTAGCACCCGTAAACTGCGCTTTCTCGCCCGCTTTCGCCTTGCCTGGCTCTAGCTCGCCAGCAACCGAGCCGCTTCGGATATAGGCGGCGATGCTGGCGATCGTGGCGAGAATGCGCCGGCCATCCTTGGCACCCTCGATACGCACGCCGTAGTGCTGTTGCAGGGCCAGGGACACCTGCAGGGCGTCCAGGCTGTCCATGGCAATGCGGCTTTTGCCGCCGAACAGCGGCTCGTCATCGCTGATGCTCTGCCAGTCGATATCGTCTTCCTTGTCGCATTCACGGATCAGCAGTTGCTTGAGTTGTTCTTCTAGTAATGGGTGGTCCATTGGCTTTGCTGTACTCGTCGGGTGAACAGAAACAGTCCCGCGCCGCCGCAGACCGCTGCAAACAGCAGCAGGCGCAGGCAGTAGGGGGCGATATCGGCCAGGCTGCCCTGGGCCACCAGCAGGCCGAGAAAGCCATCCAGCGCCCAGCTCATGGGGGAAACCTCTGCCAGCTGGGCCATGGCCGCTGGCATCACGCTCTTGGGCACCATGATGCCGCCGATGGCCGCCAGCAGGATATTGATGCCGCCGCCCAGCAGCAGCGCCTGCTCGCTGCTGCGTGCCAGGGCTGCCAATAGCAGGCCCAGGCTGCAGGTGGCCAGGGCCACGCAGAGGGCCAGCAGCGCATAGGTCGCCAGGCTGCCGGGCAGGCTCAGTGCAGGCAGGCCAAGCAGCGGCAGGCCATACACGCCGATGGCCAGCAGCAGCACGAACTGCAGCAGGTTGATCGCCAAATAAGGCAGCAGCTTGCTCAGCACCAGGCTGCCCAGGTTCAGGCCCAGGCAGCGCAGGCGCAGCAGGGCGCCGCTTTGCTGTTCGCGCTGGAAACCACCGGCCATGGGCAGGACCACGAAGAACATGCCGAAGATCAGCCAGGCCGGCACGCTCAGCTGGCTGGCATTGGCCCGGCCGCTGAGGTCGCCGCTGGCCAGTTGCTGCTGCTCGTCGATCCGGCTCTGGGTGCGCTGCTGCACCAGTTGCAGGCGCTGGCTGCGCGGCAGGTCGGGGTCGAGCAGCTGGCTGTCTTCGAGAAAGGCCAGCAGGCGGGTCTGCGCCAGGGCGATCTGCACGGCGCTGTGCAGGCGCTGGCGCGAGACCTTGTCCAGCTGCGCGGGGAAGCTCAGGCTGGGGCCCTGGTGCGGGCTGTCCAGCAGGTGTTCGGCAAAGTCGTCGGGCAGGCGTACCCGGGCCAGGCGCTCGCCGCTGTCTGCGAGCAGCTGGCTGTCTGGCAGCTGTGCCTGCAGGGCGTCGCGGAAGAACTGGCTGGCGTCGTCCTGCACGTGCAGCTCCAGCACCAGGCGCAGGGCTGGCGGCTTGTCCTGCATATAGCTGGACATGGCGCCGGCCATCAGCAGCAGAAACAGGGTCGGCATGACGAACAGCACGGCCAGGGCATGGGGGTCGCGCAGCAGCAACAGCCCTTCCTTGCGTACCAGGGCCCGCAGCCTCATAGCCGACCTCCGTTAAGACGCAGGTAGAGTTGCTCCAGCGATGGCCGGCCAAAGCGCAGCAGATTGGGCAGGTCGCTCTGCGCCGTGACAAATTCGGTGATGGCCAGCAGCTGTGGGCCATCCAGGGTGGCAATGCGCAGGCCCTTGGGCAGCACTTCGGCGCGTAGCTGCAGGCTGGCCAGCAACGCATCGAGGCCGGCGGGTGGCGCATCCGGCCATTCCAGCAGCAGGCCATGGTCGTCGCCGAGCAGCTGGCGGCTGTCCAGGTCCAGGCGCACTTGGCCTTCGTGCAGCAGCAGGATGCGCTGGGCCACCCGCTCCACTTCATCCAGGTAGTGGCTGGTGTAGATCACCGCCTTGCCTTCGGCACCGAGCTGCTCCACGGCGCCAAGCAGCTGCTGACGGCTGGCTGCGTCCACCCCCACCGTGGCTTCGTCGAACAGGTAGAGGTCGGCCGGTTGCAGCAGGCCGATGGCAAAATTCAGCCGCCGTTGCTCGCCACCGGACAGCTGCTCGCTGCGCCGCCTGAGCTTGTCGCCCAGGGCACAGATATCAATGCACTGCTGCAGGCGCTGGCGGCGCTCATTGCCGCGCAGGCGATAGAGGTCGGCAAACAGCTCAAGGTTCTCGCCAACCCGCAGCCCGGCATAGAAGGCCAGCTGCTGCGGCACCAGGCCCAGGCGCAGGCCGCTGGCCCGGTGGATAGTGCCATGCTGCAGCGGCAATACGCCGCTAAGCAGGGACAGCAGGGTGGTCTTGCCTGCACCATTGCTGCCCAGCAGGCCCAGGCATTCGCCGGCCTGCAGCTGCAGGTCGATGCCCTGCAGGGCGGCGCGGCTGGCGCCTGGGTACTGGTGGCTGACCTGGCTAAGCTCAAGCATGGATCAGCACCAGCAGCAGTTTGCCGTCCAGCAGCAGCTGCTCCTCGGCGTGGATGCAAAAGGCGTAGAGGGCACCGGCCGGGCTCAGCGCCTCCTGGGTGGCGCTGACCTGCAGCGCGCCGCGGCGCCGGGCTGGCTCATGGTGCAGCTGCAATTGCGAGAGCTTGCCGACCAGGGCCATTTCAATGGCACTGCTATCGCCATATAGGGCACCATGCGCGGCGCACAGCTGGGCCGCCGCCTCGAACAGCAGGCAGGGCGAGGCATCGTGGCCAAAGGCGTCGAGATACTGCCAGTCGGTGAGGCCCCGAATGCTCAGCCGGTCATGCGCCAGCAGGCCGTCCAGCCAGAGGGCCGGGCCTTGATGGGGCAGCAGGCTGTGCAGTTGAGTGCGGTCCATTGCGGGCGGCCGGGATAAACAGGCCGGCAGTGTAACAGAGGGCTGCAGGTCAGGCAGCGCCTGGCTTTGCCGGGTTGGTGAATGGAAGGGGAGGCAAGCATGGGGTGGTGGCAGGCAGGGCTGTTTGGCCTGGGAACGGTGATGCTGCTGGGGCTGTCCTGGCGCGCTTTGCGGCGGCCGCGCTCCCATGGCTTCTATCGGTTCTTCGCCTGGGAGGCGATTCTGGCCCTGCTGGTGCTCAATGGCCCGCTGTGGTTTGTCGATCGCTTCGCCCCGCACCAGTTGCTGTCCTGGGCGCTGCTGTTTGCCTCCCTGCTGCTGCTGTTTGCCGGCATCCACCAGTTGCGGCGTATGGGCCGCGCCGATGGTCAGCGCCAGGATGCCGAACTGTTCGCCTTCGAGCGCACCTCGCAGCTGGTTACCAGCGGTATCTATCGCTATATCCGCCACCCGCTGTACGCCTCGTTGCTGCTGCTGGCCTGGGGCCTGGCCTGCAAGCAACCGGGCCTGGCCAGCTGGGCCTTGGCGCTGCTCGCCAGCCTGGCCCTGTGGCTCACCGCTCGGTGCGACGAGGCCGAATGCCTGGCCTATTTCGGTGAGGCGTACCGGGACTATATGACGCGCAGCCGGATGTTTGTGCCCTGGCTGATATAGCACCATTCAGTTCGAGAATAAGCCCGCTGTTCACCCGTTTGGGGGACGGTACTGTGCACGGGTTCTCATTAGGCTCCTTCGCCTGCCTGTAAAGGGCATCACAATAAGAAGGAGTACCCCAATGACGCATTCCCTGAAAGCCCTGAGCGCCGCTGTGCTGCTGGCGAGCCTGTCAGGCGCGGCCGCCGCCATGCCCTATTCGCAACTGATCATCTTTGGTGATTCGCTGAGCGACAGTGGGCAGTTTCCGGATGTGGGTAGCCCTTTGCTGGGAGGGAACCCGACAGGTGGGGTGCGCTTTACCAACCGAACCGGGCCGAACTACCTGGACGATAACACCGAGTATTTCGACACGGTTGCTACCCAGCGACTGGCCGCGCTGCTGGGGCTGCAGGCATTACCTTCGACCCCCATTCTGCCGCAGTTTCTGACCGGCAATCCAGACGGTACCAACTATGCGGTGGGTGGCTACCGTACCGATCAGATTCTGGATTCGATTACCGCAGTCAACGGCTCGGTGGTAGATGCCGGTGGTGGTATCAGTCGTACCCGCAACGGTTATCTGATCGATGTTCCGCGTGTTGATCGCAATGCGCTGTTCTATATCAATGGCGGCGGCAATGATGTACTTCAGTTTGTCGTGACCGATCAGGCCAGCGCGGCGGCAGCCGCCGCCGATTTGGTGGCTGGGGTGGCGGCGCTGCAGGCGGCGGGTGCACGGACCATCATTGTCTCCGACCTGCCGGATGTCGGTTTGACGCCTGCAGGCTTTGCCAGTGGATTTCGCGGGGTCTGGTCAAATGCTTCGGGGCTGCTTAACGATGAGTTGGGCAGCCAGTTGGCGGCCTTGGGAGGCAATGTGATTCGCCTGAACTTCCGCGGTTTGCTTGGTGAGGTGCAGGCTGACCTGGCGAGTTTCGGCTTTGATCCTCTGGTGGCGCAGACGGATGTCTGCTTCAGTGGCAATGGCTGTCTGGCCGACCCGACCTGGGGTATCGGTGGCCTGACCCCCAACCCCAATCGATTGATGTTCAATGACGGTGTACATCCCACTGCCGCGGTCCAGCAAATCAGCGCCGATTACATCTACTCGATTCTCAGTGCCCCCTGGGAAGTCTCGCTGCTGCCGGAGATGGCCATGGCCAGCCTGAATGCCCATCAGCAGCAGTTGCGCAGTGAGTGGCAGGCAGATCGGGGCGTCTGGCAGGCACAGGGGCAGTGGCGCAGTTTCGTCATGGCCAGCGGCATGCGCCAGCAGTTTCAGCGTGACGCTGCCGTAAGTGCCGCGGACAGCGATGGCTTGGGTGTGCATCTGGGCAGTAGTTATCGTTTCGATGAAAACTGGCGATTTGGCTTGTCCCTGGGGCTGCAGCAGCAACAACTGGACACCGACGGCGATTCCGAATACGCGCTGCGCAGCTATTTGCTCAGTGCCTTTGCCCAGTATCAGCAGGATCGCCTTTGGGCCGATGCTGCCTTGAGCCTGGGGCATCTGGACTATGCCGACCTCAATCGCCAGTTTGCTCTGGGCATTACCGAACGACGCGAGAAAGGCGATACCGATGGCAAGCTCTATGGCCTGTCTGCCCGTATCGGCTATGACCTGGCCAATGCCGATACGGGCTGGCGTGTCAGCCCCTTTGTCAGTGTCGATTGGGCACGTATTGATATCGATGGCTATGCCGAACAGGGTAACCGTTCCACTGCGCTGAGCTTTGCCGATCAGCAGCGCGATAGTCGCCGTCTGGGCGTGGGCTTGCAGTTCAATCATCAATTGAGCAGCAGCACCCAGGTATTTGCCGAGATAGCCCGTGAGCGAGAGTTCAAGGATGACCCGCGTGGCTTGAAGATGGGACTCAGTTCGGTGCCGGGTAATCGCTTTGAGTTGCAGGGGCATACGCCGGCCGATGGTCAAACCCTGGCCAGTGTCGGGATACAGCATGTACTGGGTAACGAGCTGAAACTGAGTGCTGGCTACAACTTCCGCGGCACCACGGACCGGCAGCATGGCATCAATCTTGGGTTGAGCTGGGATTGGTGATGATCCTGTGATCTGTGGTGGTATACGGGTGCTTACTCCCAGCTCACCCGCGCCAGCTGCCACTGCTCACCCTCGCGCCACCACTCCAGGCGGACGCTGTAGTGGCGGGCGCTGTCGGGGATCAGGCCCTGGGCGCCGAGCAGGGTGACCTGGGCCTCGGTATGGCCTTTGTCGCTGTAGGTCGGGTCGAGGTAGCTGGCCTTGCTCAGGGCCAGCACCTCGACGTTCTTGTGCCGCAGAAACATCAGCAGCATGGTGCGCTGGGCCCAGTCGCGGTCGAACTGCTGCTGGGCGCTGAACTGCGGGTGCAGTTGCTCCAGCACCGCGTTGCTGCGCTTGGCCTTGAGGTTGTCCTGCAGCTGCTTGACCTCGGCTTCCAGGGCGGCCAGGGCATCGTCGCGGGCGCCGCAGCCGGCCAGCAGGGCGCAGAGTAGCAGCAAAGTCAGGGTAAATGACCGGCTTGGCATGCCGAACTCCTGTTTCATGGTTATGATGCCGGGCAGAGCATCTTAGTGGCCGCCCCGCCTGTGCGGGTCAAGCCTAGGCCTAAATCCAGGAGCCTGTCATGCATAGCCTGTATCCGGAGATCAAACCCTACGCCCGTCACGAGATGGCGGTGCAGGAACCGCACGTGCTCTATGTGGACGAAAGCGGTTCGCCGGACGGCTTGCCGGTGGTGTTTATCCATGGCGGCCCGGGCGCCGGTTGCGATGCGGCCAGCCGCCGTTATTTCGATCCCAACCTGTACCGCATCGTCACCTTCGACCAGCGCGGCTGCGGGCGCTCCACGCCCCATGCCAGCCTGGAGCACAACAGCACCCAGGCGCTGATCGCCGATATGGAGCATATCCGCGAGCAGCTGGGCATCGACAAGTGGGTGCTGTTCGGCGGCAGCTGGGGCTCGACCCTGGCTCTGGCCTACGCTCAGGCTCATCCGCAGCGGGTGCATGGTTTGATCCTGCGCGGCATCTTCCTGTGCCGCCCCGAGGAGTTCCACTGGTTCTACCAGGAGGGCGCCAGCCGCCTGTTCCCCGATTACTGGGAGGACTACCTGGCGCCGATTCCGCCCGAGGAGCGTGGTGATCTGATGCAGGCCTTCTACAAGCGCCTGACCGGCCCCGACCAGATCGCCCAGATGCACGCGGCCAAGGCCTGGTCCACCTGGGAAGGCCGCACCGCCACCCTGCGCCCCAATCCCCAGGTGGTGGATCGTTTCAGCGACAGTCATCGGGCCTTGTCCATCGCCCGTATCGAGTGCCACTACTTCGTCAACAACGCCTTCCTAGAACCCAACCAGCTGCTGCGCGATATGCCCAAGATCGCCCATCTGCCCGGGGTGATCGTGCATGGCCGCTACGACGTGATCTGCCCGCTGGACAACGCCTGGGCGCTGCATCAGGCCTGGCCCAACAGCGAGTTGCAGATTATCCGTGATGCCGGCCATTCGGCGGCGGAGGCGGGCATCACCGATGCCCTGGTGCGGGCCGCCGATGAGCTGGCTCATCGCCTGCTCGACCTGAGCCCGGACGAAGCATGAAGGCGTTGATTCAACGGGTGCGCTGTGCCCGGGTGGAAGTGGCGGGTGAGGTGGTCGGTGCCATCGACCAGGGCCTGCTGGTACTGGTCGGCGTGGAGCCCCAGGACAGCCCGGCCAGCGTCGCCAAGATGCTGCAGCGGCTGCTTAAGTACCGGGTCTTCAGCGATACCGAAGGCAAGATGAACCTGTCCCTCAGCGATGTGCAGGGCGGTCTGTTGCTGGTGTCCCAGTTCACCCTGGCCGCCGACACCAAGAGTGGCCTGCGCCCGAGTTTTTCCACCGCCGCACCGCCGGCCCTGGGCGCGGAGCTGTTCGAGCTGCTGGTCAGCCAGGCGCGCGACGCTCACCCGCAGGTGGCCACTGGCCGCTTTGGCGCCGATATGCAGGTGCATTTGATCAATGATGGCCCGGTGACCTTTCTACTGGAGGTCTGAGACCTCTGCATCCAGGCGAATGGCGCACACCCGGTTACGCCCTGCCGCTTTGGCCTTGTACAGTTGCTGGTCGGCCTGCTCGATCAGGGCCTGGGGGTTCAAGCCTGCGGCATGGCCCTGCCAGCTGGCGATGCCGGCGCTGATGCGCACCGGCACGGATTCGCCGTCCACGCGAAAATCCAGGGCCTGCACCGCCAGGCGTACCTGCTCCAGCACCTGAGCGGCGCCTTCGGGTTGGCTGAGCGGCAGGAGCAGGGCGAACTCCTCGCCGCCATAGCGCGCCAGCAGATCATCCGGGCGCTGCTGCGTCGGGCGCAGGGTGGCGGCGACCTGCTGCAGGCAGGCGTCGCCGACCAGATGGCCGTAGCGGTCGTTGAAGGACTTGAAGTGGTCGATATCCAGCAGCGCCAGGCTCAGCCAGGAGCCTTCGCGGCTGGCCCGGTTCAGGGCCTTGACCAGCATGTCGTCGAAATGACGGCGGTTGTACAGGCTGGTCAGCTGGTCGGTGATGGCGCGCTCGGCCAGGCCGGCATTGGCCTGTTGCAGCTCGGCCAATGCCTGGTTAAGGGCGCGGGTCTTCTCCTCGACTTCCTGTTGCAGGTGCTGGTTGGCCTCCTGCTTGAGGCTGATCAGCTCGGCGGCGATCTGTGCCCGTTCACGCTGCAGATCGCTCATCCGCGCCCCCAGCACATAGGACAGCAGCACCGCCTCGATGGACAGACCGATAAGCTGGCCATAGGTGCTCAGCCAGCTCATCGGCAGCAGGCCCACCAGATTCAGGTTGAGCACCAGGGTGCCGAGGATCAGCAGGCCCCAGGCCAGACTGTAGACGCGCAGGTAGACCCGCGCCTGGCGGGCGTAGAGCAGGGCCATCAGTACCGGCACCATGGCACCGAAACAGGCCACCGGCATGGCGCTCCACAGCAGTGGCTGCGACCAGGGCGTGGCCAGCAGCGCGACATACAGGCTGAGAACGGCAAACAGGCCGCGATACCAGCGCCAGTGGCGTGGGTGCAGCTGGGGAATCTGCAGCAGGCGGGCGGCGAACATATTGCCCAGAAGGAAGGCCAGCCCGGCGCTGAAGACAAAGGCGCGGCCGTGGCTGCTCTCGCCCAGGTAGGGCGCCAGCAGGCCGAAGCGGATCGCCTCGAAGCTGTACACCGCCAACTGGAACAGCACATACCAGAGGAACTCGGCGCCGCGGGTGGCCAGCCACAGCAGCAGGTTGAACAGGATCACCGCCAGGCCCAGGCCGAAGAAGGCGCCGAGCCACAGGTTGGTCTGCTCGCGCCAGCCCTGCAGTTCGGTCTCGCGCAGCAGGCGCAGGGGCACCAGGGAAATGTCCGGGTACTGCACGGCAATCAGCAGCTCGGCCGCGCCACTGCCGGGCGGCAGGGCAAAGGTCGGGTAACGCTGGCGCTCCAGGCGGGGCAGGGCTTGCACCTGTTCGCCCTGGCGCAGCCAGGCCTGGATCTGGCCCATCTGCGGCCATTCGCTAAGCAGTCGCCAGTCGGTCTTGGCGCTCAGATGCAGCGGCACCCGCAGCCACAGCTGGCGGGTTTCGCCGATCAGGTGCAGGGTGCGATCCGGCCAGGGCTGCCAGGCATGCTCGGGCAGCTGTTGGGGATCGGGCAGGGGCTGTTCGACAAAGAGAAAATCGCTGCCCACCGGCACCGTCAGGCTGGCGTCTGAGCGTGACAGATCCAGCGGCGCGGCCAGGGCTGGGGCGCAGCACAGAGACAGCAGCCACAGGCTGCGTAGCAAAAGGGCGACGAGATTGGGCATTGTTGTTATTCGTCTGCTGGCCGCCAACAACGCTGCGGGTATCGCAGCCGGCGCGGCCTGGGTTGCAGCCTAGCAGGGCTGCGCCGGACAGGCGAGGGGCTTGGGGCTGGTGCGCATGGCGCACCTGGCTTGGCGGACTGCTCGGGCGTCTTAGAACAGCCGCGCCAGCAGGGCGGTGACCGCCGTTTCCACCCGCAGGATACGCTCACCCAGCTGCACCGGTTGCAGGCCCGCCTCGGCAAGCTTGTCCACCTCATAGGGAATCCAGCCACCCTCCGGGCCGATGGCCAGGGTCACGGGTTGCTCCACGGCGCGGGGGCAGGCGGGGAAGTCGCCGGGGTGGCCGACCAGGCCCAGTGTGCCGGCAGCCAGCGCGGGCAGGCGATCTTCGACAAAGGGCTTGAAGCGCTTTTCGATTATCACCTCAGGCAGCAGCGTATCGCGGGCCTGCTCCAGGCCGAGGATCAGCTGTTCGCGAATGGCGTCCGGCTGCAGAAAGGGCGTCTGCCAGAAGCTCTTTTCCACCCGGTAGCTATTCAGCAGGATCAGCCTGGGCACGCCCATGCTGCTGACGCCTTGCAGCACGCGCTTGAGCATCTTCGGCCGGGGCAGGGCCAGCAGCAGGGTCAGGGGCAGCTTGGCCGGTGGCGGCTGATCCAGGCGGATGCTCAGCTCGGCCTGTACGGCGTCCAGCTGCAGCAGCTGGCCGCTGCCCATCAGGCCATTCAGGCGGCCGACCCGCAGGCTGTCGCCGGGCGCCACCTGTTGCACTTCCAGCATATGTTTAAGGCGGCGGCCACTCAGGCGGACCCGATCCTCGGCGATAAAGTCGCCGTCCTCCAGCAGCAGCAGGTTCACGGTTGTGCGGCGGGTGGTTGATCGTCGGACTCGCCGGCGTCGTCCTGCTCATGTTCGTCGCGGCGCTTGACCAGGCTGCCGAAGATCAGGCCGGCCTCGAACAGCAGCCACATGGGCACGGCCAGCAGGGTCTGGGAGAACACGTCCGGCGGGGTCAGCACCATGCCCACGGCGAAGCAGCCGACGATCACATAGGGGCGGCCCTTGCGCAGCGTGTCGACCCTGACCACCCCGGCCCAGATCAGCAGAAAGGTGGCCACCGGAATTTCGAAGGCCACGCCGAAGGCGAAGAACAGCGTGAGGACGAAATCCAGGTACTGGCCGATATCGGTCATCATCGCCACCCCCTGCGGGGTCACGCTGGCGAAGAAGCCGAACATGATGGGAAACACCACGAAATAGGCGAAGGCCATGCCGGCGTAGAACAGCAGGATGCTGGAGATCAGCAGGGGAATGGCGATGCGCTTCTCGTGTTTGTACAGCCCTGGCGCGATAAAGCCCCAGGCCTGGTGCAGGATCACCGGCATGGAGAGGAACAGGGCGACCATCAGGGTCAGCTTGAACGGGGTGAGAAAGGGCGAGGCCACGCCGGTGGCGATCATGGTCGCGCCTTCCGGTAGATAGGCGCGCAGCGGGGCAGCCACCAGGGCGTAGATGTCCTGGGAGAAGTAGAACAGCCCGGCAAACAGCAGGAAAACCGCGCAAACGCTGCGCAGCAGGCGGGTGCGCAACTCGGTCAGGTGGGCGACCAGGGGCATTTCCTGGTCGCTGTCGGGGCGCTGGCTCATGCGTGGGGTTTTTTATCCGGGCTGGCGGTGCTGGTCGCGGCGCTGCTGTCGGCTGGCGTATCCGCGGGTGCCTGCACCAGGTTGTTGACGCTCTGCTGCATGGCCTTCATCTCGCGTTCCAGTTCGAGAATCTGCTCGTTGTGCAGCTGGCGACGGATCTCGTCGGCGCCGATTTCCCGTTCGACCTCGGCCTTGATCGCGCTGAAGCTGCGCTTGAGCCGGCCGATCCATAGGCTGGTGGTGCGCACCGCGTCGGGCAGCCGTTGCGGCCCCAGCACCAGCAGGGCGACCAGGGCGATCAGCAGCAGTTCGCTAAAGCCGATATCGAACATGGCTTAGTCTTTTTTCGCCGGCTCTTCGACCTTGCGTGCCTGGGCGTCGATGGTCTGGCCCTTGGCGTCGTCCACCGCGGGTTTGTCCTCGTCGCTGCCCATGGATTTGCGAAAGCCCTTGATCGCGTCGCCCAGGTCCGAGCCCAGGCCCTTGAGGCGCTTGGTGCCGAACAGCATGACCACGATCAGCAGGATGATCAGGAGTTGCCAGATGCTAATGCCGCCGAATCCCATAGTGCCTACTCCATACGTGAAGGTTTGATCAGGTTTGCGGGCGTGCGGCCTTTTCCGCATGCCCGGACAGGCCGAAACGCCGCTCCAGTTCGTCCAGCACGGCCTGGGGATGCTGGCCGAGGGCGGCGAGCATGACCAGGCTGTGGAACCACAGGTCGGCGGTTTCGTAGATCAGGTCGCTGCAGTCGCCGCTGACCGCGGCGTCCTTGGCGGCGAGGATGGTTTCCACCGACTCCTCGCCGAGCTTTTCCAGAATCTTGTTCAGGCCCTTGTGGTACAGGCTGGCCACATAGGACGTGTTGGCTTCGGCGCCCTTGCGCGATTCCAGAACTTCGGCCAGGCGGCTGAGGGTGTCATTCATGGCCGTATCACTCATGGCGGTGTCCTGCGGCATAGATGGCGTGAGGGTCTTTGAGTACGGCATCGACGGTTTTCCAGGCACCGTTGTCGAATACCCGGTAGAAGCAGCTCTCGCGCCCGGTATGGCAGGCGATGCCGCCCAGTTGCTCGACCAGCAGGATGATCACGTCGGCATCGCAGTCCAGGCGCAATTCATGCAGTTTCTGCACGTGGCCGGATTCCTCGCCCTTGCGCCACAGCTTGCCGCGCGAGCGCGACCAGTAGATGGCGCGCTGCTCTGCGGCAGTCAGGGACAGGGCCTCACGGTTCATCCAGGCCATCATCAGCACGCGGCCGGTCTTGTGGTCCTGGGCGATGGCCGGCACCAGGCCGTCCGCGTTCCAGTTGATTTCGTCGAGCCAGTCAGTCATTAGGCATTCCGCCCGTGTGGGCTTGTTCAGTCATAGGGCTAGTGTGCCAGTGCGCGCCCGGTGTGGCTATCGACGCAGCACCAGATAGACGCCGCCGGCCAGCATCAGCCAGGCCGGCCAGGTTGCCAGGGTCAGCAGCAGGCCCTGGCTGGCGGCGCCGCCGATCAGTGCGGCGCCGAGCAGGCGTGCCGGCCATTGCCGAGCCGTAATGGCTGGCGCCTGCTGCGCCGGGGGCGGCTGGTTGAAACGCTCAAGGGCATCGCGGGCGATCTGCGACAGATGCGGTACCTGCTCGGCCTGCAGCTGCAGGTTGCGCAGCAGGTGCAGGGGGCTGACCCGCTCGCGCATCCAGCGTTCGAGGAAGGGCTGGGCGGTGCTCCACAGATCCAGGTCCGGGTACAGCTGGCGGCCCAGGCCCTCAATGTTGAGCAGGGTCTTCTGCAGCAGCACCAGTTGCGGCTGCACTTCCATATTGAAGCGCCGCGCGGTCTGGAACAGGCGCAGCAGCAGCTGGCCGAATGAAATGTCTTTCAGCGGCTTCTCGAAGATCGGCTCGCACACGGTGCGGATCGCCGCCTCGAACTCGTTGACCTTGGTGTCGGCCGGTACCCAGCCCGAATCGATATGCAGCTGGGCCACGCGGCGATAATCGCGCTTGAAGAAGGCGATCAGGTTGCGTGCCAGGTAGTCCTGATCCTCATCGGTGAGGCTGCCGATAATGCCGCAGTCGATGGCGATGTACTGTGGGTTCCAGGGTGTGCGGGTGCTGACGAAGATATTGCCGGGGTGCATGTCGGCGTGGAAGAAACTGTCGCGGAACACCTGGGTGAAGAAGATTTCCACGCCACGCTCGGCCAGCAGTTTCATGTCGGTGCGCTGGTCGGCCAGGGTCTCCAGATCGGTGACCTGGATGCCGTAGATGCGCTCCATCACCAGCACCTTGGGCCGGCACAGATCCCAGTAGACCTGGGGCACATAGAGCAGCTCGGAGCCTTCGAAGTTGCGCCGCAGCTGGCTGGCGTTGGCGGCCTCACGCAGCAGGTCGAGTTCGTCGAAGATGGTCTTCTCGTAGTCGCTGACCACCTCCACCGGGCGCAGGCGGCGGGCGTCGGCCGAGGCCTTTTCGGCCAGGCGGGCGAGCAGGAACAGCCAGGCCATGTCCTGCGCGATGACCGGCGCCAGGCCCGGGCGGATCACCTTGACCACCACGTCCTCGCCGCTTTTCAGCTGGGCGGCGTGGACCTGGGCCACCGAGGCCGAAGCCAGGGGCTGGGCGTCGAAGCGGGCAAACACCTCGCTGACCCGGGCGCCCAGCTGGGATTCTATCAGGGCCTGGGCCTTGGCCGGGTCGAAGGGCGGTACCTGATCCTGCAACTTGGCCAATTCGTCGGCGATATCGGCGGGCAGCAGGTCGCGGCGGGTGGAAAGCAGCTGGCCGAACTTGATAAAGATCGGCCCCAGCTCTTCCAGGGCCAGGCGCAGGCGCGCGCCGCGGGAGAGGTTGAGGCCGCGCCGCGGCAGCCAACGCCAGGGCAGCAGGGCGCTGAGCAGGCGCAGCCAGAATGGCACCGGCAGGGCCAGGAGCAGGTCATCCAGCTGGTAGCGGATAACCACGCGCTGGATATGGAACAGGCGGCGAACGGCAAGCAGCTTCATGACTGGGGCTTATGCGGTTGGGCGAGGCGCTCGATGCGCGCTTCGAGGCGGTCGAGGTCGAGCTTGAGGCGGTCCAGTTCAGCGAAGCGGCTTTGCGCTTCGCGCTGGCCCACCAGGCTGCGGGATTCTTCGCTGAGGTAATCGGCCAGATTGAGCCGCAGGCTGTCCAGGGTCTGCAGTGTCCAGCCGGCACGGCTGCGCAGATGCCCGCCGAGCAGCTGGCTGCCCACCGGGCCAAGCCAGCGTGACAGCTCGTACTCCCAGTCCAGTTCCAGGTCCTGGAGGATCGCGGCCAGCTCCATCAGCGCGGCGCTGTCACCTTCCAGTTCGACCTCGGGGCTGTGCAGGATGCGGGTCTTGTCCTGGCTGCTGGCCAGGCGCAGCAGGCTGGCAGCCGGGGCGCGCAGGCAGCAGTCGACCTCGCCGGCCCATTGCGGCGCCAGTTGCAGGCCGTTTGCGCTGGGCAGGATAAACAGCTGCAGATTAGGCGCGGCGCACTCGACGGCGATCACCCGGCCGCTCAGGCGCGCCAGGCGCAGCAGGGCGGTGCTGTCCATGGCCAGCACGCGGTTGAGGCCGAGCTCGACCCCGGCATACAGGCCTGTGAGCAGCATCAGGGTTTGATGCCGCGGTGCAGGGCGACGATGCCGCCGGTCATATTGTGGTAGGTGACGCGCTCGAAGCCGGCCTCGACCATCATGGCCTTGAGGGTTTCCTGATTCGGGTGCATGCGAATCGATTCGGCCAGGTAGCGGTAGCTGTCGGCATCGTTGGTGATCAGCTTGCCGGCCAGGGGCATAAAGCGGAACGAATAGGCGTCGTAGAACTTCGACAGCAGCTCGCTGGAAGGCTTGGAGAACTCCAGCACCAGCAGACGCCCGCCGGGCTTGAGCACGCGCAGCATGGAGCGCAGGGCGTCTTCCTTGTGCGTGACGTTGCGCAGGCCGAAGGCGATGGTGACCACGTCGAAATGGTTGTCGGGGAAGGGCAGCTTCTCGGCATCGGCCTGCACGAAGCGCACGTTGCCGGCCACGCCCTTGTCCAGCAGGCGGTCGCGGCCGACCTTGAGCATCGACTCGTTGATGTCGGCCAGCACCACTTCACCACTCGGCCCCACCAGGCTGGCGAACTTGCGGGTCAGGTCCCCGGTGCCACCGGCGATATCCAGCACCCGGTTGCCCTGGCGTACGCCGGACAGCTCGATGGTAAAGCGCTTCCACAGGCGATGCAGGCCGCCGGACAGCACGTCGTTCATCAGGTCGTACTTGGCTGCCACCGAGTGGAAGACTTCGGCGACCTTCTCCGCCTTCTGGCTTTCCGGCACGTTCTGAAAACCGAAGTGGGTGGTGGGTTCGCTGTCGTTGCTCTTGCGCGGGTCGTTCATCGTGCCCTTTCCCTTGTACAGAGAGGCGAAATCAAAGTGGCGGCCATTCTAAACCGAAAAGCGGCCATAGGCTGCAAGCGGCAGGCTGCCGGCAAAAGCCTGAGGGGCTTGCAGGTGCGCGGCTTGCTATAGTCTCGCGACCTAAGGTCGCAGTTGGCGGTAAGGAGAAAACCATGGCCAGAATCAATGTTGAACGCACCCATAACCTTGGCCGCGAGGCGGCGCGGGAGAAAGCCGAGCAGCTGGCCGAGCGCCTGGCGCGGGAATATGACGTGCGCTATCGCTGGAACGGCGACTGCCTGGAGTTCAAGCGCAGCGGTGCCGATGGGCGCATCGATGTGGCCGAGGACTCTGTGAGGGTGCAGCTCAATCTGGGGCTGTTGCTGTCGGCCATAAGCGGCAGCATCAAGCGCGAGATTGAAGAGGTGCTGGACAAGAATCTGCAAGGTTGAGGTTTGTGCGTCGGCGCTTGAGGGTGAGGTGGTCTGCTTCTGTAGGGTGCGCCGTGGCGCACCAACAGTCTGGGATTGGAGCGGGTGCGCACGGCGCCCCCTACCTGTTGCCATCCGCGGGGCTGGGCGATGGATTAATTGATCCAGGCAATTTTTGATGGCCTGCCATCCCTGGCAGCCACCCTGCGGGCCATTGCTGCGCAACGTTAACGGGCATGCCGCGACGGCACCCCGAACGATGAAAGTCTGCACGGCATGCCCACCCTCATCCGGCGCTTCGCGCCACCTTCTCCCAGAGGGAGAAGGGCAGCAAGGAGGGCGTCGCTGCGCGACTTTCACGCTAAAAACTGCTCCCGGCAGTTTTTTTCGTACGCTTAGTATGTGGTTTCTAATTTTCCTCGGTACCGTGCACTCAAGCCTGCATTCCGTGGGCGTTTCCTCGAGACATTATGAGTGAGGTGCACCATGTCCAAAGTTGCCAAGAAAGTAGAAGCCGAAGAAACCGCTACCGTGCTGAGTGACGTTAAAGTCTACGCTCGCAAGATCTGGCTGGCTGGCCTGGGTGCCTATGCCAAAGCCGGTCAGGAAAGCGCCGAATACTTCAAGGAGCTGGTCAAGAGCGGCGAAGGTGTTGAGAAGCAGGGCAAGAAGCTGATCGACGAACAGGTCGAAGCCGCCAACACCCAGATCGAAAGCGTCAAGAGCACTGTGACCACCAACGTCAACAGCGTTAAAGGCAAGGTTGAAGTGCAGCTCGACAAGATCGAAAAAGCCTTCGATACCCGCGTTGCCAGCGCCCTGAACCGCATTGGCATTCCGTCCAAGCAGGACATCGAAGTTCTCTCTGCTAAGCTGGATGAGCTGAGCGCGTTGCTTGAGCAAGTCGCGAAGACCAAGTAAAGGAGAGCGGGATGGCTGTCAAAAAGAAAACCGAAAAACAGTCCAGTTCCTGGATCGGCGAAGTCGAAAAGTATTCGCGTCAGATCTGGCTGGCTGGGCTGGGTGCTTATTCCAAGGTCAGCAAGGACGGCAACAAGCTGTTCGATGCGCTGGTCAAGGATGGCGAAAAAGCCGAGAAGCAGGCCAAGACCGAAGTCGACAAGCAGGTCGGCGCGGTAAAGACCACCGTGACTACCAAGGTGGACACTGCCAAGTCGAAAGTCGACGAGGTCAAGGACAAGGCTCTGGGCAAGTGGAACGAGCTGGAAGAAGCCTTCGACAAGCGTTTGAACAATGCCATCTCGCGTCTCGGCGTGCCGAGCCGCAATGAGGTGAAGGCGCTCAACGCCAAGGTCGAAAGCCTGACCAAGCAGATCGAGCAGCTCACCGGTGTATCGGTGAAGTCGGTCAAGCCCGTAGCCAAGAAGGTAGCGGCCAAGCCTGCAGCCAAACCCGCGGCCAAGCCGGCGGCAAAAGCAGCAGCCAAACCCGCCGCCAAACCAGCGGCCAAGGCAGTCGCCAAACCAGCGGCTAAACCCGCTGCCAAGCCTGCCGCCAAACCCGCTGCCAAGGCTCCGGCCAAACCGGCCGTCGCGGCCAAGCCGGCGGCTCCTGCCGCTGCTGCCCCGGCACCTGCCGCGGCGCCAGCTGCTCCGGCCGCTGCACCTGTAGCACCTGCCAGCCAGTCGTAAGACCCGCGGCAGTACAAGCAAAACGCCCGGCCAGTGCCGGGCGTTTTGCTGTGCGCCTTTTAGTCTTCCAGATAACGCTGGGCCAGGTGCTCGGCGGCGAAGCGGGCATCGCTGGCCAGGTGCGGTGCGGCCAGCATCATCACCTGATAGACCACCAGGCGGCTTTCCCCTTCGCGGCCCATGATGCGCTGGTAATCCAGGGAGAACAGCAGGGTCAGGGTGATCTGCTCCACCAGCTGGCCTAGGGCCTGGGTGTCGCTGTGCAGCAGGCCATCGGCCTGCAGGCGCGCCAGCAGCTCGGCCAGGGCGCGTTTGAGGCTGTTCAACCAGTGGCGTATGCCGCGCTCCAGCTTGGGTACGCGGCTGGCCAGGTTGGACAGGTCCTGGAACAGGAAGCGGTAGTGGGCCAGGCGCTCGACGATCAGGTGCAGAAACAGCCAGTAGTCCTCCACGTCCAGCTGCACGTCCTCGGGCGGCGTCAGCAGTGGCGCCAGCTCGGCCTGGAAACGCTCGAACAGGGCCAGCACCAGGGGCTCCTTGCCATGGAAGTGGTAGTACAGATTGCCTGGGCTGATGCCCAGCTCATTGGCGATTTCCAGGGTGGAGACATTCGGCTCGCCCTTCTGGTTGAACAGCTGCAGGGCGCATTCAAGGATTCGGTCGCGGGTTTTCATCCGGTCTTCTTATTCTGGCCGCGGGTGGTGGGAGGATAACTGGCCGCCATAACCTGCGGCCAGGTTGCGCAGCGCCGAGTCGGCGTTTTAGCGCACATGCACATAGGTGCCGGGGGCGGCCTCCATGGGCGGGTAGTCCTGGTTGCCCAGGGCCGGCAGGGTCTCGCGGGTTTCCCCGGAGTGGGCCTGCAGCCATTGCAACCATTGTGGCCACCAGCTGCCGGGCGTGCGCTGGGCATCATGATACCAGGCGCGCGGGTCGCTGCTGAGGGGCTGCGCTTCCTGGAAGGTGGCCTTGGGGTTGCCAGGTGGGTTGAGGATGCTCTGGATATGGCCGCTATTGGACAGGATAAAGCGACGCTTACCGCCCAGCAGCAGGGTCGAGCGATACACCGCGTCCCAGGGGGTGATATGGTCGTTGATCCCGGCCACGCTAAAGCTGTCCACCGTGACCTTCTTCAGGTCGACCGGGGTGCCGCACACCTCCAGACCCTGGGCCCGGCTCAGCGGGTTGTACTTGAAGAAGTCCAGCAGGTCGCCGTGCAGGGCGGCCGGCAGGCGGGTGTTGTCGTTGTTCCAGTAGAGGATGTCGAAGGCCGGTGGCTGCTTGCCCAGCAGGTAGTTGTTGATCCAGTAGTTCCAGACCAGATCGTTGGGGCGCATCCAGGCGAATACCCGGGCCATGTCGCGGCCGTTGAGCACGCCCTGCTGGTAGGAGCGACGCTTGGCCGCCTCCAGGGTCTGCTCGTCGGCAAACAGCATGGCCGGGCTGTCGATCTGGCTGTCCAGCAGGCTGACCAGGTAGGTGGCGCTGGCCACCTTGGCGAGCTTGCGCTTGGCCTGCAGGTGGCCCTGCAAGGCAGCGATGGTCAGGCCGCCGGCGCAGGCGCCCAGCAGGTTGACGTCCTTGCTGGCGGTGATGGCCCGACATACGTCCATGGCCTCTTCCACGGCCTGCACATAGCTGGACAGACCCCATTCGCGGTGCCGGGGATCGGGGTTGCGCCAGCTGATGACGAAGGTCTGCAGGCCGTTTTTCAGGGCGTACTGGACGAAGCTCTTTTCGCTGGAGAGGTCGAAGATGTAGTACTTGTTGATCTGCGGCGGCACGATCAGCAGGGGCTTGGCGTACTGCTTCTCGCTCATGGACTTGTACTGGATCAGCTCCAGCATGTCGTTGCGATAGACCACGGCGCCGCTGGTGGTGGCCAGGTTGCGGCCGACTTCGAAGGCCTTCTTGCTGACCTGGCTGGGCATGCCGTCGTTATTGATCAGGTCGTCGAGCAGGTGGCTCATGCCCCTGAGCAGGCTGCTGCCACCGGTGTTGAAGACTTCCTTGAGCACCTGTGGGTTGAGCGGGCTGTTGGACGGGGCCAGGGCGTCGCCCAGCTGGCTGAGCACGAAACGGGCGCGGGCGCGGTCGTCGTGATCCAGGTTGCTTTCGTCTATCCAGCGATTGAGCTGCTGCTGGCAGGCCAGGTAGCTCTGCAGGCCGCGGCGATACAGCGGGTTGTGCTGCCAGGTGGGGTCGCTGAAACGCGGGTCCTGGGCCGGGGTTTTGTAGGGAGTATCGCCGAGCAGGATGCGGCCCAGTTGCCCACCCAGGGCCAGTGCGTGGCGGGCGCTGTGTACCGGCTGCCTGAGGCCCTGCAGGGCCAGGCCGCGCAGGGTGGATAGCAGGTCGCGACCGCGCAGGCCGGCGATGGCGTGCTGCGCATTCATCAGGCTCTTGTTGCGCGTCAGGGTGGCTGGGGCAGGCTGGTCTCGCATTGGGCAACACTCCGTCGTAACCATGAGAGTTCAAGGTCGAGGCATAAGCAGCAAGGCTTGTACCAAGGCAGGCGCACAGGCGTTCCAGAGCCCCGCGCGGCGAGCTAAAGGTAATAGCCTGCACCGGGAGTGGGGTCAAGCGCCGAATGCCCGCACCTAAGTGGTGCGATGCACCAGGCAGACCTGGTGCACAATTTAGGAGTGGCTGCGGGCGCTGCTTGGGTGCGGGTGCATCACCGCGCGCTGACGTTCCTCTTCGAGGAACTTCATGATGATCGGCGCCACCGCTTCGGCGCGGGTCACCAGGAACAGGTGGCCGTCGTCGATCACGTGCAGCTCGGAGTTGGGAATACGCCAGGCCAGCAGGCGCATGTTCACCAGCGGGATCAGCGGGTCGTCGTCGCCGGCCATCACCAGGGTGGGTTGGCGGATCTTGTGCAGCCAGTGGATGCTGGTCCAGCCGAGGCCGGCAAACAGCTGCCAGTAGTAGCCCATTTTGCCGCCGGAGCGGACCTTACTGGCGTGCGCCAGGGCCAGCTTGGGGTCGCGACGGAAGGCGCCGCCGTAGATTTCCGGGGCGATCTGCACGCCGTAGGAGGGCTGCACGTAGCGTCGCGGGCTGGCCATGCACCAGAGTACCTTGGGCTTGCCGGGAATCATCACCGCGCCGGCCGAGGTGGCCGCGAGGATCAGCTTCTTGCAGCGCTCCGGGTAGTCATGGGCGAACTGCTGGGCCAGGGCGCCGCCCCAGGACACGCCGATGGCGTTGACCTGGCCATAGTCCAGGTAGTCGAGCATGCGCGCGGCCAGCTTGGCCAGGCCAGGGAAACGATAGGGCGTGGCCGGGGTTGACGAGCCGCCAACGCCGGGCACATCGAAGGCGATCACTTCCAGATCCGGGTCCAGGGCGCGGACAAAGGGCATGACCAGTTCGAGGTTGGCGCCGATGCCATTGAAGATCAGCAGCGGCGTCAGTTTGCCGTTGCCGGGGCGAACGGCGGTACGCAGGGTCTGGCCGTCCAGTTCGATGGTGCGGAATACGAAAGGTAGCGACATGCGCAAAGGCCCTATCAAATAAATCACTGGGGCGGACCTTCCCGGTCTTTCCCAGAACCGCCAGGGCAAAGCCTGGTTCGCCAGCGCCGACCAGTCAGTGGCCGGGCTGGCGAGCGACACCTCCGGTGTCGCGGGCAGTGTTGCGCAGTGCGCAGTGAATCAACGTTCGTGTACGTAGGTGCCCGGTGCGGCTTCGCCCGGTGCATATTTCTTGTTACCCAGGCTGGTGGGTGCCTTCTTCTGCGCGCCGGAACGCTCGGCCAGCCAGGTTTGCCAGTTCAGCCACCAGGAGTCGGCATGCTTGGTCGAGCTGGCCTGCCATTCCTTCGGATCGGCCGGCAGCTCGGTGTTGGTCATATAGCGTGCCTTGGGGTTGCCCGGCGGGTTGAGAATGCTCTGGATATGCCCGCTGTTGGACAGCACGAAGTCGACCTTGCCGCCGAACAGGCGGGCCGACTTGTAGCAGGACTCCCATGGCGTGATGTGGTCGGTGGTGCCGGCCACGCAGTACAGGTCGCAGGTCACCTGCTTGAGATCGATGGGCGTGCCGCAGACTTCCAGGGCGCCCGGGCGGATCAGCGGGTTGGACTTGAACATCTCGATAAATTCGCCGTGCAGGGCGGCCGGCAGGCGGGTGGTGTCGTTGTTCCAGTAGAGGATGTCGAACACCGGCGGCTCGTTGCCCAGCAGGTAGTTGTTGACCCAGTAGTTCCAGATCAGATCGTTCGGGCGCATCCAGGCGAACACCTTGGCCATGTCGCTGCCCTCCAGTACGCCGGCCTGATAGGAGCGGCGCTTGGCGATCTCCAGGCTCTTCTCGTCGGCGAACAGGGCGACATCGGTTTCCAGGCGGTTGTCCAGCACGCTGACCAGCAGGGTCAGGGCGTTGACCTTCTTCTCGCCCAGGGCCGCATAGTGGCCGAGCAGGGAAGTGGTGGTCAGGCCGCCGGAGCAGGCGCCGAGCATGTTGACGTCCTTGCTGCCGGTCACAGCGGTGACCACGTCGATGGCTTCTTTCAGGGCTTCGATATAGGTCGACAGGCCCCACTCGCGGTGCGCCTTGGTCGGGTTGCGCCAGCTCACCACGAAGGTCTGCACGCCGTTGCGCAGCAGGAAGCGCGCCACGCTCTTTTCCGGCGACAGGTCGAATACATAGAACTTGTTGATCTGCGGCGGCACCACCAGCAGCGGGCGTTCGAGTACCTGCTCGGTCATGGGACGGTACTGGATCAGCTCCAGCAGGTCATTGCGGAAGATCACCGCACCTTCGCTGGTGGCCAGGTTCTTGCCCACTTCGAAGGCGTTCATGTTGACCTGGCTGGGCATGCCGCCGTTATGGACGATGTCCTTGGCCAGGTGGGACAGGCCGTCGAGCAGGCTCTTGCCGCCGGTTTCGAAGAAGCGCTTGACTGCGGCCGGGTTGGCCATGGTGTTGGTCGGCGCCATGGCTTCGGTCATCAGGTTGATGACGAAGTGGCCGCGGCTGATGTCCTGCTCGGACAGGTTGCTCTGCTCGATCCAGTCGTGCAGTTCCTTGCGCCAGGCCAGGTAGGTCTGCAGGTAGCGCTTGTACAACGGGTTCTGGCTCCAGGCCGGATCGCTGAAACGGCGATCGCCGTCGGAGGGCGCCAGTTCGGACTGGCCCAGCAGCACATTCTTCAGTTCCAGGCCGAAATGGGCGACATGCTTAGCACTATGGAAGGGTTGGCGGATGGCTTGCCTGAGCACCGTGCGGGCCGAGGAGAGCAAATCTTTACCGCGGATGCCGATTACCGGGTTGAGGCCGAGGGTGTTCTCGGAGGCCTGGTGCTTCAGGTCATCATTCTTATCAGTCATCTACAACGCTCCATTGTCCTGAGACGAAATACCGGCGAACTGCTGTGCGCGGCCACACAGGGCGAAGGGCCAGGTATTGCCCGGGTTGCCGAGGGCGGATGTGCTCCGCGTATTTTCCTGCCGCAGGCTCGAACCTATGCAAGAAAACTTCCAGTTCCTTGGTTACCCGAGTTTGTGAAATTGTGCAAGCTGGTCGCGATATGGACCGAATGCTGCGCCAGTATGCCGGGAAGGATTAGAAAATGCGTTCTAACCCAGGCCCACTGCCGGCCTAGAGGGCTTGCCGGGGTGCGGTGGATTGTCGCGTCGGATCAGGAAATGGCTGAGGGGCTCAGGTGTTGGCGGGCCGGTTGTGCTGGCCGCTCGTCGGCCTTAGCAGGCCGTTGAAAAACTACCTGCGTTGCCATTGCTGCGTTAAAAGCAGGCTCAAAATGCTCATTTACAGCTCGTAAACTCCGCTTTTTCGCCTGTTTTTGCCTTGCACTGGCTGCCTCGCCTACGTT
>OGCL01001142.1_pt1 | contig 23953 bp, 18 predicted proteins | sample 1570041 | NCBI WGS metagenome assembly OGCL01 (sample SAMN06266162, study PRJEB24511) | hot springs metagenome | isolation source: Hot spring water | place: South Africa: Limpopo | collected 2015-06-22 | reverse complement strand
GTGGAACACGCCTTGGCAGGGCAGGGCACACCCGTGGTGGTGTTCGAGAACGGGCTGGGGGCCCGCCTCGATTGGTGGGCCAAAGTCTGGCCCGACACCGTGCAGCAGACCACCGCGCTGGCCTACAACCGCGCAGGCTACGGCCACAGCGAAGCATCGCCAGAGCCCCGCGACGGCGCCCATGTGGTGGAAGAACTGCGGGCGCTGCTCCAGGCCCGCAAGCTGCCGCCGCCGTATGTGCTGGTGGGCCATTCGCTGGGCGGCTTGTACATGCAGCTGTTTGCGCGCCAATACCCCGGCGAGGTGGCGGCGCTGGTGCTGGTGGACTCCACCCACCCCGACCAGATGCGCGGCGCGGGTAATCCAGACCTTTGGCCCACTTGGCTCAAAGTAGCCTTCCGCCTGGGCACCTCTGACGTGGTCAAACAGGAGCTGGCGGCGCTGGATGCCACCGGGCAACGCGTTGCCAGCCTGCCGGTGGACCCCGCTGTGCCCGTGTTTGTGCTCAGCGCGCTGCGCACCCCGGGGGCTTCGTCTGCGCTGGCAGACGATGTGCAACGAAAACGCGCCGATTTCGCCCACCTCTACCCCGGTGCCACCCAGGTGTGGGTGGACAGCGGGCACGGCATCCCCCTGGAGAAGCCCGAGGTGGTAGTGAAGGCGATTCGCGATGCAGTGCAGGCTGCCCGCGCGACTCAAGCGACCCGCGCTGCGCCGCCGGGATGTGCACCTACGGCTGGCGGGCTGCCGGGTGCGTGCGCGCAGGGCGTGCAATCTGGTGGGTAGTTTTTGCTATAAATTGGATAGCTAACAATGAATACAGACGGGCGGAGAGCGCCATTTTGATTCAAGAAAAAAGCCCTGTGCGTTGCCCCAGCCGGTAGGCAAGACCCACGCAGGCGGGGGCGCGCCATAGGTTGCCGCTGGTCCCCGCACGCGTGTTGCTGAGCGGGACTGCTGAAAGCGGTTGGGGGTCACACCCATGGCAATTTCATCGTGGCGCGCTGGCCAGGCCCCATGCCAGAATGAAACGATGAGCACCACCACCTCCTCCTTCCAGTCCAACGCAGACGGCACCCAGGTCACCACCTACACCTGGGCCCAAACCCCGGGCCAACCAATGGGCGTCGTTCAAATCTCCCACGGGCTCGCCGAGCATGGCGAGCGCTACGACCGCTTTGCGCGGGCCCTGAACGCCGCAGGCTTCATCGTCCACGCCGTGGACCATCGCGGCCACGGGCGCACGGCAGGTGGCCGGCTGGGCAACTTTGGCAGCGCTGGCTTCGGCGGCCTCATTGCCGATGTGGCCCAGTTCGGCGCACTGCTGCGCGCGCAGCATGGGCCGCAACTGCCCGTGTTCCTGTTCGGCCACTCCATGGGCTCGTTCGCAGCGCAGGCGGCCATCCTGGACCATTCATCGACCTGGTCCGGCGTCATTCTGTCAGGCTCCACCGCGCTCGATCTTTTCGCCGCTGGCATGGCCAACGCCCCCGCTGATGCGCCCGCCGGGCTCGCGGCATTCAACGCGGGCTTTGAGCACCGCACCGGCTACGAATGGCTGTCGCGCGACGCTGCGGAGGTCGATGCCTACGTGGCCGACCCGTGGTGCGGCTGGGACGTGCCGCCCGACGTGATCCCCTCACTCTTTGCCCCCGCGCCCCGCCTGGCCGACCCCGCGCAACTCGCACGCATCCGCAGCGACCTGCCCATCCTCATCGCATCCGGCGACGCAGACCCGCTGGCCGCAGGCGGGGTCTTGTTGGAGCAACTGGGGCAGCGGTATCGCGATGCCGGTGTGGCCAATGTGACGGTCAAGCTGTACCCGGCAGCACGGCATGAAATCTTGAATGAGACGAATCGGGATGAGGTGATGGGGGATGTGGTGGCGTGGTTGCGGGCGCGTAATCAAATACGACTTCGATGAAGAGGCCGGGGTGGTTGTCCCCGGGTGCCTATCCTTTTCCCACCTTTGCTTCACTTCTTCGATACTGTTTGTAAGCTGCTTGCGATACTTCACTTAAGGCTACTGATTTTTCGCTTAATAAAGAACCTACAGCGTATTCAGACTGTCTTTATTGCTGTATATCTAGGCGTGCTATTTATTTTGTATGCATGATCGAATTAACTTGAGCGTAGCTTTGGTGGGTGAATTTTTGCTTAAGACCAGTCGAGATGCTATAAATAAGGGCATCAATCTGAGGGTGTATGTCAGTTCCAGATGTTATAAATTATCTTGAATATTGAAGCGTTTGTGCCTGTCGTTGTAATGTGGGGTGTATGAATTTGGCGTGATGCACTATTTCATTCTTAATTTGAGAGCCTTACACACTGCTTGATCATAGGCAATAATGTCTCTAAGGATTGTTGCTAATGCTGTCTCAACAGAGGTTAAAGTGTCTGTTCGCTGTACTTTGAATTTGTGTGCAACTTCACCTCGCTTCGCTCCAAAGGCGTTCAAATTTTTCATAAGTACGAAGTCAACTGTCTCCGGATCAACTCCAATAGGAATTAGTATCTTTTTTTGATCGCGTTCCACTATCCCATTGTTGGATAGTACTACGGTGCGATATCTGTTAAATGCCTCTTTGGAAAACTCTTCAACATTTGAGGCTAGATCGGAAGTTAATTTTGATTTGCTCTTTTCGGGTAAATCATCGACCAATTTTGAAGATATTAGGGCCAAAAGCGTTTTGGTTATTGAGCCGTTTTGAATATAATTGTTTCGAGCGGACTCTGCCGCCGAAAGTGCCAAATCTTCTATGTACTGTTCAAGTGCGCCGTGGCATAGAAGTATGTAAGCTTGAAGTTTTAAGTGTTGCAAGTCGTTGTCGCAACCAAGTTTGTTTACTCCTCGAGTTATTAATCTGGCCTTCTTGAGCGAAATTACTAACGAACGATAGTGTTTCGTTGGCGACTTCATTTGACATCAGGTATCTGAAGAGCAACGCCGGATGCTTGGCTAACTTTGTCATACCAAGTTCCAAATCTGGTGCGAACCGCCTCTGGAGATTTTGTTGTGCTCTCTACTGACTTGACGAAATCTGAGTTGTTAGTGCATACCTCTTCATATAAACTCTTCATAGCGCTTGGATTTTTTTTGGTCCATGCACGGATTTTTTTATGCGATAACGCGCCAATTAGTACATCGAAAACTGCTCTATTAAATCTGGTTTCATAACTGCCGTTCGAATATTTCTTGCAAAAATATTTATCCCCGAATTCCTCAAGGCCGATATCGATGGCCTCATTCATTTCTAGGAGGAATTCTTTGCACAGTGTTTCGGATTGGGAGGTTGTGGCGAAGTCCTCGTTTTTTGTTCTGCAAAAATCATCAAGAAATGCTTTTAAGTCGCCAGTATATGGTGTTTTTTGATCTCTAAAGGCAAGATAGCGGATGGCGAGTTCGACATCTGACATTCTCGCATCTGGATGTCGTTTGCGAAGTAAGTGATGGATTGGACCGACTGTTTCAGTCCATGCGATGATGAATTTTAAGAAATCGCCCGGCAGCAGTGACATTCGAAGCTCCATTGGAGAGAGCTTTACGCTGCCAGAGTTTAGTCGATAGAATATTTCATATAAAACTGACTCGTTCTCCCATCCCCTGAGTACAGTGGTTCTAATTGGCTCGTTGCTTAATCTGTCTGCCCAGTCCTCAAAATTTTGTAAGTCGGACCAGGTTTTGTTTTCAAGCGATTTTAATATTCGTAGTCCTTTTAGTCTGAAGGCTTTTCCGTCTGAATAAAATCCATCAAGAAATTCCTTGATCGCGCTAAGACGTTGCTTGCCATCTAAAACCAGGAATGAATTTTTTTGTCCCGTTCTTGAGGCGAGTAAAATCTGGGGTATCGGTATCCCCAGAAGCAAAGATTCTATGAATCGTGATTTTGCCTTTACCTGCCAAACATTTCTCCGCTGATACGCTGGATCCAGTTGTAGTTGTTTGCCTATCAGGCCATAAATCGTACTGACAGTCCAATCGCTGGGAGCGATCAGAAGCCGATCAAAATCCTTCGCTGCAACATGAATGTCCTCCTCATTCTCAGCAATTGCATCATCTTCAAATTGATCTCGGTCTTCCCACGAAATTTCGAGTTGCGCTTTCATCATTTGATTACCTCTTTTCTATTCAATTCTGATTAAGGTGCAGTTGGGGGCACATTAATGCCAGCTTGGGGGGATTTTTGTCATCACCGCCCCCGAACCCCTCGCCCCCTCCGCGCACCCCCCGCCACCTGACAAGCGCGTCGGTACGCCCGCAAGGTCAACTCTGCCCGCTGCATCACCGTGTCCTCCACCGTGGCCGCCCCCCCGGCCAGCTCATCCGCCTGCGCCTGCAGCAACTCCGCCGGGCTCATGCCTGAGGCCTCGCCCGTCAGCAGCGCAATCCCCTCGCTCACATGCCCCATGGTGTAGACATGGAACAGCCCGCGCTCTACCGCGTCCAGCACGCTGCGGTCCAGCATCAGGTGGCGTTGGTTGCGGGCGGGGATCAGCACGCCGTGGGTGCCGTCCAGCCCCGCCGTTGCGCAGGCGCGGAACCAGCCTTCGATCTTCTCGTTGATGCCGCCCACGGGCAGCACTTCGCCGTGCTGGTTGAGTGCGCCCGTCACGGCAATGCCCTGGCGCAGGGGCAGGCCTGACAGGCTGGACAGCAGCGCGTACAGCTCGGCGCACGAGGCTGAGTCGCCTTCCACGCCGCTGTATTCCTGCTCGAAAACGATGGAGGCGTTCAGCGCCAGCGGTGCGACGTGGCTGAACAGGGCGGTGAGGTAGCTGTGCAGGATGAGCACGCCCTTGTCGTGGATGGGGCCGGACATATCGACCTCGCGCTCGATGTTGAGCAGGCCCTCTTGTCCGGCAAAGGTGCGCGCGGTGATGCGCACCGGAAAGCCGAAGCGGTAGTCGCCCAGGTCGATCTGCGTCATGGCGTTGATCTGGCCGGTGATGGAGCCTGCCAGCGAGATCAGGCGTTCGCCCTCGGTGATGGAGTCGTGCAGTTCTTCTTCGGGCTGGTTGTGGCGCTGGGTGCGGGCGGCCAGGGCGGCCTGCACGTCGGCGGCTTGCACCAGGGTACCGCAGCGCGCCTTGCACAGGGCGGCGCTTTCAATGGCCAGCGCTTCGGTGTGGGCAAAGCGTGCGCTCTGGCGGCGCTGGTCGTCGGCCTCGCGGTGGGTTTGCTCCAACAGCAGGGCCACGGCGTCGGGGCCGAAGTGGGGCAGGCCGCGCTTTTTGCAGACTTGGGCCACCAGGATGGCGGTGGCGTGGTGGGTGGCGGGGGTGGCGGCAAAGTGGTCTGAAAAATCCACCTTCACGCGAAAGCGGCGTGCGGCGTCGGGGTCGGCGTCCTGCAGGGCGTAGTACTCGTCCACCGATCCGATCAGCACGATCTTCACATCCACGTCCACTGGCTCGGGCTGCAGCGCCACGGCGCCGCCGGGGGCATGGCCTGGGCCGCCGCCTCCTTCCTCGATCTGCAGGCGGCCGCAGCGCAAAAAGCGGCGCAGGCGCTGCCACAGGCCTTCTTCGGCGGCCAGGTCGTGCAGGTGCAGCAGGATGAAGCCGCCGTGCGCCTTGAGCAGGCTGCCCGCGTGGATGCTGGTGTGGTCGGGGTGCACGGTGTCGGCGTCCGAGCCGTGCTCGATGCTGCCAAACAGCGTGCGCTGGGTGGGGTTGTCTTCCACCACCACGGGGGCGGCGGTGCGGCCGTGGTTGTCCACCACCAGGTTCACCTGGCAGCGGGCCAGCAGGTCGTCGAGCGCGTCCTTGCGGTCGTCTTCGGCGTCGGTGCCCTGGTCGCCACCGCGTTCGGTGTCCAGGGGCTCGAACAGGTCGATGTCGCCCAGCACCGCCTGCTCCACCTGGTCGAGCCAGTGCGTGAGCTTGACGGTGTCCTTGATCTGCTTGCGCAGGCCCTGGCGGATGTCGTGCAGGGCGTGTTCCACCAGGGGCTTGATGGTCTGGCGCCGCAGGGCGGCCAGGGCGTCGTCGCGGGTGCGCTCCAGCGGGCGGGCGGCTTCCAGAAAGCGGGCGATCTCGGTGCGCAGTTCGTGTTCGGCGGCGTCGATCTCTGCGCGGCGCTCGCGCGGCAGGGCGCGGGCTTCGGCTTCGGTCAGCGCCTGGCCCTTGGGGCCGGTGAGGGTGAACACCATTTGCCCGCCCTCGCGCGTCAGGCGGAACTGGCGCGCCTCGGCAAACGCGTCCAGCACCGCAAAGGCCTCGGCCTCTTGCGCCTGCCAGGTTTTCTCTATGCGCTCGGCCTCGGCCTTGAAGTCGGCGGCGGCCAGGCGTTTGGGGATGTCGGCTTGCAGGTTCTTGGCCATGTCGGCCAGGCCCTGGCGCAGCTGGCGGCCCTGGCCCGCAGGCAGGCGCAGGGCGCGGGGCCGGTCGGGCGTGTCGAAGTTGTGCAGGTAGCACAGGTCGGGCGGCACGGCGCGTTCTGCCGCAGCAGTCTGCATGGCCTGGCGCAGCAGCGATGCGCGGCCGCTGCCCACTTCGCCCAGCACGAACAGGTGGTAGTCGGGCTGGTGCAGGCCCAGGCCAAACTGCGCGGCGGCCTGAGCGCGCTCCTGGCCGATCCAGGGCAGGGGCAGGTCTTGCAGCTCAGCCGTGCTGGCAAAGCCCAGCGTGGCGGGGTTGATCGTCAGCCGCAGCTGGTGGGGGGCGAGGGCAAAGGCGGGCATGGGCGGGTGGTGGGGTGCGACAGGGCTGCAGATCAGCAGGGGGCTGCCATCGCGGAATATGAATGAAAAAAGCCTGTTCAGGTAGCTGTGTCAGCGAGGGTTCTCACTCCCTCTCCCCTCGTGGGAGAGGGCCGGGGAGAGGGGGTGACACGTGGTGACAGGGGCGCGGTGCGGGTGCAGCCCCCTCTCCCCAACCCTCTCCCGCGAGGGGAGAGGGGGTAAGACCGGAAAGCCGCTGTGGGTGGGCGGGGTGGTGTCCTGGTTTGAGAGGGACAATTTTTTGGATAAAAATGGCTGCTATCGCTTATGGGGTAAGCGCTGGTAGCTATAAAAATAGTAGTTATTGATCAGTGGGCCACGGGGCAGGCCCCGGCGGGGGCGCCCCCGGCTTGCGCGTGGCTGCGTGCATCGGCCAGTGCGGCGGCGGTGGGGGCCTCGGTGGGCCAGCCCGCCAGGTGCTGCTGGGCCACGCGGCTCAGGGCGGTGATCCAGTGGTTGTTGTCGTTCAGGCAGGGGATGTAGTGAAACTCCTGCCCGCCCGCGTGCAGGAAGGCCTCGCGCACTTCCATGTTGATTTCTTCCAGCGTCTCCAGGCAGTCGCTGGTAAAGCCGGGGCACACCACGTCCACCCGCCGCGTGCCCGCCTTGCCCAGTGCCTCGATGGTGGGCTGGGTGTAGGGCTCCAGCCACTTGGCCTTGCCAAAGCGCGACTGGAAGGTGATGCGGTAGCGCTCCTCGCGCAGGCCCAGGCGTTCGGCCAGCAGGCGGCCGGTTTTGCGCGCCTCGCAGTGGTAGGGGTCGCCCAGGTGCAGGGTGCGCTCGGGCACGCCATGAAAGCTCATCACCAGCTGGTCGGGCTGGCCGTGGTGCTTCCAGTGGGTTTCGATGGTGCGGGCCAGCGCGTCTATGTAGCCGGGGGCGTCGTGGTAGTGGTTGACGAAGCGCAGCTCAGGCACGTTGCGCGTGCGTGCGGCCCAGGTGTAGACGGCGTCAAACACGCTGGCCGTGGTGGTGGCCGAATACTGCGGGTACAGCGGCAGGATGAGGATGCGCGTGGCGCCCTCGGCCTTCAGGGCATCGAGCTGGCTGGCGATGGACGGGTTGCCGTAGCGCATGGCATGGCGCACCAGCACGGCGTGGCCTGCCTCGCCCAGCCAGCCGCGCAGCAGTGTGGCCTGCTTGGCCGTCCAGTGCGCCAGGGGCGAGCCCTCGGGCGTCCAGATGCTCGCGTATTTGGCGGCCGACTTGGCGGGGCGGGTGCGCAGGATGATGCCGTGCAGGATGGGCCACCACAGCAGCCTGGGGATCTCCACCACGCGGTGGTCGCCCAAAAACTGCGCCAGATAGCGGCGCACGGCCGGGGCCGTGGGTTCGTCGGGCGTGCCCAGGTTGCACAGCAGCACGGCGGTGCGGTCGGCCTGGCCGTGGGTGTATGGGGGTTCGGGGGCAAAGGTGGAGGGCATGGCCCGATTGTGGCAAATGGGCCGGGCCTTGGCGGGCACGCGGGATCTGCGGCACATCCGCAGGTTACCGTCGGGTATTCTTGCCGCACCATGACCGCCCCCCAGCCTCAACCCACCGCGCCTGCGCAGGCATCCGCCCCGCAGCTGGACATCGCCCGCATCCGCGCCATCTCCATCGACCTGGACGACACGCTCTGGCCCATCTGGCCCACCATCACCCGGGCCGAACGCGTGCTGCTGGACTGGCTCACGCACCATGCGCCCGCCACGGCAACCTTGTTCTCCAGCACCGAATCGCTGCGCGCCATCCGCAACCAGATGGTGGCGCTGCGGCCCGACCTGCTGCACGACCTGAGCGCGCTGCGGCGCGAGTCCATCCGCCTGGCGCTGACCCAGGCGGGCGACGAGCCTGCGCTGGCCGAACCGGCGTTTGACCTGTTCTTTGCCGAGCGCATGCGCGTGGAGCTGTTTGACGACGCGCACGACACGCTGGCCTTCTTGTCGGCGCGCTACCCGGTGGTGGCAGTGTCCAATGGCAATGCCGACGTGCACCGCATCGGCATCGGCCACTACTTTCGCCACAGCATCAGCGCGTCGGAATTTGGCGTGGCCAAGCCCGATGCGCGCATCTTCCACGCCGCCGCCACAGCCGCCGATGTGTTGCCCCACGAGGTGCTGCATGTGGGCGACGACGCCACGCTGGATGCGCAGGGCGCGCTGAACGCGGGCATGCAGGCCGTGTGGATCAACAGCGCCAACCACCCCTGGCCGCACGATGACACGCCGCCGCATGCCACGGTGGATAGCCTCACGGCGCTGTGCAGGCTGTTGGCCTGACGGGCTTCCCTCGGTTCGGTTTCTTGCCTCAGGTCAAGGTTCGGGCGTGCGGTGGTTGATGCCGTTGCCCGTTGAAGTCACACTCACCCGTCGCTGAGCGACCCCTCCCACCATGCCCCGTCATCCCCCCCCATTGCCCGCCATCCGCACCATCGGCTTGATGCAGCCCATGACCTGGCTGGTGCTGGCCTGGCGCGACATGGCGCGGGCGGGCTGGATCAGCTTTGCGCATGGGCTGGCGCTCACCTTGTTTGGCGCCGCCATCTTTGCGGTGGCGCACCACCGTTTCTGGCTGCTGGCGGGGGCGCTGTCGGGCTTTCTGGTGGTGGCGCCGGTGCTGGCCACCAGCCTGTATGCGCTCAGCCGCGCGCTGGAGCGCCGCGAAAGCGCCAACCTGGGCGTGGTGCTCAAGACCTGGTTCAACTGGCAGAACAGCCACGTGAACAAATGGGGCAACGACTACTGGTGCATGGTGCAGTTTGGCGCCCTGCTGGCGCTGGCGGCCTCGGGCTGGGTCATGACTTCGGCGGCGCTCATCACTCTGCTGGCGCCGGTGCCGATCGAGACACCGCTCGACTTTCTGCGCCACGTGGTCATGGCGCGCGATGGCTGGTTGTTTGAAGTCTGGCTGGCCCTGGGCAGCCTGATGGCCGCGCCGATTTTTGCGTCCAGCGTGGTCGCCATGCCGCTGCTGCTGGACCGCCGTGCCACGCTGTTGCAGGCGGTGCTCACCAGCTGGCAGGCCGTGGTGGTCAACCCGCTGCCCATGGCGTTCTGGGCGGCGATCATCCTGGGCTTTACCTTGCTGGGCCTGGGCTCGCTGTTGCTGGGCCTGATCGCCGTGATGCCCATGCTGGGCCACGCCAGCTGGCACGCCTACCGCGACCTGGTGGACGCATCCAGCCTGCCCGAGCGCGACCTGGCCGCACCCGCTGCGCCAGCGCGCACGCCTGGAGGGGCATCGTGATTTTTGGCTTCACCGAGGCGCAGATCTCGGGCTTCTTTCTCACCTACGGAGTGGGGGCGTTCATCGCCTACATGCTGTTCATCATCGGGCAGCTGGCGTGGGAATCGAAGGCCGGGCGCTTTGGCACCTTTGTGATCTTCCTGGGCCTGGGCGTAGGGTTTCTGGGGTTCCTGGCCAAGGTGGTGATTCAGTGGTGGCTGGAGAAGTGAGCGGGCCAGAGATCCTCTGAGGCCACCGCACGGGCTTAGCAGCAGCCGCCTCAGCGCGGCCAGGACCGCAGGCCCAGCTCCTGCGCCAGTTGCCGGTAGTCAGCCAGGCTGCGTTGCACAAACGCCTCCAGCGCCGCGCCGGTGCGCGCAAACGGGTACAGGCCGTACTGGCTGCACAGCGCGGCGTAACCGGGTGCGGCCAGTGCATCGGCAAAAGCCGTCACCCAGGCACGCACGGCGGCATCGGGGGCGGTGGCGGCCATGTACAGGCCGCGCACCGTGGGCCAGACCAGGTCCACGCCCTGTTCGCGCGCTGTGGGCAGATCTGCCAGTGCGCCGGGCAGGCGGGCCTGGGCCAGCACGGCCAGAAAGCGCAGGGGTGCGCCTTTTTCCAGGGCCTGCCGGGCCTCGGCCGCATCGCCGGTGAAGACGCCGATGTGGCCGCCGCGCAGGGCCTTGAGCGCCTCGCCGCCGCCTTCGAATGACACAAAGCGCATGCGCTTGGGGTCCTGCCCGGCGGCGCGGGTCAGCAGGGCGGCTTTCATCCAGTCCTGGCTGCCCAGGGTGCCGCCCGCGCCAAACACCACGCGGGACGGGTCCTTGCGCAGCGCGGCCACCACGTCTTGCAGGCGCTGGTGGGGCGCATCGCGGTGCACGGCCACCACGCCATAGTCGGTGCCCAGCGTGGCGATCCATCGCACGGCGCTCACCGGGTGCGGGCCGAAGCGGCCCTGCGCGATGTTGAGCAGCGAGCCGCTGGAGAACGCCACCAGCGTGCCTGGCCCGCCCAGCCGTCCGGTGGCGACCTGGTCAAACGCAACGGCGCCGATGCCGCCGGGCAGGTAGCGTGTGTGCAGCGGTGGGCGTGCGGGGCGCACCACCTGCACCGCCTGGGTGGCCAGGCCACAGGTCAGGTCGAACCCGCCGCCGGGGCGGGAGGGGGCGATGCACTCGGCAGGCTCCAGCGATGCATCGGCCGCCCACGCAGCTGGCGCGTGCGCAGCGCCTGAAGTGCCCGCCAGTGCTGCCAGCCACTGCAGGGCGTGGCGGCGGGGCAGGGTGGGGAGGGGGCGTGGTGCGGACGGCATGCGGGGCGAATTCTGGCGGAATCTGGGGTGCTGCGCGATGGGGTTTTCAACCCCGGGGCCACCACAGGATGGCCAGCAGGCCGGGCCCACCCGCGCGTTCTTCGAGTCGCAGGCCGCCCCGGTGCCGCTCGGCAATGGAGCGCGCGATTGCCAGCCCCAGGCCCGAGCCGCCCGCCGCCGCCTGCGAGCCACGCCGGTAGCGCTGGCCCAGTGCATCGCGTTCGCTGGCGGGCAGGCCGGGGCCGTTGTCTTCCACGCTGAGGCTCCAGCCCAGGCCGTCGCCCGCAGCCGACACGGTGACCGTGCCGTGTTCAGGCGTGTAGGCAATCGCGTTGGCGGCCAGGTTGGTGAGCGCCTCGCGCAGCAGGCCGCTGTCGCCCACGGCCATGAACTCGGGCGTGGGCGTGTGGATGCCAAAGTCGATCTGCCGGGCGCGGGCGCGGGGCAGCAGCTCCAGCGCCACGGCGCGCAGCAGCGCGGCCAGGTCGAATGGGGCCAGCTCCACCGCAGCCGTGTCGCTGCGGCCCAGGGCCAGCAGCTGCTGGGTGCTGCGCGTGGCGCGTGCGACTTCGCCGCCGATGGCTTCCAGGGTGTGCTGTACCTGGGTGGCGTCGGCCTCGCGCCGGGCATAGTCGATCTGCATCTGCAGCGTGGTGAGGTGGGTGCGCAGCTGGTGCGAGGCATCGTCCAGAAACTGCCGCTGCTGGGCCACCAGGTCTTGCGTGCGCGCCATCTGCTGGTTGGCGGCGGCCACCAGGGGTCGGATGTCGGCAGGCAGGTCGGTGTCGGCCATGGGTGTCATGTCGTCGGGGCTGCGCGCCTGCACCTCGCGCGCCAGGCGCGCCAGCGGCCGCAGCGCCACGGCCAGCGTGGCGGCTGTGCCCAGCACCATGAGCGCCAGCACCAGCGTGTCGCGCAGCGCGGCCCGGCGCACAAAGCGGCGGGTGAACTCCTGCCGCGAGCGGGTGCTTTCTGCCACCTGCACCAGCACGCTGCTGGCATCGGTTCCGGGCGCGGCGCCTTCCACCGCGCGGCGGTAGGCGGCCAGCCGGACGGACTCACCAAAGTAGGTGGCGTCATAGAAGCGCGGCACGCCGGGCGCGAGAGAGTCGGGGGGCAGTGGCAAGTCGGCATTGCCCAGCTCCACGAGCCCGTCGGACGACGCGACGCGGAAGTACACATTGCCGCTGGCAGTGAGTTCAAAAAATTCGAGCATGCTGTAAGGCAGCTCTGCCGACAGGCCGCCCGAGGCGGTGGAGATGTTGGCGTCGATGGATTTGAGCGCCCCGAGCAGCGAGCGGTCGTAGGCCGCGTTGGCCGCCTCCAGCGCGTCATGTCGCGTCATCCACAGCTCCACCCCCGTCACCACGGCCAGCAGCGGCAGCAGCAGCAGGGCCAGCAGCCGCCACAGGCTGGCGCGTCGCAGGCGCGCGATCAGTCTCATGGTTCAGCCTGTTTCCAGCGCGTAGCCCAGGCCGCGCAACGTAGTGATGCGCACACCGCTGCCATCGAGCCGCTTGCGCAGGCGGTGTACGAACACCTCCACGGCTTCGGGGTGCACGTCCTCGTCGTCAGAGAACACGCGGTCCAGGATCTGCTGCTTGGAAAACGGCTCGCCGCTGCGCTGCACCAGCACGCGCAGCACGGCGTGCTCGCGCGGCGACAGGGCCAGGGGCTCGCCGTGCAGCGTGAACTGCTTGCGCGGGTTGTCGTACACCAGCGCGCCACAGGCCAGACGCGGGTGCTCGTTGCCGCGTGCGCGGCGCACCAGGGCATGCAGGCGGGCCTCCAGCTCGGCCAGCTCGAAAGGCTTGGCCAGAAAGTCGTCAGCCCCCGCGTTGAGCGAGCGCACGCGCTCGTCCAGCGAATCGCGGGCCGTGAGGATCAGCGCGGGCAGGCGCTGGTCGCGGTCGCGCAGGCGCTGCAGCACGGCCTGGCCATCCAGTCCGGGCAGGCCCAGGTCCAGCACCAGCGCGTCGTAGTTGTCGTGCTGCTGCAGAGCACGGTCGGCCAGGCGCCCGTCGTTCACCCATTCCACCTGGATGCCCGCATGCTCCAGCGCGCGGCTGAGCCAGGTGCCCAGGTTGTGGTCGTCTTCGGCCAGGAGGATGCGCATGGGGGAATGCTACTGCGGTGCTTGTTTCGGCTTTGGCTGCGCTTGCTTATGGCGTGCGACTACGATGCGCAGGACAAAAGAGGGAGAGGGTATGGACAAACGTGACAAGCGGCCTTTGCGGGGGCTGTCCCACAGATGGCGCATGGAAGAGAGGGTGAGAGACGCAGGCGGCTGGTGGTCGTCCAGCTTGGTTTTCAAGGTCGCCTGCGCGCTGTTGGGCATTGCCGCAGGGAGCCTTTTGGCGTTGCTCCTCGGCTTTGCGGGGGCTGCGTTGGGCGGCCCCTCTGATGCGATGGGCTCCTTGCTGGCCGCTGGAGCAATGTCGGGCGCCGCGTGTGGCGCGTTGGCGCCCAACATCTTGCTGCATGCCATCACAGGGTTGGCGTACTTTCTTGCAGGACTGATCTCCGCCATGGGAGGAGAAGACATCGCTGACACCCCCTCCCGTGAAGGCTGGTTGAAGGCCTGCGTCATTGTGGGAGCCCTCTATGTGCTGGGGCTTTCCATTGGATGGGGCATCTTGCGCTGAAACGCAACGCCCCCCTTCTCAATCTGGCTTGATCTGCGCGCGCTTGATTACTTTCTGCCAGCGCGCCTGCTCCGCCGCAATGAACTGTGCAAACTGCGCGGGTGTGCCGCCGATGGCTTCGGCGGCGTCACCGTTCAGGCGCTTGAGGGCTTCGGGGGCCTTGACGGCCTTCATGGTTTCGGCGGCCAGCTTGTCCAGGTGTTCTTTGGGCAGGCTCGCGGGGGCCAGCATGCCGTACCACTGCGTCATCTCGAAGCCGGGGAAGCCCTGTTCGGCTACTGTGGGCACGTCGGGCAGCTGCGGCAGGCGCTGGGTGGAGCCGGTGGCGATGCAGCGCACCTTGCCGGACTTGATGAACGGGAGCAGGGCCGCAGCGCCCACCGATGCGGCATCAAGGCGGCCGGAGAGCAGGTCGGTCATCATGGGGCCGGTGCCCCGGTAGGGCACGTGCAGCATGAAGATCTCGGCGGTCATCTTGAGGTATTCAAACGCGAGGTGGCCCGCGCTGCCATTGCCTGCCGAGCCGTAGCTGAGCTTGCCCGGGTTCTTCTTGGCGTAGGCGATGAACTCCTTGAGGTTCTTGGCGGGCACGTCGGGGTGCACCACGTACAGGCTGGGCACCTTGGCCAACAGGCTCACGGGCTTGAAGTCCTTGTTGGCGTCGTAGGGCAGCTTGTCGAAGATGTAGGGGTTGACGGCCAGCGTGCCGATGTGGCCCAGGATGAGGGTGTGCTGGTCTTCGGCACGGGCCACTTCCTGCATGGCGATGTTGCCTGCGGCGCCGGGCTTGTTGTCCACAAACACGCTCTGGCCCAGGGTCTTGCTCAGCTCGGCCGCTGTGGAGCGCGCCACGATCTCGGAGCTGCCGCCCGGTGCAAAGGGCACCACAAAACGCACAGACTTGGCGGGCCATGCGGCCTGGGCCGACGCAGCGGCGGGCAGCAGGCCGCCCAGGGCCAGGGCGCTGCCTGCGCCCAGCAGGTGGCGGCGGGTGGGGTGGAAGGCGGGGGTGGTGTCGTTGTCGAACAGCATGGGTGTCTCCGTGAAAGCCGTTGTGGCGTTGCCCGGCGTATGGTGTGCGCAGCGTGCTTTCGGAATGCTGTCAGTCGGCCTGGGGTTTACCCGAGTCACCCTGGGCCGTCAAAGCGGGGATCAGGCCTGTGCCGCTACTGCCGTGCCGCTGAGCACGGCGCCTTCCAGCGTGGCCGGGTAGGGGCCTGCCACATAGTCGCCGCAGGCCGTCAGCCCCGGCAGCACCTGCATGCCGGGCCGCTGCAGGCCAGGGGTGCAGGCAAAGGTGGCGCGTTTTTCCACCACGGTCTGCACGGGCTGCAGGCCGATCAGGCCCAGCTGGGCGGCGGCCTGCTGCAGCACCTGCTGCTCGATCAATGCGCGGTCCCCATCACTGGCGCTCACCACAAAGGCCAGCAGCCCGTGCTGGCCGTCGAGCTGGCCCCTGTCGAATACAAACTGCGCCGGGTGGGTAGCGGTGTTGCGCAGCGCCAGCATGGGCAGGGGCAGGTGGGCGCCCGGGGCATGGGCATAGACGGTGGTGATGGCCTCGAACCGCAGGGCGCTGGTGGTGGCGCTCCAGCGGGCTGCACCGGCCAGGCCCGCCGTGCCTGCCAGGCCTTCGACCAGGCGGCTGGCCTCCCAGGATGGGCAGGCCAGGGTGATGTGGTCGAACGCTCCGGGTTCTTCGGTGCCGTTGGCCGCCACGACCGGTTGCCAGCGCCCTCCGGGCAATGGTTGCAGGCGCTGAATGCGCTGGCCGGTGAGGACTTCCACGCCCCGCTGCCCTAGCCAGCGCCTGGCGGCCTCGGGGAAAAGGGTGCCCAGGTCCGCGCGCGGCAGCAGCAAGTTGGAGCCGCCGCGCCCGCTGAACAGGCTGTCCTGCAGCACGCGCAGAAACACCTGGCCGCTGGCCTGGTTGGCGGGGGTGTTGAGGGCCGACACACACAGCGGGTCGATGAACTCAGCCATGAGCCGTGGCGTGAGCGGCGCGCACAGCGTGGCCACCGATGTGGCGGGCGCGCAGCGAAAGCCGCGCAGCTGCCAGGCCGTGGCTGTGCGCAGCAGTGCCAGCTTGTCGCGCCAGCCCCAGCCCTTGGCGCGGGCAATGCCCAGCAGCGCATCGAGGGGTGGGGGCAGGTCGGGCAGTTGCAGGCCCTGGCCATCAGGGAATTGAAGCGTGAGTGGCAGGCGCAGCAGGGCGGTATCGATGTCCACGCCCACCAGCCGCATCAGGCGCAGGCTTTCGGCGTAGGCGCCGATCAGGATGTGCTGGCCGTTGTCGAGCGTGGCGGGCGTGCCATCGGGCAGCGCTCCCGGCACGGCGCGCGCCCGGCCGCCCACGGTGCGCGCGGCCTCGAACACGGTGACCTGGCGGCCTGCTTGCGCATGGGCGATGGCGGCGGCCATGCCGGCCCAGCCTGCGCCGATGACGGCGACCTTCATGGACGCGGGCCCACGGCTAAGACATCCGACCCAGGGCTTGCACCTTCCACGCCAGCCAGAACTTGCGCAGCGGCGTGAGGCGGATGCGCTGGTGCAGCACCTGGAAGTTTTCGTGCTCGATCTCGCGCAGCAGGGTGCGGTAGATGTTGGCCATCATCAGGCCGGGCTTCTGGGCGCGGCGGTCGGCATCGGGCAGCAGGGCGAAGGCCTCGTCGTACAGGCGGTGCGCGCGCTCGGCCTGAAAACGCATCAGCGCGGTGAAGCGGTCGGAATACTGGCGCTTCAGGATCTCGTGCGCCTTCACGTCAAATTGCTGCAGCTCGCTCACCGGCAGGTAGATGCGGCCTAGCATGGCATCTTCGCCCACGTCGCGGATGATGTTGGTGAGCTGGAAGGCCAGGCCCAGCTTGTGGGCGTATTCGGTGGTGCGCGGGTCGGTCTGGCCGAAGATGCGTGCGGCGACTTCGCCCACGATGCCCGCCACCAGGTGGCAGTAGCCCTTGAGGCCCGCAAAGTCGAGGTAGCGGGTCTGCTCCAGGTCCATCTGGCAGCCGTCGATCACGGCCTGCAGGTGGCGTTGTTCAATGCCATAGTCGGCGGCCAGCGGCATCAGTGCCAGCATCACGGGGTGGGTGGGCTGGCCCGCATAGGCCTTGGCCACCTCGGCCTGCCACCAGGCCAGCTTGGTGCGCGCCACGCCAGGGTCGGAGACTTCGTCCACCACATCGTCCACTTCGCGGCAGAAGGCATAAAACGCCGTGATCGCGGCGCGGCGCGGGGCCGGCAGGAACAGGAAGGCGTAGTAGAAGCTGCTGCCCGAGGCCACGGCTTTTTGCTGTACGTATTGCTGTGGGGTCATGGGGCGCGATTGTCCCATGGCGGACATGGCCCGCGAATGCAACCTGGCCGCTGGTGGAGGCCGCAGTTCCCCAGTTTGGCCTGCCTGTTCTGCGGCCGTTCTGGGGCAGGCCGAAGGGCATCAAAAGGCGATCTGTTCTACGCCCACGTCGCTGGGCCGCTTGAGCGCTTCGCGCATGAAGACGCTCATGGGGAGCGTGCCTTGGTCCGAGTGGAACCACTTTTTGTAGAGAGCCGCCATCTCCCCGGTCTGGATCAGGCGGCGGGTGACTTGGTCTACCAGCTCCTTGAAGCGAGGGTCTTGCCTGCGCAGGCCAATGCTGTAGGGCTCTACCGAAAGGCGCTTTTCCAGAAACTGGTAGTCCCCCATGGCCTTGCCCAGCCGGGTCATGGGGCTCCATAGGCCTGCATCGTCTGCAAAAACTGCATCTGCCTCCCGGCGCGTGAGTGCATCCAATCCCTGTGCGGTGCTGTCTACCGGCACGTAGATGAATTTGCGGTGGTAGGTGCGTTCGTTGGTGGCCAGCAGGCCGTCATTGGTGGTTTTCCGTTCGACGGCAATGCGTTTGCCATTCAGATCGTCCACCGTCTTGATGCCCGAGTCCTTGCGCACGAGGAAGGCGGTGGTGGCAATGAAGATGTGGTGGCTGAAGGCGACTTCCTTCTGGCGCTCCAGGGTGTTGGTGGTCGTGCCGCATTCCAGGTCCACTACGTTGTTTTTCAGGTCCGCCAAGCGGTTCTTGCCGTCCACCAGCACATAGGTCAGGCGCAGGTCGGGGCGCTTGAGTTCTTTCTTGAGCTCCTCATAAATCCTGGTGCAGATGTCAACGCTGTAGCCACGCACCTGCCCGGTGGCTGGGTCTTTGTAGGAGAAGGGGTGGGATGCCTCGCGGTGCCCCAGTCGCAATTCGCCGGTCTTGGAAATGTGGGTGAGGGTGTCTTGCGCCCAGGCGCCAGGGGACATGCAGGACAGGGGAAGGATCAGCAGCAGGGCTCGCAGCGCAGAGAAGAGGTGCATAGGAAACGGAAAAGGTGACGGGGCCATGCATGCCAGGCTTTGCAGGAAACGCGCGAGGCTGCACGCCGCGCATTGTGCTGCGGCATCTGCTGTTGTGTCACATTGGTGACAGCTTTGTCAGCATTCCACAACATTCACGGCCAGGCCGCCGCGCGAGGTCTCCTTGTATTTGATCTTCATGTCCGCGCCGGTCTGCATCATGGTCTTGATGACCTTGTCGAGCGAGACCACATGCTGGCCGTCGCCACGCAGCGCCATGCGGGCGGCATTGATCGCCTTGATGGCGCCCATGGCGTTGCGTTCGATGCAGGGGATCTGCACCAGCCCGCCCACCGGGTCGCAGGTCATGCCCAGGTTGTGCTCCATGCCGATCTCGGCGGCGTTCTCGATCTGCTCGGGGCTGCCGCCCATCACGGCCGCGAGCGCGCCTGCCGCCATGGAACAGGCCACGCCCACTTCGCCCTGGCAGCCCACCTCGGCGCCTGAAAGCGAGGCGTTTTCCTTGTAGATGATGCCGATGGCGCCGGCGGTGAGCAAAAAGGTGGCGATGCCGTCCTCGTTGGCGCCTGGCAAGAAGTTGACGTAGTAATGCAGCACGGCCGGGATCACGCCCGCCGCGCCGTTGGTGGGGGCGGTCACCACGCGGCCGCCAGCGGCGTTCTCCTCGTTGACGGCCATGGCGTAGAGGTTCACCCAGTCCAGCATCGAGAGCGGGTCGCGCAGCGCGGCCTCGGGGGCGCTGCTGAGCTTGTGGTGCAGCTCGGCCGCGCGGCGGCGCACATGCATGGGGCCGGGCAGGGTGCCGGTGCTGGCGCAGCCGCGCTGCACGGCACCGGCCATGGTTTTCCAGATGGCCATGAGCTGGCTGCGCACCTCGGCGCTGCTGCGCCAATGTTGTTCGTTGGCGGCCATGAGCTGGGCCGGGGTAAGCCCGGTGGCCTGGCACTGGGCCAGCAGCTCGGCCCCGGTGCGGAAGGGGTGGGGCAGGCCCTGGGCATGGCCGGCCGCATCAGGCCCTGCAGTGGCAGCACTGTTGAGCACACGCTCGCCCGCCGCGTCGATCACAAAACCACCGCCCACCGAGTAGTACTCACGCGCAGCAATTTCGTTGCCCTGCGCGTCAAACGCGTGAAACGCCATGCCGTTGGGGTGCAGCGGCAGGCTTTTGCGGCGGAACAGCAGGTGCTCTTTTTCGACAAACGGCACCACATGCTCGCCCAGCAGCGCCAGCGTTTGCCGGGTGCGGATGTCGGCAATTGCGGGCTGGATCTGGTCGGGGTCTATGTGGTCGGGCTCGTGCCCGGCCAGGCCCAGCAGCACGGCCTTGTCGGTGCCGTGGCCCACGCCGGTGGCAGACAGGGAGCCAAACAGTTCCACCGTGACGTGGTGCACGGCGGCCAGGCCCAGGGTGCCCTGCAATTGGCAGGCAAACTGCCGCGCCGCAATCATGGGCCCCACGGTGTGGGAGCTGGACGGGCCGATACCGATCTTGAAGAGGTCGAAAACGCTGACGGACATGGTGGGTGTGTGACCGGAAGGGCTTCGGGCCAGTGCGCTTGTGGCGCGGGCCCTGGGGTATTGAGTGAAGCCGCTTGGGCGGCGGCAGGTGGCGGCGAGGCTAACCGCACACCGCACCTCCGGCATGCTCGCTATCCCTGCCCTGTGACATCGCGCTGGTCAGGGTTAGGGCAACAAATGGTGGCAATTTGCTATAAAAATAATAGCTTATAGCCGTTGATGGATCGGCTATGGGGCGTGATTATGTTTGATTTTTAGGCTGGTGCAAGCGCGCGTGTCAGCGCGCCTTGTGACCCATGAATCTTTCTTCTTACATCACCAGCGCGCGGCCCAGCATCACCACCCAGTCCCAGGCATGCAGGCGTGGGCGGGTGTGCAGGCTGCCGCCTTTGAGGGCCTCGACCTTGTCGAGGATGCGCAAGCCGCCCTGCACCACCAGGCGCAGCTCCCAGCCCGCGCGGCCGGGCAGGCGGTGCACCAGGGGCGCGCCGCTGTACATGGTGGTGCGGGCCCAGTCGGCGCAGTCGGCAATCAGGCGCGCGTTCTCGCGCGTGCTTTGCAGGGCCAGCAGCTCGGCCTGGCAGGCGCCATGGGCAGCGCAGTCGGCGCGCGGCAGGTAGTGGCGGTGGCGGGGGATGTCCACCGACAGGTCTTGCCAGAAGTTGATGAGCTGCAGCGCAGTACAGATCGCGTCGCTTTGCTGCAGCGCCTGCGCGTCGCCCACGCCATACAGGTGCAGCAGCAGGCGCCCCACGGGGTTGGCCGAGCGGCGACAGTAGTCCAGCAGCTCGGCGCGGTCGGCGTAGCCTTCGGCATCGCGGGTTTTCTCCACGTCCTGGGCAAAGGCGCTGAGCAGGTCTTCGAGCAGCGGCACGGGCAGCTGGTGGCTGCGTAGCACGCCTTGCAGCGGCAGGAACACGCTGGCCCAGCGGGGCGAGGGCGGCTGGCCCTGGGCAATCGCGCGCAGATCGGCCAGGTAGGCCGCCAGGTCGGCCAGGCGGGCGGCCGGTGTGGCGTCGCCTTCATCGGCAAGGTCGTCGGCCGTGCGGGCAAAGGCGTAGATGGCGGCGATGGGCTGGCGCAGGTGGGGCGGGCACAGCACAGACGCGACCGGGAAGTTCTCGTAGTGGGTGACGGGCGGGGCGACGGTGGAGGCGGGGGGGGACATGGGGCGGCATTGTCCCATGGCATTGGGGCGTTGATGGCGTTTTGGGCTGCCTGCGACCGTCTGGTGGGCGCAGGCAGCTATGGTTTCAGGAGCGAATAGCGCTGGTCTGCCGGACAGCGCTGAGAAGCCCCTCGCCTCAGAACAGCACGATGTCACTGCCAGTCAAGCTGGTGTTCACGCCCACGAAGATGATGTCCAACGCGCCGTTGCCGGAGCCAAAACCATCCGCGTCGTATTGAACGTAGCCGGTGCCAGCGTTGTAGCGCAGGTACGTGTTGGTGGCTAAATCCACGGTGCCTCCGGCTGTGAGTTGCGTGAAAGTGGCTGTGTCGAGCCAGAGTTGGTCGGAGCCCGACTCGAAATCCGAAAGGTAGTCGTAAATATCGAGCTGGTCGAATACAAAGATGTCTGACCCCTGCCCACCGGCGAGGAAGTCGACGTACGCACCTCCGATCAACGTGTCGTTTCCGTCCTCGCCGGAGAGGTTGTCACTCCACGCGCCGCCCGTCAGTACATTGTTCAGCGCATTGCCTCCGATGTAAGTGCCGTCGGTGTCGGTAGGAGCGACCATGCCGTTTTCTGCGTTGTCGCTGAGTACATAGTAGTCGCTAGCGATGATCACTGTATCCGTGCCAGCGCCCGCATCTTCTAGGACCGCGTCGTACTGGTGGTCCACAAAGTAAGTGTCATTGCCCGTGCCACCGTGAAGCGTGTCTTCGTTCATGCCACCGTCTAGTGTGTCGTCGCCTCCATGGCCGTACAAAACATCGTGGTCATAGCCACCGGAGAGCAGATTGCCGGAAGCATTGCCGATGAGTGTGTTGCGGCCGGTATTGCCCACCAGGTTGACTGCGCCATCGCCGACAATTTCGCCGTTTTCTACGCCGGTACTCAATTCGAACGACCCGGAAGCTAGGGCCACTATCACGGTGTCGGTGCCGCCAATGTTGAAGCCAAAGCCGAAGTTGTAGGTTTCTGTAACCTGGTCACCTGCGGAATCCACAACGTAGCGGTCGTTGCCAAGCCCGCCATACATCACATCGTCGCCCAGACCACCATCCAGGGTGTCGTTTCCATCGTTGCCGGAAATGGAGTCATTGCCTGCGCCACCGGTGATCTGGTTGGCGGCGTCGTTGCCCGAGAGGGAATTGGCCAGGTCATTGCCTGCCAGGCCCACTGCACCCATGCCGGTGAGGGTGCCCTTCTCGATGTGGTCGCCCAGTTGGTAGGAGCCCGCGGGCAGCGCGACGAGCGCAGTATCGGTGCCCTCGGCTTCGCTTTCGACGATCTTGTCGCCCAGCGCATCCACTGAGTAGGTGTCGTTGCCGGCGCCACCCACCATCGAGTCGATGCCGACGCCGCCGTCGAGGGTGTCGTCACCCGCCAGGCCCAGGAGTGTGTCGTTGCCCTTGCCGCCGCTGAGGCGGTCAGCGTAGTCAGTGCCGACAAGCCGGTCGTTGGCGTCGCTGGAGGCCACGGTGATGATGTCTTCCCACAGCAGGCTGGCGTCAGCAAATCGGAAGGTCTCTACATTGCGCGCGGTAACCACGTCGGCACCGAGCGCGAACACGGTGTCTGTGGCAGTGCGGGTGATGGTGTAGTCATGCCACCTGCCGCCCAGGACGAGGGTGTCTTCACCGGCGCCACCGTCAACGGTGTCACGGCCTCCGTTGCCGACCAGCGTGTCGTTGCCCAGGCCTCCACTGAGTACGTTGTTGCCGACGCCGCCGATCAGGGTGTTGTCTTGTGTGTTGCCCGTCAGGTTGACGGCATGAACGCTGTTGGTGGGAAAGAGGCCGGCGTTGAAAGTGAGGGTGGCGCGTTCGACATTCGCCGTGAGCACGTAGGTGCCTGCGGCGCTGAAGGCCACTTGCACCGTGTCGTCCCCTTCACTTGCGGCTTCCGTCACCACGTCCGTAGAAGTGTTGATGACATAGGTGTCGTTGCCTGTACCCCCGGCGAGCCTGTCGGCGCCCAGGCCTCCGTCCAGCGTGTCATCGCCGGTGCCGCCGGTCAGCGCGTTGGCGGCCGCATTGCCCGTAAGCCGGTTGGCGAGTGCATTGCCCGTGATGCCTGCCGCGCCAGTGCCGGCTACCGTGCCGCGTTCTACATTGGCGCCCAGGGTGTAGGTCCCTGTGGCAAGGGTGATCAGCGCCGTATCTGTGCCGCCGCCCTCTGTTTCGATGATCTGATCTCCCACGGCGTCCACCACGTAGGTGTCGTCGCCTGCGAGGCCGGTCATGGTGTCATTGCCCTTGTAGCCGTCGAGGGTGTCGGCTCCGTCCGTGCCCACCAAGCTATCCCCCAGGTCGCTGGGGACGCCTGCGATCAGTTCGGACAGCGCAACAGATTGGTCGGCAAACTGAAAGGTTTCCACGCCACGCACGGTGATCACCTCGGTAGCGTCCGTGGTGTTCGTCAGAACGGTACTGGTCGTGGTTCCGCTCACGGTGCGGGTGATGGTGTAGTCGGCACGTGCCCCTTCGAAAACTGCGGTGTCGTTGCCTGCGCCGCCGTCCAAGGTGTCCCGACCACCGCCACCCATGAGCAGATCGTCGCCAAGTCCCCCCAGCAGCTGGTTGCTGCCGGCGCCACCGGTAAGCGCGTTGTTGCCGCTGTTGCCTGTGAGGTGGACGCCGTTGAGGTCGGTGAAGATGGCCTGCCCTCCTCTTGCAACGGCCTGCTGGGAGAATTCAAAGATGAGCATTTGGGCAAGCTGAGTAATTTCCTTATCACTCTTCCCCACTAAATAAGGGGCAAAGAAAAGGTTTACTGCATCCCACCCGATTGCCCCGGCAAAATGGCTCTGTAGTGCAGCAGCAAACTTAACCATATGGGCAAGGAGTGTCTCTGGGTGCTTAGCTGGTTTGGCCATAGTAAGTGAGTTAGTCAGGTTCAGACCAAACTTCTTGACATACTCAAGGTTCTGGCCCGAGCAGTAAGGGCGGTCAATCATACCCAGGTCATGGATGTGGATGTCGCCACGGATATGGGCATCGGCCACATCTTCTGAAAAGACATTCAAGAGGGCGTATTCCTTCT
>OGCL01001141.1_pt1 | contig 23979 bp, 23 predicted proteins | sample 1570041 | NCBI WGS metagenome assembly OGCL01 (sample SAMN06266162, study PRJEB24511) | hot springs metagenome | isolation source: Hot spring water | place: South Africa: Limpopo | collected 2015-06-22 | reverse complement strand
CTGGCCGCGCAGAGCGAGCTGAACGGCCGCATCTGGGCCTCGATGAAGGCCTTCCAGGAGCAGGTCAAGCCGATGCATGAGATTTCCGAGAAGGAACTGTACAACTGGCGTTGACTGCCCTGACGAACGGAGCCACCGGGCTCCGTTCGCCTACCAGGACCAGCGGAGCGTCTGCCGGCACCGCCGGACGCGACCAACGGTCGCAAGCAAAAGCTCGTAACATACTGCCCCTCGCCAACCCCTGCCCGGGTCGGCAGGATGGCGCGCGTACCTCCACTTAATTCAAGCGGGAACACTCAATGCAACGTGTGCTTAGCATTTTCATGGCGCTGTGTATCAGCCTGACCTTCGCGCTGGATGCCCACGCCAAGCGCTTTGGCGGCGGCAAGAGCTTCGGCTCGGCACCGAGCCACCAGACCCGCCAGGCGCCCCAGCAGACCCAGGCCGCACCGTCCCAGGCCGGCAAGCAGGCTGCGGCTGCGCCCAGTGGTGCCTCGCGCTGGCTCGGCCCGCTGGCCGGTCTGGCCGCCGGCGGCCTGCTCGCCTCGATGTTCATGGGCGACGGCTTCGAGGGCATCCAGTTCATGGATATCCTGATCTTCGGCCTGATCGCCTTCCTGCTGTTCCGCTTCCTCGCCGCCCGTCGCCGCCAGCAGCAACCAGCCATGGCCGGTCACGCTCCAATGCAGCGCGAGATGCCGCAGCAACCCGCAACCTCCATCTTCGGTGGCAGCGCCGCCCCGGTCGCCGCCGCTCCGGTGATCAATGCGCCGGCCTGGTTCAACGAGCAGAACTTCGTTGCGGCCGCGCGCGAGCACTTCCTCTCGCTGCAGCAGCACTGGGACGCCAACGAGATGGACAAGATCGCCGAGTTCGTTACCCCGCAGCTGCTGGGTTTCCTCAAGCAGGAGCGCGCCGAGATCGGTGATGCCTATCAGTCGACCTACATCGACGATCTGCAGATCCAGCTCGACGGCGTCGACGACAACGCCGAGAAGACCACCGCAACGCTGACCTTCAGCGGCGTGGCCAAGACCTCGCGCTTCGACCAGGGCGAACCCTTCAGCGAGAGCTGGCGCATGGAGCGTGTGCAGGGCGAGAACCAGCCCTGGCTGGTGGCCGGTATCCGTCAGAACGCCTGATCGGCACCGTTCCGGAACCCACACCGGCCTGCCTCCGGACAGGCCACGATAACCCCGCCCCGGCGGGGTTTTTCGTTTCTGCCGCGCCCTCCTCGACCTTTTGCTGCGCAAAAAAAACCGGCCGCGGAGCAAACCGCGGCCGGCACAGCGACGCATCCGATCATTTCCTGAGGAAGTCCAGCAGGTCCTGATTGAAGCGCGCCTTGTGGGTGTCGGTCAGGCCGTGCGGTGCACCGGAGTAGACGATCAGCTTCGCGTCCTTGATCTGCGCTGCGGATGCCTTGCCGGAGATGTCCAGCGGCACGATCTGGTCGTCGTCGCCATGGATCACCAGGGTCGGCACGTCGAACTTCTTCAGGTCCTCGCGGAAGTCGGTGGCCGAGAAGGCGGCGATGGAGTCATAGGTGTTCTTGTGCCCGGCCTGCATGCCCTGCGCTCGCCAGTTGTCGATCAGCCCTGGGGAAACCTTCGCGCCCGGCCGGTTGAAGCCGTAGAACGGGCCGGAGGCAAGATCCAGGTATAGCTGCGCACGATCTTCCAGCGAGGCCTTGCGAATGCCGTCGAACACCTCCAGCGGCAGGCCACCCGGGTTATCCGCGGTTTTCAGCATCATCGGGGGCACGGCGCTGACCAGCACGGCCTTCTTCACCCGCCCGGTGCCGTGCCGACCGATGTAGCGCGCCACCTCCCCGCCACCGGTGGAGAAACCCACCAGGGTCACGTCCTGCAGGTCGAGCGCGTCGATCACCGCGGCCAGGTCATCGGCGTAGTGATCCATGTCGTTGCCTTCCCAGGGCTGGCTGGACCGGCCATGGCCGCGGCGGTCATGGGCGACCACGCGATAGCCCTCGGATGCGAGAAACAGCATCTGCGATTCCCAGCTGTCGGAACTCAGCGGCCAGCCGTGGCTGAAGGTCACCACCGGGCCGTCCTTCGGGCCCCAGTCCTTGTAGTAGAGCTGCACGCCATCGGCGGTAGTGATGGTGCTGCCTGTATGTGCGACAACAGCGGCGCTGCCGGGCTTCGCCGGTTGTGCGGCCTGGGCGGCGAAGGCGGGCTGCAGCGCGATGGCCAGCAACGGCAGGGCGAGGGTACGGGTGATCGGATTCATGGCATGGGTCTCCTGTTCGAAAGGGTGGCGGTCCGGCTCAGTCGGCGATGACCAGCGTGACGTCGATGTTTCCGCGGGTAGCGTTGGAATAGGGGCAGACGATGTGGGCCTGCTCGACCAGGTTCTGCAGCAGGTCGCGGGCAACGCCGGGGGCACTGATGGTCAGCTCGGCCTCAATGCCGAAGCCGGTGGGGATCTGGCCGATGCCGACCTTGCCGGTGATGCGCGTATCCACCGGCAGAGTGACCTTCTGCTTGCCGGCGACGAACTTCAGCGCCCCGAGAAAGCAGGCCGAGTATCCGGCGGCGAACAGCTGCTCGGGATTGGTCCCGGCACCACCGGCGCCGCCCAGCTCGCGCGGCGTGGACAGCTGCACGTCAAGCGCCTGGTCGGAGGAGCTGGCGCGGCCTTCGCGGCCGCCGGTGGCGGTGGCAGTAGCGGTGTAGAGAATCTTCTCGATGGACATGATGACTCCTGTTTCGGGTTGCCGGAGCGGTGTTGCCCGGTAAGCGCTATTCTCCTCAGCACGAAAAACTATTGGTGACGTAAAGTCTTTGAAAATTGATCAGGAGTACAAAGATGGCTGACCGCCTCGCTGCACTGATGACGCACTTCCCGATGCGCGCCCAGGTGTTCAACACCGGGCCGCTGTGCGGCATCAACACGTTGCAGAGCGATGGCGTGCACGGGCAACTGCACCTGATTCGCCGCGGTGCGGTGGAGGTCCGCTACGGCCGGGAAACACTGCACGTCACGCAGCCGAGCCTGCTGCTGTTCCCGCGACCGCTGACGCATCGCTTCATCACCGCGCCGGACTGCGAGGTGGACATGGTCTGCGCGAACCTGACGTTCGAGGGGGGCAGGGCCAACCCGATCGCCTCTGCCCTGGCCGATCTGGTCTGCCTGCCGCTGGATGGCGTATGGGGCGCCGAGCCGGTGCTCTCACTGCTGTTCGAGGAAGCCTTCGAACAGCGCTGCGGGCGCATGGCGCTGGTGGAGCGGCTGGTGGAGGTGGTGATGATCCAGATCCTGCGTCAGCTGATGGAAAGTGACGAGGTCAGCGGCGGCCTGCTCTCCGGCCTCGCCCATCCGCGTCTGCGCAACGCGCTGGTGGCCATGCACGAAGCGCCCGCACAGGACTGGACGCTCGACAACCTCGCCGGCGTCGCCGGAATGTCGCGTAGCGCCTTCGCCACCAGCTTCCGCGAAACGCTCGGGCAGACGCCCGGCCAGTATCTGCAGGGCTGGCGCGTCCGCCTGGCGCAGAAGGCGCTGCAGCGCGGGCGGCCGCTGAAGGTGATCGCCACCGAGGTCGGCTACGGCAGCGAAGCGGCGCTTTCCCGCGCATTCAAGGCCCAAGCCGGACAATCGCCGCGGGAATGGAAAAACCAGCTTGCCGCCTCGACAGGCGCCTGAAGCCTCCATGTGACCGATCGGCTGGCTGCAAGGGCAGCGGCGGCACCCGGAATTAATCCTTCACTTTCCGAAAGCTTGACTAAGCTGCTTTAGCAGACGCCGGCAAAGCATCGGCGTTTCAGCCTGATAAGAAGGAGAACCTCCGATGGACATGAACCGTCGACAGTTCTTCAAGGTCTGCGGTGTGGGCCTTGGGGCGTCGAGCATGGCGGCATTGGGCATGGCCCCGCCGACGGCGTATGCCGAGTCGATCCGGCATTTCAAACTGACCAACACCCGTGAAACCCGCAACACCTGCCCCTACTGCTCCGTCGGCTGCGGGCTGATCCTCTACAGCCAGGGCAGCGGCGGCAAGAACGTCGCACAGAACATCATCCACATCGAAGGCGACTCCGATCACCCGGTCAACCGCGGCACGCTCTGCCCGAAGGGCGCCGGCCTGCTGGACTTCGTTCACAGCCCCAACCGCCTGACCCATCCGGAAGTCCGCGAAGCCGGCAGCAACGAGTGGAAGCGCATCGAGTGGAGCGAAGCCCTCGACCGCATCGCCCGACTGATGAAGGACGACCGCGACGCCAACTTCATCGAGCGCAACGACAAGGGCCAGACGGTCAACCGCTGGCTGAGCACGGGCTTCCTCGCCGCTTCGGCGTCCTCCAACGAGGCCGGTTACATCACCCACAAGGTGGTGCGCTCGCTCGGCATGCTGGGATTCGACAACCAGGCACGTGTCTGACACGGCCCGACGGTGGCAAGTCTTGCCCCGACGTTTGGCCGCGGCGCCATGACCAATCACTGGAGCGATATCCAGAACGCCGATCTGATCCTGATCATGGGCGGTAATGCCGCCGAAGCGCACCCGTGCGGCTTCAAATGGGTCACCGAAGCCAAGGCGCGCAACAAGGCGCGGCTGATCGTGGTCGATCCGCGCTTCACCCGTTCGGCCTCGGTGGCTGACATGTATGCGCCGATCCGCACCGGTACCGACATCGCCTTCCTCGGCGGGCTGATCAACTACCTGCTGGAAAACGACAAGATCCAGCACGAGTACGTGGTCAATTACACCGACGTCTCGTTCATCGTGAAGGAAGGCTTCGGTTTCGAGGACGGCCTGTTCAATGGCTATGACGCCGAGAAGCGCAGCTACCCGGACAAATCCACCTGGAGCTACGAGCTGGACGAGGACGGCTTCGCCCGCGTCGACAAGAGCCTCACCCATCCGCGCTGCGTCTATAACCTGCTCAAGCAGCACTACAGCCGCTATACACCGGAGGTGGTCAGCAACATCTGCGGCACGCCGCAGGACAAGATGCTGCAGATCTGGGAAACCATCGCCGAGACCTCGGCCCCGGGCAAGGTCATGACCATCATGTACGCCCTGGGCTGGACGCAGCACTCGGTGGGCTCGCAGATGATCCGGACCGGCGCCATGGTGCAGCTGCTGCTCGGCAACATCGGCATGCCCGGTGGCGGCATGAATGCCCTGCGAGGGCACTCCAACATCCAGGGCCTGACCGACCTGGGGCTGCTCTCCAACCTGTTGCCGGGCTACATGACGCTGCCGCTGGAGGCCGAGCAGGACTACACCGCGTACATCGCCAAACGCACCGCCAAGCCGCTGCGCCCGGGGCAGCTCTCCTACTGGCAGCACTACGAGAAATTCCATGTCAGCCTGATGAAGGCCTGGTATGGCAAGAACGCCAAGGCGGAGAACAACTGGGGCTACGACTGGCTGCCGAAGCTGGATATCCCCGGCTACGACGTGCTCAAGGTGTTCGACATGATGTACCAGGGGCAGGTCAACGGCTATTTCTGCCAGGGCTTCAACCCCATCGCCTCGTTCCCCAACAAGGCCAAGGTGAGCGCGGCGCTGGCCAAGCTCAAGTACCTGGTGATCATGGACCCGCTGGCCACCGAGACCTCGGAGTTCTGGCGCAACGCCGGCGAGTACAACGACGTCGACACCGCCAGCATCCAGACCACGGTGTTCCGCCTGCCGACCACCTGCTTCGCCGAGGAGGACGGCTCGCTGGTGAACAGCGGCCGCTGGCTGCAATGGCACTGGAAGGCCGCCGAGCCGCCAGGCCAGGCGAAGACCGACGTGGTGATCATGGGCGGGCTGTTCCATCGCCTGCGCGAGCTCTACAGCAAGGAAGGCGGTGCCTATGCCGAACCGCTGCTGAACATCGACTGGGCCTATCGCCAGCCGGAAGAACCGACCGCAGAGGAAATTGCCCAGGAGTACAACGGCAAGGCACTGGCCGACGTCTTCGACCTGCAGACCGGCGCCCAGCTGGCCAAGGCCGGCGAGTTGCTGCCGGGCTTCGGCCTGCTGCGCGCCGACGGCACCACCTCGAGTGGCTGCTGGATCTTCTGCGGCTCCTGGACCCAGGCCGGCAACCAGATGGCCCGTCGCGACAACGCCGACCCTTACGGCATGGGCCAGACGCTTGGCTGGGCCTGGGCCTGGCCGGCCAACCGGCGCATCCTCTACAACCGCGCCTCGGCCGATCCGGCCGGCAATCCATGGGATGCGCAGAAGAAGCGTCTGGTCTGGTGGGACGGCGGCAAGTGGGGCGGTACCGACGTGCCGGACTTCAAGGTCGATTCACGTCCGGAAGATGGCATGAACCCCTTCATCATGAACCCCGAAGGGGTGGCGCGGCTGTTCGCCGTGGACAAGATGAACGAGGGGCCATTCCCCGAGCACTACGAGCCGTTCGAGACACCAATCGGACGCAACCCGCTGCATCCGGACAATCGCCAGGCGATCAGCAACCCCGCCGCACGGGTGTTCAAGAACGACATGGAGTTGTTCGGCAGCGCCGACGAGTTCCCCTACGCTGCGACCACTTACCGCCTCACCGAGCATTTCCACTTCTGGACCAAGCACTGCCGGCTCAACGCGATCACCCAGCCCGAGCAGTTCGTCGAGATCGGCGAGGTGCTGGCCAAGGAGCTCGGCATCGCCGCCGGCGAGCGGGTCAAGGTGTCGTCCAACCGCGGCTATATCAAGGCGGTGGCGGTGGTGACCAAGCGCATCAAGCCGCTGACGGTGGACGGCAAGACCGTGCACCAGATCGGCATCCCGCTGCACTGGGGCTTCGCCGGCGTGGCGCGCAACGGTTACCTGACCAACACGCTGACGCCGTTCGTCGGTGACGCCAACACCCAGACGCCGGAGTTCAAGTCGTTCCTGGTCAACGTGGAGAAGGCATGATGGCTACTCAAGACGTGATTGCCCGCTCCGCCACGACCACCGAGCGGCCGTCGATCCGCGAGATCGGCGAAGTGGCGAAACTGATCGACACCTCCAAGTGCATCGGCTGCAAGGCCTGCCAGGTGGCGTGTTCGGAATGGAACGACCTGCGCGACGAGGTCGGCACCAGCCACGGGACCTACGACAACCCGATCGACCTCACCGCCGAATCCTGGACGGTGATGAAGTTCGCCGAGTACGAGAACCCCGGCAGCGGCAACCTCGAATGGCTGATCCGCAAGGACGGCTGCATGCATTGCGCCGACCCGGGTTGCCTCAAGGCCTGCCCGGCGCCGGGGGCGATCGTGAAGTACGCCAACGGTATCGTCGACTTCAACCAGGACCACTGCATCGGCTGCGGCTATTGCATCACCGGTTGCCCGTTCGACATCCCGCGCATCTCCGAGAAGGACAAGAAGGCCTACAAGTGCACGCTCTGTTCCGACCGCGTGTCGGTCGGGCTGGAGCCGGCCTGCGTGAAGACCTGCCCCACCGGCGCCATCGTCTTCGGCAGCAAGGAGGACATGAAGGAGCATGCCGCCGGGCGCATCGCCGACCTCAAGGAGCGGGGTTTCGACCAGGCCGGCCTGTACGACCCCGATGGCGTCGGCGGTACGCACGTGATGTACGTGCTGCACCATGCCGATCAGCCCTCGCTGTACAACGACCTGCCGAACGAGCCCACCATCAGCCCGCTGGTCAGCCTGTGGAAGGGCGTGACCAAGCCCCTCGCCCTGCTGGGCATGGGCGCGGCGGTGCTGGCCGGCTTCTTCCACTACACGCGGGTCGGCCCGATCCGCGTCGAGGAGGAGGACGACAAGGCCGAGCTCAGCGAACCCGTGGTGCATCAGGTCGACCCTTCGGTGCATGTGGTCGATCCCAAGGAGCCGCGACCCTGACCGCGCGGCCCCGTTCGCGGGGCCGCCTTCCGTGTCCGCTCGCTCAAGGAGTCAACGATGAACAACAACGAGATCGAACGCTACAACCCCTCGCAACGGACCAACCACTGGATCGTCGCGATTCTCTTCGTGCTCGCCGCGCTGTCCGGCCTGGCACTGTTCCATCCGGCGCTGTTCGGCCTCTCCGGGCTGTTCGGCGGCGGCACCTGGACGCGCATCCTGCACCCCTTCATCGGGGTCGCGATGTTCGTCTTCTTCCTCTGGCTGGCGATCCGCTTCGCTGGGCACAACCGCATCGAAGCACGCGACCGCCAGTGGCTCCGGCAGATCAACGACGTGGTGCACAACCGCGAGGAAAAGCTGCCGGAAGTCGGCCGCTACAACGCCGGGCAGAAGGTGCTGTTCTGGGTGCTGATCCTCAGCATGCTGGTGCTGCTGCTCAGCGGCATCGTCATCTGGCGCGAGTACTTCAGCAGCTTCTTCGGCATCGTCTCGCTGCGCTGGGCCAGCCTGCTGCATGCGGCCGCCGCCTTCGTGCTGATCGTCAGCATCATCGTGCACATCTACGCAGCCATCTGGATCAAGGGGTCGATGGGCTCGATGCTCTACGGCACCGTCAGCCGGGCCTGGGCGCGCAAGCACCATCCGGCCTGGTACCGGGAGATCAACCAGCGCAAGTAAGCGCCGCCAAGCACGCCGGAGATTCCCGCCGCCGCGGGAATCTTCGCCCGTGCATGCCATCGAAAGCCGAGCTATAACCGTGACGGACTATGCTGTTCGGCATAACCACAAGAAAAGGAGTCCTGCGTGGCAGGCACCATTCTCGAGCCCGGGCAGATCGAAGCCGCTGCCAGCAAACCACCCTTCACCAACCTGCCGCCGCGAGATCTGTTCGCCCTGCGCAGCGCGCGCCTCGCCAAGCTCGCCGAAGATCATCCGCTGGCCGACTACCTGCGCCTGCTCGCCGGCGTATGCCAGGCGCAGCAGCAGGTGCTGGACAACCCGCCTGCCAACGCACCGCTCGACCCTGCGCGCACCCGCGAATGCTTCAAGCACGCCATGCCGCCGCTGGCCGCCGACACCCTGGTGCGCGAAGGGGCGTGGCTGCCGCTGCTCGATGCCTGGCTGGATGCCTTCACTGTGCCGGACAACCTGTCGGTCATCGCTGCCATCGACCAGCTGCGCCGCGCCGACAGCGGCCAGCGCAAGGCCTGGGCCGTGGCGTTGGTCAGTGGCCAGTACGACAGCCTGCCGCCGGCGCTGGTGCCCTTTCTCGGCGCCGCGCTGCAACTGGCCTGGACCCACTGGTTGCTCCAGCTCGACCTCTCCGACCTGCGCGAACGCGAAGACCAGACCCTCTGCCCCTGCTGCGGCGCACCGCCCATGGCCGGGGTGATTCGCCACCGCGGGCAGCTCAACGGCCTGCGCTACCTGGTCTGCTCCCTGTGCGCCTGCGAATGGCACTACGTGCGCCTGAAATGCAGCCACTGCCGCAGCACCAAGAAGCTCGACTACCTGCACTTCGAAGGCTCGCCCAACGGCATCAAGGCCGAGGCGTGCCCCGAATGCAACGGCTACCTCAAGCAGCTCTATCTGGAGCTGGCACCGGACGGCGAAAGCCTGTCCGCCGACCTGGCGACGCTGGACCTCGACCTGCTGCTGGCCGATCAGGGCTACAACCGCCAGGCACCCAACCTGCTGCTGGCACCGGGGAACGAGGCATGAGCAGCAGCCATCTGCCCTCGGTGGACAAGCTGCTGCGCGATCCGGCCTGCCAGCCACTGCAGCAGCGTTACGGCCGCCAGGCCCTGCTGGCGACGCTGCGCGATCTGCTCGACGAACTGCGCGAACCGGCTCGCCGTGGCCAGCTGGCCGCGCTGGAACTGTCCGAAGCGGTGCTCGCCGGGCGCGCCGGCGAACGCCTGGCCAGCCAGCACAAGAGCCGCGTGCGGCGAGTGTTCAACCTCACCGGCACAGTGCTGCACACCAACCTCGGTCGCGCCCTGTTGCCGGATGAGGCCATCGAGGCGATCACCCTTGCGGCGCGCTACCCGCTCAACCTGGAATTCGATCTCGCCACCGGCAAGCGCGGCGATCGCGACGACCTCATCGAAGGACTGATCCGCGAGCTGACCGGCGCCGAGGCGGTCACCGTGGTCAACAACAACGCCGCCGCCGTGCTGCTGGCCTTGAACAGCCTCGGCGCACGCAAGGAAGGCATCATTTCCCGTGGCGAGCTGATCGAGATCGGTGGCGCCTTCCGCATCCCGGACATCATGGCCCGCGCCGGCGTGAAGCTGCATGAAGTCGGTACCACCAACCGCACCCACGCCAAGGATTACGAAGCGGCCATCAACCCTCGCTCAGGGCTGTTGATGCGCGTGCATACCAGCAACTACAGCGTGCAGGGTTTCACTGCCAGCGTCGCCACCGCGGAGCTGGCGCGCATCGCCCATACCCACGATCTGCCGTTGCTGGAAGATCTGGGCAGCGGCAGCCTGCTCGACCTCTCGCGCTGGGGCCTGCCCAAGGAGCCGACGGTGCAGGAAGCGCTGCGCGACGGCGCCGACATCGTCACCTTCAGCGGCGACAAGCTGCTCGGCGGCCCGCAGGCCGGGCTGATCGTCGGCAGCAAGGCGCTGATCCAGAAGATCAAGAAGAACCCGCTCAAGCGCGCCCTGCGCGTCGACAAACTGACCCTTGCGGCGCTGGAAGCGGTGCTCAACCTCTATCGCGACCCCGACCGCCTGGCCGAACGCCTCACCAGCCTGCGCCTGCTCAGCCGCCCGCAGGCGGAGATACGCATCCAGGCTGAACGCATCGCTCCGGCGCTGGCCGCCGTGCTCGGCGAGAGCTGGCAAGTCTCAGTAACCGATGCCCTGGGCATGATCGGCAGCGGCGCGCAGCCGGTGGCCCGTCTGCCCAGCGCCGCCCTGTGCATCCGCCCGCAGCAGCCCAAGCGCCTGCGCGGCCGCAGCCTGCGTCAGCTTGAAGAAGCGCTGCGCTGCCTGCCGATTCCGGTCCTCGGGCGCATCGACGACGATGCCCTCTGGCTCGACCTGCGCCAACTGGACGACGAGCCGGCCTTCCTCCAGCAACTGGCGCACCTGCAAGAGGAGCTGGCCCGTTGATCGTCGGGACCGCCGGCCATATCGACCATGGCAAGACCGGACTGCTCCACGCCCTCACCGGGCAACAAGGCGACCGCCGTCGCGAGGAGCGCGAGCGTGGCATCACCATCGACCTCGGCTACCTCTACGCCGACCTCGGCGAAGGCAGCCTCACCGGTTTTATCGACGTGCCGGGCCACGAGCGCTTCGTCCACAACATGCTGGCCGGCGCCAGCGGCATCGACTGCGTACTGCTGGTGGTGGCTGCCGATGACGGCGTGATGCCGCAGACCCGTGAACACCTGGCCATTGTCGAGTTGCTCGGCATCCGCCGGGCACTGGTGGCGCTGACCAAGATCGATCGCGTCGAGCCGGCGCGCATCGCCGAAGTCGAGCAACAGATCGAAAACCTGCTGGCAGCCGGAGCACTGGCCGGAACGCCGATCTTTCCGGTTTCCAGCATCCGCGGCGATGGCATCGACGCACTGCGCGCCGCGCTGATCGACGAAGCCGCGCGCACCGCCGCCCGCAGCGACAGCGGCCATTTCCGCCTGGCCATCGACCGCGCCTTCAGCGTCACTGGCGCAGGCGTGGTGGTCACCGGCACTGCCTTTGCCGGGCGCGTGCGAATCGGCGACGAACTGCTTCTCGGCCCCGCCGGCAAACGCGTGCGCGTCCGCGGCCTGCACGCGCAGAACCGCGAAGCGGACGAAGCCCATGCCGGCCAGCGCGTGGCCCTGAATCTTGTCGGCGAGCGGCTGGCAGTGGAGCAGATCCATCGCGGCGACTGGCTGCTGCACCCACTGCTGCACGCACCGACCCAACGCGTCGACGTCGACTTCCAGCTGCTGCCCGGCGAAGCCCACGAACTCAAGCAGTGGACGCCCGTGCACGTGCACCTCGGCGCCCAGGACGTCACCGCCCGCGTCGCCCTGCTCGAAGGCACGAGCCTGGCGCCGGGCGAACACGCCTTCGCCCAGCTACTGCTCAACGCGCCGAGCCACGCGGTACATGGCGACCGCATCGTCCTGCGCGACCAGTCCGCCCAGCGCACCCTTGGCGGTGGCCGTGTGCTCGACCCCTTTGCACCGCCACGCAATCGCCGTCGTGCCGCGCGGCTGGAGCAACTTCGCGCCCTCAACCAGCCGAGCCTGGAGCAGGCATTGCCGCCACTGCTCGCCAGCGCCACCAATGGCATCGACCCGCAAGGCCTGGAACGCCATTTCAACCGCCCGCGCGAAGGCTGGCAGCTCCCGCACGGCGTATTGGAGATCGGCACGCGGCTGGGCCCACGGCTGTTCGACCAGGCCCGCTGGCGCGAACTCGAAACCGCGCTGCTCGACTCACTCCAGCGTTTTCACGAAGAACAACCCGACGAACTTGGCCCCGACCGCGACCGCCTGCGTCGCTACGCCCTGCCGCAGCTGGAGCGGCCGGTGTTCATCGCCCTGCTGGAACAGGCACTGGCCGCCGGCCACATCGAAACCAGCGGCCCGTGGCTGCACCGCCCCGATCACCGGGTGCGCCTGAGCGATGCGGAAGAAGACTTGAAAGCGCGCCTGTGGCCATTGCTCGAAGCCGGCCATTTCGACCCACCCTGGGTCCGCGACCTGGCCCGCGACCTCGGCGTCGACGAAATGCAGATGCGCAACCTGCTACGCAAGCTCGCCCGTCTCGGCCTGCTGCAACAGGTGGTGAAAGATTTGTTCTACCCCGAGTTCACCATTCGCCAACTCGCGGGGCATGTACTGCAACTGGAAGCGCAAAGCGGCGTGATCCGCGCCGCCGCCTTCCGCGACCGCATCCAGCTCGGCCGCAAACGCAGCATCCAGCTGCTCGAACACTTCGACCGCATCGGCCTCACCCGCCGCTTCGGCAACGAACGCAAAGTCCGGCAGGACAGCGCCTTGGCGATCCAGTCAGGCCTGGGGTAGGCTGGTCGCCGCTTCCTTTCCCACATCAAGACCAGATAAGGAAGGCAATCGCACCCGGTGGTGCGGCCGGGCTTCAAATCTGTTTTTGTTCGGACTACATTGGCAAAAACTAGCCAATAGGTGAAAAGCAGGGATCGATTTCGGCCTTTAATGGCCTACTCAAGCCATCAACTTCGACACTTTATCGACACTACTTAGCCAGCTCGTTTGCGGGGCTACTGGAACCTTTTCCGAGTAGTGCATCGATACAAAACCAAGCGACCCTATCTGGGAATAGCAACGACGAGATAATGGCTAACCGTGCATCAATCAAGGATTGAGGAGTTCCGACCGAACTGGGCCAGTAACGTTCTAAATCATCAACCCTAAATACATCATAGCCGATCGCCCATACGTAATTATTCCCGCCATGCATTACTCTATCACCAAAGCTTTTGTAGTCACTTGGCAAGTAGGCCAGGAATGAAACCCCATCGAGCTTCCAAAGCGACTCGTCAAATGTTTCGTTTAAATTTAGAGCGGTGGCGGCTTTTAGAAGGACGGTGAGCAGCTCGATTGGTCGCTCAATTAGATCATCAAAACCTTCTTGCTGCGGATTGTTTCTAAATAGCAAATAATTAAGCACTTTATCGGCTGACAAGTCACATCGGCATAATCTCCCCGCGCAATCCGTTATCGACATAAATAACAAACTAGCGAGCAGTTCCGCTTCATCCATTAGGCCTAGGCTCACAGCCCTTGCGATAACTAAACCCCAATATGGCGCCTGTACGTCGTTGATTGCCAAAACACTGTTAGGGTAATTTTCCAGCACAAATTGCAGCAATCTTGTGAACTGATCTTTCGCTTGAGCATTCTGTTCATCGTTGGAACTGATTAACGTCGAAGCTGCCGACCAGCCCAATATTTTTGAAATCCTGATTGGAAGGTAATATAACTCGGACATCCCAATTCCGCTGGGCGAAAGAATCGCGTACTTGCTAAGCTGCAATTCCTCAAACAGGGATTCCGTTGCGTTCATTATTTCGGCGCAACACTGATCCATCAAATCCTGTGTGCGCTGAGCAATCTCTGCATCAGATGTGTAGGGAATGAGGCAGGATGCGAGAGCAGCAGATACCTGACAAGGCCTATACATGTCATCTGATTCTTGAGCCCTAACTGAGAACGTCGTGGCAAGGCGATAAATCAAACCACTTAATACAGCCGAATCTTGTTTACATGACTCAAGCAACTCTTTAGTAGCTGAGCTAAATTTTTCTGGCTCCCATTCCGTGTGCAGTGCATTATATAAAGACCACAGATTTTTTTGGGTTAAGCCTGCAGACTCTTCATCAGCCGATGGCCACTCTTGAATCAAGCTCCTTAAGGGCGCAGTTGAATCACTTCCATATCTAGGATTCCTGCAGAAACTAGGAGGACCATATAAATTCAATCCCCATACGATCGGGTTTTGGTCAAATTTTGCGAGATGCACAGAAATGCGCCGACCTATTTCTACCAAATCTAATGCACTATTACTGTCCTGAATAAAATCTTTGCCTTCGATACAATCTAATATTGCGCTTGTTCCGAATCCTCCGCTTGGAGTCTCACCGGCCGTTTGATCTTTGCCTGCAGTTGCAACTAGAGTTACTGATGGCGTGCCTGCGTCGCCGAGAAGCTCCGGCTTAAGAAGCATACTCAAATCAGTTATTAGCCCGCCACTTTCGCAGGCATCAATAATAATATTTGTCTGGTTAGGCCTCGCTTCATTGAGGCACTTGAAAAGGTCTGCTAGTGAGAACCCGGACATCGAAAGTGAGCCACAGCGAGAATCTTTCACTAACATATAGAAACTGCTGGACGACACATGACCATGTCCAGCAAAGAAAAAAGTGAATGCTTCTACATTTGGTGCCGAAAGCAAAGTCTCTTGGATGCACTCTCTGACCTCGTTTATTGTAGGAGATAGGAGCAACCTTGAAGAGGCCATATCGTAATCGCCTACCTCTTCCCGAACTAGGCACTCGAACATTCTTCTGGCATCTCTTTCTGCGCCGTTTAGTGGGCCGACATGCTGGTAAGCGTCACACCCTATCGCAATCAAGACTCTCATTCTGAATCTCCATATCTCAAAAACCGAGCCTTTCTGCTTTCCTCCGTCTCTTGAGCCTTCTTTATTTTCTCAGCTTTAATTGCCTCAATTCTCGCTTCCATATCCGGCGGAATTTCTTTCATTTGCGCGATAAAAGTTTCAAATGCCACCGGCCCCATGTGCATCTGAGGGAGCCTTACATTTCCATCTTTATCTGCCGTAAACTCGATTGTCTCTAGCATTTTTAAAAAAGCCGCTGGTGCTGAGCCCTCGGCCTTCGCATCCACAACATTCCCTGAAAGCTCGCACGAGTCGCTTATTGTTGAATACATTGTTTGGGCAAATGACTTACGCATTTGATCCAAAACCGATTCGATTGCTTTCGGAATTACTGAAAGGTCATGATCTATGATCTGTTGATGCTTTATAGAGAATTCAGTTCTGTGCTCACGCATTCCACTTATAAAAGCCTGAGGCGCACCGGGATGAGAAAATTCGCCACCGTGCTTAAGGGACTGCAAGTTTTGCGACGGAATATACTGCCCAACAGAGCGCTTATACAGCGCGTCTAGAAACTTATAAAATGAGCTATGAAATTCCCGGCTCGCCTCTGGCTCATCAAAATAACTTCTTCGCTTCTCTTTGCCGTCCAACTCGCCACCCTTAGATTAGGTTGACTTACAGTTAATCTCGATAGTTCAGACTAACGATTGCCCTGCAATTGCGCTCTTCGATACTACCGTCTTTATATGGCCAGCACGCTTGAGCCTTCATGCTTCGCTTTTGCCCAACGACAATAACTTCCTTGTTAGCTGTTATTTTTTTATGCTTGATGGGCTGAGGCGGCTCTTGAAAACTTAGTACGTTATCCGCACCGCGAGGCTTATAGTTCTTATCGTTGAATACGGTTCGCTTGGACGGCGACTCAGTCGTAACCGCTAGGGATTGAGGTGATTGCGGTTGAGGCGTTGCACCTCTCGCGGCCACTTCCTCCACTACCCGGTCCCAATCCCTGGTCGCTGCTGGCTCTGCTCGCGCGATCTCGGCGACGGGGGCTGGCTTGGGTTGGACGCGCTTATCGGCGATGCCCTGGACGGTGCCTTTGAGGAATGCCGAACTCACCATCTGTAGCGCGGCCAGCGTGATCGCGGTGCCGATCAGCCCTGGTATCAGCCATGCTACGGCTCCCTTGCGCGGGCGCCTTCTGATGTAGTCCGGGGCGTCGTTCCATTCAGCCTTCATATTCCATTCCCTCGGACGCGCCCGCGCCTCGTCATTCCTTACGGACCGCTACCCTGTGCTGGCTGGCCAGCCCGAACGGGACTGCGTGTGATAGTTCGGGCCACGGCTCGATGTTGCCACTCAAGCGGCGATACATGCTAGCTTTCGTCCCGGCCCGCTCTGTTGCTATTCCTCAGTCGGGCGCAACAGAAACACGCCAAAACCATCGTTCATGGAAGGCAATCGCACCCGGTGGTGCGGCCGGGCTTCAACCCCGGTTGGGGGCGGCAGCCGCTCCCGGGTGAGTTCGACTCTCACTGCCTTCCGCCAATTCCCGCTCTGAAAGCCCCGAACTACACGGCCTCCAGCTACTCGACCGGAGCGGCTTCGGCTTGGGTGTCGAAGAAGTGTCGAAAACCCCGAATCGGGCCGAGCTTGATCACATCCTTCAGATAGTCCGGCGCGAGGTGTGCGTAGCGCATCGTCATGTTCAGCGAGGCGTGGCCGAGGACTTTTTGCAGGGTGAGGATGTTGCCGCCGTTCATCATGAAGTGAGAGGCGAACGTGTGTCGAAGAACGTGCGTCTTCTGGCCGACTGGTAGCTTCAGCCCAGACATTTTCACCGCGTAGTCGAAGCTGTCGCGGCAGTTGGTGAACAGGCCGTGTTCCTGGAAGTGCTGGTGAATGCGGTCATGCAATGCCTGATCGATCGGCACGGAGCGTCGACGCTTGCCCTTGGTGTTCACGAACAGCACGTGACCATCCCTCACCCGTTCCGGGCGGAGCGCTTGTGCTTCTCCCCAGCGGCAACCCGTAGCGAGGCAGACGGTGGCGACCATGTACGTGTGAGGCGTGCGGCAGTGTTCCTGGATGGCGCGAAACAGCCGGTCGATATGGGCATCACTCAGGTACGTCAGTTCGCGTTCCTGGAGCTTGAGGGTCTTCACCGAAGCCAACGGGTTTTCGTAGTCGATCTCGCCCAACTGGCGGAGCATGTTGAACACAGCGCACAGGTGCCCGAACTGGATGTTCACCGTTTTGCCGCTGATGCCGGAGGCAAGACGGGCCGCTCGATAGGCCGTATAGGTTGCGCCGGTAAGCTGGCTGGCTATCGGGTTGCCCATTTCCCGAGCCATTCGTTTCAAGACCAGTTCCGTACGGTCAACATCGCTCAACGCATGGCCGTGCAACAGCCGCCAACGGTCGATCAGATCCAGCAATCGGCGTCTGTCCTTGGGCTTGGGCGTCCAGTCTGGCTTGTCGATCACCTTGGCACGACAGGTCGCCTCAAATCGCAACGCCTCGGCCTTGGTCTTCACCGTCTTGCGGAAGCGCTTGCCCTTCAGCGGCTCTACATCGACTTTCCAACGGCCATCTGGCAGTTGCTCAATCGCCATGACCATCACCGCCTTGGCCGGGAGCAGATACGGCAGCCTGTTTGGCTTGTTTGTGTGTCTGACAAACAAACATCAGATCGCCCTGCCCCACCTCACATGCCGCTCCTCGAGCAGGTTCTTGATGTGCTTATAGATATCCCGCTCGGTCATGTCCTTGGCGGCATAGTGATCGCGGATGACCGGCCAGCAATCCCATTGCTTCAGGGTCTCGAATGCTTTCTTAGCGCCCACTCGCTCCCTTGCCAGCAGGCTTACGAAGTTTCCCAGGAACAGTTCCACGTTCTTGCCGGAGAAGCCTCGAGAGGTCTTGTAGTACCGCTTGTACTCGGTTTCATCGACTAGGGAATCGACCGGCAAATCAACCCGAGCATCTTCGCGCATCAGCGTCCAGATCGGCTCGAAGTACCCAGGGCGGGCGAGCAACTTGAACTGGCTCAGCCCATAGCGCCACAGGCCGTCCAGGTGGCCCGAGAAGGCCGCAAACGAGTCAGTGTCGATGGCTTGGCCGGTCTTCACGTCCACCGAGCCGCTGGCGAACTGCTGGATGATCGAGTGGTGATAACGCAGCTCTACACGCCACACGTCCTGGGCCGGGTTGTAGTTCTCGGGGTCCTTGGCATCGAACGAATCACGCCGACGCCAGACGCTTTCCCAGTAGTCGAGCTTGTCCGTTGCGCGGGCCTGCTCGGTCTTGTTGTAGATACAGAGCTGCACGCCACCAGCGGAGCCGAACATGGACGTTTCCCCACGACCGTAGACGCTGGACTTCGTCGCCCACTCCACCTGATTGATGCCCGAGATATCCCGGTGTGTTCTGGCCCGGCAATGCAGGCGAGCCACCAGATCCACCGGCGGTTTCCAGCCCTGGAGGTCCAACGCCAGATGGACCGCACACTGGTTGCGTTCGCGGTGGGTCATCACGGCTGCAGCGTAGTAGTCCATTTGCTCTTGCAGGCGCTCAGGCGACAGCGCGTCGATGGCGTGCGGTGACACTTCGATTTTCAGGTGTGGGCCGATCTGTTCGAGCTTCGCGTTGAAGTTCTTGATCAGCAGCACGAATCCGAGGTCGGCGTTCTGCAGCTTGTACTGGTAGCCCGAGTCCCGGCCCACACGCCCCGAGTGCCAGATCTCCCCGGCGAACTCGACCATCGCACCCGGCTTCTCGAACAGCGCCATGATCTCGGGGCGGATCAGTCCGCGGTACAGCTGGCGGACCGTATCGACGCCGCAGCGCAGCAAACGGACCTTGGACAGATCGACGATTGCCGCCGTGCCGGGATCGACGAACAGACGCCCGTTGCGATCTTCACGGGCAAGCATGTCCAGACGGAGAAAATCTTTTGGTTTGGCCATTTGGTTTCACTTCCTAATGCTGATTAATGCGGTTCTCAACCTTCGTTTATCTGACGTGTTACAGGGACGTCAGCGCGGGGGCGCGCGCACGCCGGCACAGGCGACGCGCTCGCTACGCTCGGCGTAGAACTGTGCTGCCGTGCGCGCGCTCATCAACTGCCATGCAGTAACTGCGTCGATGAAGAACTCGATTGGGTCATCCACACAGGGTTGTTCCTGGGTGAATGGCGGGAGGTAGGGACGATCAGGCGGCGGCGTGCCGGCCAAGGCGATGCAAAGCACGAGGCTGGCTAGCCCGAGAAGCAGGTGCGGGAGGCAGGGATAGGCGCGGCGCGCGAGGACGAATAACACCAAGGGCGCTGCCCTTGTCATCCCGCTCTTGCCGCCGAGGGCTCGGGAGCGTGGGGTGGAAAAGCTACCCCACACTCCCCGCGATAGGCTGTTCATGGTCGTGCAGGGTCAAGGGTGCGCTGCGCCCGTGCTTCCGTTCGACGGGACGATGAAGCTGTCCCGACGAGCCGGGAGCGCGGCCCCTGACCTCCCGGCATTAGGGAGGGCGATACGGTCCAGTACGTTGCCGGAACCATGCCGGTCGCGGTGCCGCATCACCCTGATGGTGCGAATGGTGTGGAAGTAGATCTCGCTCGGCTCTTGCGTGCTGGAGCTGAGTTCGACGGCCAGAAAGCATGGAGCGCCCTTCATCCCGTCGACTGGGAGCACAACACCGGCGATGGTCACGCATTGCCAGAAGGACTCCGGCTCTTGCTCCCAGGCGGTCTCGATCAGTACGGTCTGACCCACATAGCCAAGTGCGGCAGCGGCATCCATTACGAAGGGCTTACGCATGGCGGCGTTCTCCTTCGGTGATAGTGGCTTCCCTCGCTGCCAGATCGCTCCAGGGTGCGGAAGGCTCCGGCAGCGCGATATGGCCCAGCACCTTGCCAGCACCTCGGTTGTCGCGTTGGCGCATCGGTTGGATGGTGCGGATGCTGTCGAAGTAGATCTCGTCAGGGAAATCCACGCTGCCGCAGAAGGGCACCGTCAGGAAGTAGCCCGTATCGAACACACCCGGCACGGGCAGCACGGCGCCAACGATGTGATAGCAGCGCCACAGCAGCTCGTTGTCGTCTTCCCAGCGCAGTTCGACGAGGACGGTCTGGCCGATGTAGCTGAGCGCTTTGGTGGCGTCCTGTAGTGGCTTAGACATGGCTGTAGTCCCCCGCTTGAAAATCGGTTTTGCCCTTCTCCAGATCGGCCCGCAGGCGGGCCAGATTGACCATGCGGAAATCGGCCAGCTTCAGGCTTGGGATGGCACCGGAGTCGGCCCAGTTGATGGCCTCCTCTACCGATACGCCGCTCATTTCGGCAAAGGTCTTGATGCTGCACAGGTCGAGGCTGTCGTCTGCCTTGCTCATAGCGTCCACTCCTGTTCGAGAAGCTGCTGATGCAGCAGGGCCACGTTGACCATCGTGCGCTTGCCGACCTTCTGCGAAGGCAGGTAGCCGCGCTCCAACCAGGTGCGTACCACGATGGGTTCGTCGCCCATGCCGATCCACTCGGCGAACTTCGGCCACGGCATCAGGGGCGGGGCGCCATGCAGCTTTTGCGGGTCAAAACCTTCCGTATCCATCCGCTTTACTCCACTATGTTCGGCAATTTTCTGGGACCAGCCAAAGGAAACTATTTCCTTGGCGGAAATTATTACCGCACACAGCCAGGCTAAGCAATTATTTCCTTGCCGTGGATTGATGAATAATCTGCATATGAATTCAAGCGCTGATAGAGCACGGCTACTGATTAAGAAAATCGGCCCGAAAAAGGCAAGCGAAGCGGGAGGGGTCAGCCACGACCGTTGGCTGAGCGTGAGCAAGGGAGCGGTGCGGGTAAGCACCGAGGAAATCGACGTACTGATCCAGATATTCCCGCAGTACGCCCTATGGCTGGCGAACGGACAGATCGCCCCAGAGATTGGACAGACCAGCCCCGATTACGACGAAGCCAACCGAAACTTGAGCCAACCCAGCGCGGGATAGCAATCACACGGAAAGCAGCTAGGCGATGGTATGCCCGAGCGCAGGGAACCAAGTGGAAGTAGCAGCACTAATGTTTGAGCTCAGGCCGCAGCCCATCAGTGCCGTCGCGCCTGCAGCGAATTTTTATGGCGCGGAAGCACCATCGCTTGCAGCCCTTAAGGATTCAATTTTCTCTTGGGTTAGCTCAAATCTTCTCCACGCAGAGACATCCAGATCTCTATAAAGGAGAGGGCTGACAATATTCAATGCGGTATGCATAAACTCATCCCTTATTATCATCCGGCCGTCATTCACTATGGGCTTATTACATATTTTGACAATATCCGGGTGATCAAAGCTCGCACTAGCCTGATGTGCGAATACATTACGAACCTTGCGCACCGCATCAATTCGATCTCGTTCACTTTTCGTGATAAGCCCCATAACAAAAGCTGCTTGGGTTTTACCTGAGAGAGATCCGAACGGCGCATATGGCCCCTCAAATAGAGTTGCCACATCCTTATGCTCTATTAATACCGACTCCAGTGTTCGCCGAAGGCATTCTTCAATATACGCAGCAATTATCAGAGTTACACCTCGATCACTCTCGTCCTTGGCGTGACCAAGAACAGTAGTAAACTCTTGAAGTCTTGCCATCTTGACGCCGTCGTCCATTTATCACCTTTCTACGATCTATACCGTTTGGTTAAGGGGCGGGCTTTAGCCCGACCCAGAGAGCGAAGCGAAAAATTTTTAACCACTTGATTGATAGGTCTTCATTGCCACATATTTGCCCAGCTCGGCATGTATTGTTTTGAAACCCAATATTGCCCAAATCCAAAAACACATATGATCGGAAATATTAAGTTTCCGACCATAAAAAACAATGGACTCATGGAGAATCCCATATAGTCCAGCACAGCACCGATTATATAGACTGACAATACTGCAAACGCGAGTTGCCAGATTGGTATTCTAGGTGCAGCAAGTTTCATGACAACAGCAGCCTCGATGAATAATGCTTTAGGCAACCAATCACTAATAGCCATGCCGGGAAAGGGTTGAAAGAACACTCCACACAGCACTGTCGCGCCAAGCAGCAACGGGAAAAGCCTAATGAATATACCGTTATAAGGCGGCGGACTTTGTATTTCAGGCGCTTCTTTCATGTGACCTCGATGTTTTGGCATCATTGGACAGCTCCACAACACCTTTTGTACTTAGCCCCACTACCGCATGGGCACCGCTCATTGCGCCCCACTTTCTTTTGCAAAAGTGGGGCTGCCTTAGGGGGCGGAGGCACAGCAATAACCTGCTGAATGACTTGTGTGACATTGATTGTGGTTGAGCTTGGAGCAGCGGGTGTTTGGGCGAATAGCTGAACCGCAGCCAAGATAACTGCAAGGAAACCGTATAGCTCCGACCGATTCTCCGGTAGCAATCGCACCAACTTAGAGAGCGATGGGACGTCCTTTTCAATCCGGGACGCGACTTCCTCACGTGTTTTCGATTTTGCTTTTGCCTCAACCAGAATCTGAGCTAATTGAGTTAGTTCGGCAACCGTCCGTTCTGGTGCGGACAAAATTTCAATTGTTTGACCAATGAAGTTAAAAACTCCATCGGGCACATGTCCCATACCTCCGCAACGAGGACACGGACCGGATCTATTGCCAGCAAACGAAACGTTTGTGGAGTTTTCAACGAAGATTCCTGAACTGAAAACAGTACCGCAGGTGTCGCAAAAGGCTGGTACAGCTGGCATAGACCTACCTACCGTGATGCACAAGATTTAGTTAAGGAGCCGCGATTAGCCTGCCCCAGCGAAGCTGGACAATTTGCACCACTTATCAGGCACCATCTAAGGCTTTCACTCGCTCCCACTCTTCTTTCAAAATTGGTTGCAACTTGATAATTATGTCCGAAACTGCCTCAGATGGGTCTGATTCAGTTCTAACCTGCTTAAAAGCAATATCGACGGCGTTCATAAGTTCTATGGACGGTATTTCGGAAGGATTTAATAGCAAAAATATTTGTGCGCGATGTTTCTGCGCCAAAGTCAAAACGGAGCTGTAACGAACAGACCATTCGCCAAGTTCAGACATGACATATTTTGGTTCCTTTAGTGCTTTCAAGACTTCAGCACGGCCAGATTTCTGCTGAATTAAATCCCACAATGCGCATATGTCTGAGATATAAAAAGAAACCTCTTCTCGCAGTGAGTTTATCCAAGCTTGTCGGCTGATTGAGATAAACTCAGAGCGGGCTTTTTCCCTTTCACGCTCTGCCGCTTCTCGTGATATCGATATTTGCGAGTTTGTGGCCTTATTCTGGTTTCTTATTGTCAAAAAAGTCGTCGATATGATTGTTATTATTACCACAATAAAAGCGAGCAACGTTGCCCAATCGATATCGCATAAAAATTTCTCCATCGTAAACCTTCTTAAAATCCTGAACGAGTTACCTAACGAGTAAGCTAACGGATTGTCGCAACCCATAGATTGCAACACCTGCGACTTTCAGCAATCTGTCTACGCTTGTTGTGTCGATAAAGTGTCGAAATCACTGCGGCCTAGAGCTGAACAAAGCGGGCAAGCACAAGCGGCAGGCCTAGGAAAGCCGAAGATTGCATATCACTGCAAGCCAAAAAAACGAGTTCGACTCTCACTGCCTTCCGCCAATCTCCCTCGCCTCCACCCTCTCTCCAGCCGCCAGATCGGTGTGCGACAGTCTGACCCATATCGCGATATCAAAAAGCCATCGCCTTATCATGCGAAGCGCGTCACAATCGGCGTTTTTCTTTCCAGGGACGGGAGAGACGCTTGTGAACGATCGGATCGATGAGCGGCGTGCGTTTCATGCACTGCGAGACCATATCGATTGCCTGTTGGCGGCAGGTGCTTCGCTGGTCGGCCGGGACCCGGTGCAGCTGAGCCTGCAGGGTCGCACGTTGACGGTACGGCATGGAATGCTAGTCAACGAGAATGGCCATCAGGACCTGATCGAGACGCTGGCCGAGCTGGAATGGTCGAACAAGCGCACCCGCGATAT
>OGCL01001140.1_pt1 | contig 23991 bp, 19 predicted proteins | sample 1570041 | NCBI WGS metagenome assembly OGCL01 (sample SAMN06266162, study PRJEB24511) | hot springs metagenome | isolation source: Hot spring water | place: South Africa: Limpopo | collected 2015-06-22 | reverse complement strand
CGGGCCGTCTCCCCGGCGGGCCGTCTCCCCGGCGGGCCGTCTCCCCGGCGGGCCGTCTCCCCGGCGGGCCGTCTCCCCGGCGGGCCGTCTCCCCGGCGGGCCGTCTCCCCGGCGGGCCGTCTCCCCGGCGGGCCGTCTCCCTGGCGGGCCGTCTCCCCGGCGGGCCGTCTCCCCGGCGGGCCGTCTCTACATTGTGGATAACCCGTGGATTATGTGTATAACCGCATGTTTGTTCGGGATGGTTTGACAGGGGTGCGTGGCGCAGCGGGGCGCGTGCTTACCGAATAAACTCATTCGTAAACGCATCGCTGACTTCCACCGGAGAGGCCAGCAACCCCGCATCGCGCATAAACTGCTCCGTTGCTTTCCACAGGGCCACGTCGGTGTAGCCAAGCCCCTCGACATTGGTCTTCTCACTGTACCAGTAGGGCAGACTCTCCAGGAGCACCTGCCGCTGCAGCTCCACATCGCCCAGATTGGCCTCTGGAATGAAGCCCAGGCTAACCTCGAAGGCTTCATCGGGGTTGTCCAGGGTGGCGCGCAACCCCTTCAGCGATGCGGTGACGAAGCCCCGCACCACTTCCGGCTCTGCGGCGATGAGCCGCTCGCTCACGACGATCCCGTTCGCCGCCAGGTTGTACACGTCGGCGACGCGCAGCACATCCACCTCGACGCCCTGCTGGCGTAGGAGCACCGGCTCATTCATCGCGTAGCCAATCGCCACCGGCACTTTGTCCTCCAACACCGCCTGAGCCTGGGTAAAGCCTATCTCCTGCACGGTGAAGGCGTCCTCAGCAAGCTGGTTGGCGTAACGCATGGCCAGCAAGCCGTAGAAGCTCTCGCCGAAGTTGCCGGGAATGCCGACGGTTTTACCCTTCAGGTCCTCGGCACTCTTCAGCCCGGTGCTTGACCTGGCGAAGAATACGATCGGGAACTGCTGGTAGAGGGTCATGACCGTTTTGACCGGCAGACCTTGCTGGCGAGCCAGGAGCGTGGACGTGCCCGATGCGGTAGCAAAGGTGACGCCGCTCTCGGGCCAGGCCGCCACCCGCTGGACGACGTCGGTCTCGAAGTTGTAGTCAAAGGTGACCTCAAGCCCGGCCTCGGCGTAGTAGCCCTTCGCCGCGGCCATATAGTAGGGTGCGAACTGCACATTCGGAATGTACGACATTGCCAGGGTCACCTGGCGCAGCGCGGGGGCGGTGGTGGCTGCCGCCGGTTCGGTCGGCGTAGCCACAGGCGCCGCCGGCTGCCCACAGGCGACGAGAAGCACGGCCAGGATGGTCGTCAGGCAGAGATGTCTGAACATGTGATTTCCTCATCGTATCTAGTTCAGAAGCGCTAGACTTCAGGTTACCAACTGGCGCCGACCCGCCTGTTCCCTGACCCTTCGCACCAGCGGGGTGTTTCCTGGGAGGGCTTTGCCCTGCCAAACCCGCTCTACACACACCTCCTCACCTGCACACTCGCACCTCCCCTCACCCCAGCTCCCAGCGCACCAGCGCCCGCTCCAGGAGCGATGCGGTCAGGTAGAGGCACAGGGTAATCGCTGCAAGGGTGATCAGGGCCACGAAGATCAGTGGAGTGTCGAAGAGGCCGCGGGCGATGTTGATCAGCGCGCCCAGGCCCTCACGGCCGGCCACGAACTCACCGACGACCGCGCCGGTAGTGGCCAGGGCCAGCCCGGTGCGGATGCCGCCGAAGAGCACCGGCAGGCTCAGGGGCGCCTCGACGTGGCGTAGCATCTGCCAGCGGCTGGCCCCGCTGATCAGGGCCATTTCGCGCAACTCGCGCGGAATGGAGCGCAGGGCCACCACGGTGCTGATCAGCACCGGCAGGAAGGTGATCAGCGCGGCGATCAGCAACTTGCCGGTCAGGCCCGGGCCGAACCAGAGGATGATCAGGGGCGCGACGGCCACCACTGGAATGGCCTGGCTGGCCGCCAGCACGGGGGCCGTGGCCCGCTCCAGCCAGGGCAGGTGTGCCAGGATGTACCCCAGGCTTAGCCCGACAATCAGGGCGAGGCCGAACCCGCCCAGGGCTACCAGCAGCGTTGCTGCCGTGTGCTTCCAGAGCAGGCCGCTCTGCGCCGCTACCACGAAGCGCTCGGCGACCAGGGCCGGGCCGGGCAGGATGAAGGGGCGGTAGCCCCCCACGCTGACCAGCGCCTGCCAGAGTACCAGCAGGCCCATGATCGCCGTGGGCAACCCGGCCCACTGCAAGGCCTCCAGGCCGATCCACGGCGCGCGCGCCACCCGCGGCGCCCTGATCTCCTGCTGCATCGGTAACGTCTGCTGCATGCCCACCCTCCCAACAAAAAGCCCCGCTGTGCATGAGCACATCGGGGCAGAACTAACCAGACAGCGCATAGCGGCATGGGATGCCGTATGCACCGGATCACAGCGCACGCGAAGGAGCACTCGCTCTATCGCGCGCCACTGCGTCGTCTGGATCTTCTTTACATCCGGACTGTAACCGTCGGCCCCGGAGTCGCACCGGATCCTGCGTGCCTCGCAACACGCTCGTGGGCTATACCACCGATCGGGAATTTCACCCTGCCCCGAAGATCGTTTGTTAGTGATACCTTACCGCAGCCACGGCGGACTGTCAAGCACATCAGGTGGTAGGGCGACAACCGATGTGAAGCCGGGTTGCAAAGGCGCGCGGATCACGATGGGCAAGGTTTCAACGAGCGCAGTCCGGGCAAGAAAGATCTTTTCCGGGCCCCCGGGTGCGGCGAGCGATCATTCGCCCCACCCGGTTCCCGCGCGCCCCGATGGATGCATCGTTTACTCCGGCCTGTCTCATACTTAAGGATGAGGCATCCACAGCCAGGTGGGCGCCAGATCGCCCCGTGCAACCCTACCAGAGACCCATGCCGTCAGCGGCGGAAGGTGCTACGCTGGTGGCAGTACACTGGCCGCACCGGAGGAGAAGACAATGTTCGGACGCTGGCTCAAACCAAACGGCGCGAACAGGTCGCGAACCGATACTGGCGGTCCCGGCCATCTGATCGATCTGCGGAACGTGGTCAAAACGTACCAGAGCGCTGCCGGGAGCTTCACCGCCCTCAAGGGCGTCAACCTCACGGTAGACGCTGGTGAGTTCGTTGCCGTCATCGGCAAGTCGGGTTCCGGGAAGTCAACGCTGATCAATATGATCACCGGCATTGACCGGCCCACCTCCGGCGAGGTCTTTGTCGGCGGCACGCCGGTACACACGCTTGGCGAGGGGCGCATGTCAGTCTGGCGCGGCAGGAACCTGGGGATCATCTTCCAGTTCTTCCAGTTGCTGCCTTCGCTCAGCGTTATTGAAAATGTCATGTTGCCGATGGACTTCTGCAACATGTACCGGCCCTCCGAACGGCACGCCCGGGCGCTGCACTTGCTGGAGCAGGTTGAGATGGCCGATCAGGCCCATAAGCTGCCCTCGGCGATCTCCGGCGGTCAGCAGCAGCGGGTTGCGATTGCCCGCGCGCTGGCCAATGACCCGCCGATCCTGATCGCCGACGAGCCGACCGGCAATCTCGATAGTAAGACCTCGGCTGCGGTGTTCCAACTCTTCGAGAATCTGGTCAATGCGGGCAAAACCATCGTGATGGTCACCCACGACAACGACCTGGCCCGACGCGCCACGCGCTCGGTGATCGTCTCCGACGGCGAGATCGTCAACCAGTACCTCGCCAGGGCCCTGCCACGGCTCAGCCTCGACCAGTTGATCACCGTGACGCGGCAGATCGACCGGCTTACCTACGAGCCGGGCCAGCCGATTGTGCGTCAGGGCGCCGAGGCCGAGTACTTCTACATCATTACGAAGGGCCGGGTCGAGGTGATTATTGACCAGCCCGGGGGCGGCGAGCTGATCGCCGAGGTGCTGGGAGAAGGCCAGTACTTCGGCGAACAGGCGCTGCTCGGCGGCGGCGTGCGTAACGCGACGGTGCGCGCGGCCCACGATAACGGCGTGGTGGAGGTGGTCGCCCTGGACCGCAACGAGTTCCACGCCCTGCTGGCCGAGTCGGAAGGCACGCGCGCCGATGTCGAGCGGGTGGCTGCCGAGCGCCGCGCTGCCAACAGTGACGCGCGCGCTGCTCTAACTTGAACATATGGGGAAACCGGGTTTCCCCGTGCCTCTGCCCACCGGGGAGGCACGCCCTCCCCACCCGGAGCGTCTGGGAGGGCTGCTCCCTCCCAGGAAACACCCCGCTGTTCATCCTGGCAGTGTGCGGCTGCGCCGCACCAACGGCTGAAAGGGAGATGCCTGTGCTCGCACCACGCTGGCGTAAAGTGCTCGGCGATCTCTGGAGCAACAAGACCCGCACGCTGCTGGTTGTGCTCGCTATTGCCATTGGCGTCTTTGCCATCGGTATGGTCTCCGGCGGGCGCGCCATCCTGATGCGCGACCTTAACGGCGACTGGAATGCCACCAATCCGGCCAGTGCCTCGATTGCGGCCAACGATATTGACGACGACCTGGTGCAGACCATCCGGCGTATGCCCGGCGTCGCCGAGGCCCAGGCCACGCGCAGCGTCACCGTGCGCGCGCTGACGCCCGGCGGCGAGTGGAAGGACCTGCAACTCCAGGTTGTTGGCAAGGTCGAGGACCTGCGGATGTACGTCCCGACGCCCCTCAGTGGCCAGTGGCCGCCCCCGCGCCGCACGATCGTGCTCGAACGGGCCGCCCTGCCTTTCCTGGGCGCCGCCGAGGGCCAGATGCTGCGCATCGAACGACGCGATGGCAAGCAGTTGGACCTGCTGGTGAGCGGCGTGGTCTATAACCTCGGCAGCGGCTTCCCGACCGCGCTGGCCAATATCGGCTACGGCTATATCAGCGACCAGTCGGCCGAACTGCTCGGCGTGCCGCCCGGCTACAACTCGGTGGATATTCTGGTGGCCGACCATCGCTACGACCAGGAGTATGTGCGCGCCATCGCTGAGCAGGTGGAGGACAAGATCGAGAAAAGCGGGCGGGTCTCGGGGGGCATCTTCATCAGCAAGCCGGGCGTCTACCCCGCCGATGATTTTGTGCAGGCCTTTACGCTGCTGCTGAGCATCATCGGTCTCTTCGCCCTGTTGTTGAGCGGCTTTCTGGTGATCAACACAATCAGCGCCCTGCTTACCCAGCAGATCCGTCAGATCGGGGTGATGAAGGCAATTGGCGCGCGCAACAGCGATATTGTGCAACTCTATCTGGTGACGGTGCTGGCCTTTGGCGCGCTCTCGCTGATCATCGCCATTCCCCTCGGCGTACTGGGCGCCTGGGGCCTGGCCGCCTTCTTCGTGGGGCTGTTCAACTTCAACATCTCCAGCGTGGCCCCCACACCCGCGGTCCTCGCCCAGCAGATCGCCGCGGGTTTGCTGATCCCGGTGCTGGCGGCGCTGGTGCCGATCATCAGCGGTACGCGCGTGACCGTGCGCGAGGCCATTGGTAGCTATGGGCTGGGCAAGGGCCGATTCGGGCGCAGCCCCCTCGACCGGATGCTGGAGCGTATCCGCTTCCTCTCCCGGCCGATGCTGCTCTCACTCCGTAACACCTTCCGCCGCAAGGGCCGCCTGGCGCTTACCCTGTCTACCCTGACCCTGGCCGGCCTGATCTTTATGGCCGTGATCAGCCAGCGGGTGAGCCTCTACACCACTATTGACAGGGTCTACCAGCAGCTCAACATTGATGTCTTTATCTCGATGAACCGGCCCTACCGCACCACGGTGCTCGATCAGCTCGCCACGTTGCCCGGCGTGGTGGATGTGGAGTACTGGAATGGCTACAGCGCGCGGGTGATTGAAGCCGGCAACCGGGAGAGCAGTGACACCTACAGCGTCATTGCCGCACCCGCCGATGGCGATGCGCTGCGCGTGCAGATTGACGAGGGTCGCTGGCTTCTCCCTGACGACTACGGGGCAGTGGTGCTCACCAGCGATTATCTGGCCGACTACCCCGGCGCCCGCGTGGGCGATGTGGTGCGGATCAAGGTGGCGGGCAAAGAACTGTCCATGACCGTGGTGGGCCTCTCGCGAACACCCTTCCCGATTGCAGCCATCTACGTCAATCTGCCGACCTTCAGCCGGCAGATGGGCGACACGGGCATGGCCACCGAGGTGCGCCTGATCACCGACCAGCGTGACCCGGCCACGCAGGAGCGGGTGGCTGCGGCTGCGGGCGAGTTGCTCAAGCGTCAGGGTCTCGAAGTCGGCTTTACCCGCACCCTGGCCCAGTTCCGCGCCCAGAACAGCATCGGCATTGACATGATTATCTTCTTCCTCCTGCTGATGGCCGCGCTGCTGGCGCTGGTAGGAGGACTGGGCCTGATGGGCACGATGAGCATCAATGTCCTCGAGCGCACCCGCGAGATCGGCGTAATGCGCGCGATTGGCGCAGGCAACTGGGCCATCCAGCGCATTGTGATCGCCGAGGGCGTGCTTATCGGTCTGATCAGTTGGATCATTGGCGCTATGCTGGCCGCCCCGGTCAGCTTCGCTATGAACCAGGGACTGGCGGCCATTTTCCAGGCCAACAACTCGTTTGCCTTCGTGTTCTCGTTCATCGGCGTGGCCCAGTGGCTGGGGATTGTGGTCGTTCTGGCGACCGTTGCCAGTTTCCTGCCCGCCTGGAACGCCTCGCGGGTCACCGTGCGCGACGTGCTGGCCTACGAATAGGCGGCGCACAACCCGGAGGCGATGCGTGTCGTTTTTCTGTCGAACATTCCGTACAACCCGAGCTGCGATAGTGCACGGTAATGCCCGGGATCGTGATCCGCAACCCAGAATCGGCAATCTAAAATGGTATCACTCTGCGGTGCTGGTGGGCGCGCGTGGGAAGGCTCGGAGAGGTTGCAGGCCCCTCTGCGCAAGCGCCAGACACACCATCAACGTTTGAGCCTAGCGGCTACCTTCCGGTAGCTTGAGAAAAGGAGCCTACCGCGATGCGGAAGATCCTCATCAGTACCATAACCGGCCTGGTCCTGGCCGGCCTGGTGGCCTGTTCCGTTCCCACCTCAGAGACGCAACCGCCCCAGCCGACGGTACTACCGGCGGTGCAGGCCGGAAGCACGGTGATCGCCGAAGGCAAGGTCGTTCCGGCCAGCAGCGTCAATTTGAGCTTCGAGACCAGCGGTACCGTGGCGGAGATTTTGATCAAGGAAGGTGACACCGTACAGGCCGGCTCGCCCCTGGCTCGCCTCGATACCCGCGACCTGAGCCTGCGGGTCGAGCAGGCGCAGGTCAACCTGGAGCAGGCGCAGGCCGACTACGACCGGCTGCTGGAGGGGGCCACCCCCGAGCAGGTTGCGGCTGTCGAGGCCGAGATTGCCCGCGCGCGGGGCCAGTTGCAGGCCACCGTGGGTGGCGTCACCCCGGCGGATGTTGCTGCGGCCCGGGCCGAACTGGAGAGTGCCCGCGCCCGCCTGGCCGAGTTGCAGGCCGGTCCCAGGGCCCCCGACGTGGCTTCGGCCCAGGCTGCGGTAGACCAGGCGCGCATCGGTCTGCAACAGCAGCGCGATGCGCTGGCACAGGCGCGGATCACCGCCGAATTGAACCTGGAGCGGGCCGCCAACGCTCTGCGCAACGCCCAGGACGAGTACAGCCGCGTCTACTGGCAGAACCGCGAGCGTGAGAAACTACCCGGCGAACTGCCGCAGGAGTTCCGCGACCGTGAGGCCGCCGCGCAGCGGGCGGTGGAGGATGGCGAGACGGCCATGGCCCAGGCCCAACTGACCCTCGAGCAGGCCCGGCAGGCTGAGATCACCGGCATCCAGGCCGCCGAGGCCACCCTGCGCGACGCCGAGGCGCGCTATGCGCGCCTGGTCAGCCCGGCCGAGGCCGATGCCATCGCGGCGGCGCGGTCACAGATCGCTGCGGCAGAGGCGCGCCTGGCGCGGCTCGGTGGTGCGGAGCGCGCGGGCAACGTGGCTGCCGCCGAGGCCGGCGTGCGCAACGCCGAGGCGCGCCTGGCCGAGTTGCAGGCCGCTCCCACCGACGCCACCCTCAGCGCCGCAGCGGCCCGCGTGCGCGGCGCCGAGGTGGCCCTCAAACAGGCCCAACTCGCCCTGGAACGGGCCACTCTGGAGGCCCCCATCGCTGGCACAGTAGCCGAATTGAACCTCAAGATCGGCGAAGTTGCCAGCCCAACCACCCCTGCCGTTGTGCTGGCCGATCTGCGCAACTGGCAGATTGAGACCGAGGACCTCACCGAGTTGAGCGTGGTGCAGATCCGTGAAGGCGACCCGGTACGGATCACTTTTGACGCCCTGCCCGGCTTTGAGTTGCCCGGCGCCGTGGCGCGGATCAAACCTCTGGGTAAGAACCGCCAGGGCGACATCGTTTACACCATCGTGGTCAAGCCCACCAGTTGGGACGAGCGGCTGCGCTGGAATATGACCGCCTCGGTGGCGATTGGGGGGTGAGGACACGCAGCGCATCAGGACGCCATCCGCCAAAAACTCTACACCTGAAAGCCCCGCCTCCCCCCGTTGGGGGAGGCGCCTGGTTCCCTCTCCCGGCGGGGAAGGGTGCGGGAAGGGACGGTTCAGCACGCAACGGCGCTATACAGCATAGCCCTTCTGATACCAATTACCGTTGATGATGCCGCATTGCCTGAAGCGATTTCAGGCGTTGTGCTGCCCAGCGTGGCAATCCACAATCCAAAATCTAAAATGGTATGAAACCATGCCTGACGAGACGTTGTCCCGGCGGCAGGACCTGAACCGTGCTGGAGAAAGCCACATGCCCCTGAACGCCTACTCTGAAGCCGTTCGTCGCGCCATTGCCGAACAGTTCCCGGAACTGCTGCCCGAGCTTCGCGAACAGGCCAATGGCTCGCTGCTGATCGAGTTACAATCGCCGTCCGGACGCCAGTTCTGGCTGAGCACGGGCGGCGATGAGGTAACCGTGGGGTTTGACCTGCATCACCTGCACTTTGGCAGTCCGCTGAACCCCGATGCCGACGATGATGTGGCCCGGGCAAGCGCGTATATCCGCAATCTGATGAGCGGGCGCTACCGGATCGCCGTATGGAAGCGCGGCGGGCGCTTTGTGATGTCCGAAACGATAGAGGGAACGACCGTTCCACCGCTTGAGTCGCGTTCGTGGATCGAGCGAAAGTTGCTGCGTGGCTGTTCAGCCGAGGTCTACGGCTGGTAGTGTAGAGACGCAGCGCCGCTGCGTCTCTACGCCCAAACCCTCCCCGTGGGCGGGCTGTTTCCTGGGAGGGGGCAGGGGCGCGGCGCCGCCGCGCCCCTACGCCCAAACCCTCCCGCGGGCGGGTTGGTTCCTGGGAGGGGGCAGGGGCGCGGCGCCGCCGCCGCGCCCCTACGCCCAAACCCTCCCGCGGGCGGGCTATGTTCACATCAGTCATCCATGCGGCTATGCCGCACAACGCCGGAATGAAAATAATTATTCTTGGGAGGGCACAGCCCTCCCTAACCCTCCCCGCGGGCGGGTTGGTTCCTGGGAGGGGGCAGGGGCGCGGCGCCGCCGCGCCCCTACGCCCAAACCCTCCCGCGGGCGGGCTATGTTCACGTTAGCCGTCCACGTGGCTGCGCTTACCTCACCAGCTCCGGGCGCAGCACGTAGGCCCACCAGTTGTTGAGCACGTCATCGGTTTCGCCGGCGGCGCGGGGCAGGTGCGCCAGCCACCACAGGTGGTGCAGGCGCATATCGCCCCCGCCCCACTCGCTGGCGTCCACCATCCGTGGCGGGGCGCTGAGGTCGGGGAAGTGGTACCAGGCATCGGCGTAACACACAACCGGGCGCGGGTTGCCCCAGTCGTAGTCAGCGAGACTGTTGGGCGCAAAGTGGACATTGCCGCACTCGGCGCGACCGGGGTGGGTCAGGTCGTAGCGGGTGAAACGTTCCCACAGATTGCGTTCGCCGCGATGCCCGCGATAGACGTGGGCCATAATCGACTCGACACGGTGGCCGAAGTTCTCCAGCATGCAGCCGACATCGCGCTCGTAGTTGAACCCCATCACCACGAAGCGCCGGTCACAGCGCTCGCTGCCCGCCAGGGGTGGCGAGTTGCACCAGAAGGCGCCCGCGCCGGCCATATGGCTCTCGTAGTAACCGGCGTAGGGAAAGGCAAAGAGCCAGACCTCATCAATCTCGCCCGTCAGCACCTTCGGCGTAATGGCAAACTCGTCGAGGAGGCGAGTGTAGTCGGCTGCGTCGGGCTGGTGGAAGCCGCCCCGGCGCGCCCAGCAGGCCAGGTAGTGCTCGTCGTCGTAGACGAAGCCGTCGATCTTCGCCGGGTAACCGTCTACCACGTGGTGTTCAACGATAGCGTAGCGGGCAATGCCCCCCGAGCAGGCGTGCAGATCGGCGATATACTGGCGCGCCAGGGCGTCAGGGTCGTGCCAGCCGAAATGCTGGTGCAGCCGCCGTCCGCCACGGCTTTCCAGCACCGGGTCGTGAACGATCATCGCCACGCGGAGGTCAATCGGCGCAACGGCGGTGGGGCGCTGCGGGACGATGGGCGCCGTTGGCGCGGGCGGGCGACGCTTGCCGAATAACCAGTCAAACATAGCCTGTGTTCATTCCTGATGTGAACATATGGGGCAACCGGGTTGCCCCACGCCCCTGCCCACGGGATGGCAAGCCCTCCTCACCGGGAGGGTTTGGGAGGGCGTAGCCCTCCCAAGAATAGTTATTTTTATGCTGGCGTTGTGCGGCGCAGCCGCATGGACGGCTGATGTGAACATATGGGGCAACCGGGTTGTCCCACGCCCCTGCCCATCCGGGCGCCGGGCGCCCCCAACACCAGTTGGGATATGGAGCAACCGGGTTGCCCCACGCCCCTGCCCATCCGGGCGCCGGGCGCCCCCAACACCAGTTGGGATATGGGGCAACCGGGTTGCCCCACGCCCCTGCCCATCCGGGCGCCGGGCGCCTTCAACACCGGTTGGGATATGGGGCAACCGGGTTGCCCCACGCCCCTGCCCATCGGGGCGCCGGGCGCCCCCAACACCGGTTGGGATAGGGGGCAACCGGGTTGCCCCACGCCCCTGCCCATCGGGGCGCCGGGCGCCCTCAACACTGGTCAGGGTTTGGGGAAGCCGGGTTTCCCGATGCCCCTCCTTGAGGAGAGAGTTTGGGGGCTGCGCTCTCCCAGACTTCTCTCGAACGATGGCGCAGGGAACCCCCGGTTCCCCTGCATTCACGTCAGGGCGACCGCATATGCGCGCTCTACCACCGGAGCCAGGCCCTCCCAGGTGAACCGCGCCGCTACCTGGCGCCCTCCGTCCGCAAGGCGGGCGCGCAGGGGCGGGTCATCGAGCAGGCGCAGGGCTGCGGCGGCCAGGGCGCCCGGATTGTCAGGGGGGATCAGCAAGCCGCTGCGTTCGTGCTCGATGAAGGTGCGGGCCTCACCCACATCACTCGCCACCACCGCCAGTCCAGCGCCGAGCAGCTCGAGCAGCTTGGCCGAACAGCGGGCCCGGTTGATCAGGGTATCACGGGTGGGCGCCAGGGCGATTCGGGCTTCGGCCAGCACCGCCGGGATCTGCGCCGGGTCGAGCCAGCCCCGCTCGTCGAGCATGGCGACGATGCCCGCGCGCTCGGCGCGGGCGCGCAACTCCCGCTCCTCGCCCCGCTCACCCCGTCCCACCACAATCAAGCGCGCCTCGGGCCGCCGCACGTGGATGGCCGCCAGGGCCGCGACCACCTCGGCGACGTCCAGTTCCCAGAAGCGCGTGTAGAGCAGCAGTGCCGGTGACTGAGCCGCGGGGGCCGTAGCAGGCGCGGGCGGCACGGAGGGAGCAGCCAGGCCGTTGGGCAGGTAAAACACCCGCGCTGGCGCCACGCCCATAGCCCAGACCAGGCTCTCCAGGGTCCGGCTGGCGACCGTAACGGCAGCGGCGCGGCGCGGCAGGTCCTGCTCCTGCCAGGCGAAGAGTCGTTTGGCATAGGCCGGGTAGGGCAGCAGGTCATTCCAGCCGCCCCACCCCTCCCAATCGTCGGCGTCCACCACCAGGGGCAGGCCGGGGCGCAAGCCGCGGGCGGCCAGCGCAGCCAGACCGCCAAAGCCCCGCGGTTTGAAGAGGTGCAGCACATCGGGCCGCTCGGCCAGCGCCTGCCGCAGCATTGCGACGCTCTGCGCCAGCGCGCCGGAGGGGCCAGCGCGCACCCGCGCCGTGTGGATCACCGGCACACCGTGGTGAACGACGCGTGTCGCGGCGTCCTCGGGGTTGTGTACCGGTGGCGCGACAATGCTCACCGCGTGGCCACGGTGGATGAGGGCGCGGGCCAGCGGCAGCATGCGCGCCAGCAGCGTCCCCTTGGGGCGTATGCCGAACGGCGCCAGCATCACGATGCGCATGGGCGTCTGGACGTTACACCGGGAAGGCGCGCAGATCGGCACGATGGGGGGTGGGAGAACCGGGCCCTCCCGGGAAACGCTCTTGCCCGTCTCCGGATCGAGGCGAACGTTAGTCCTCCTTGATCCAGAGGTTCTCGCTCTCCTGCCCCGGGGCGGCCGCCGGGCGGCAACGCTTCGCCCGTGCTACGCCTGCCGCCCGGCGTGGATAATCTCCATCATCTCGTCCACCCGCGTGACCTTTACGCGCGGACGCCCCTGCGCCGCACCCCGGCTGGTCTCGTGGGTATCGAGCGTCTTCCAGTCGGCGTAGCTCACAAAGTCCACGCCGCGCTCGCGCAGCAGGCTCTCGATGTTGCCATCGCCAGGCGCGGGGGGCAACCCGGGCGCATCCTCGAGCATCAGGGCGACCGTCGCGGCGGCATCGGGCTTATTGGTGCCGATCACGCCAGAGGGGCCGCGCTTGGCCCAGCCGACCACATACTCGCCAGGCACCGGTTCGCCGGTAGTCGGGTCGATCACCCGCCCGCCGCGGTTGGGAATGGTGCCGGTGGCCTCATCGTAGGGCACATCAGGCAGCGGGACGCCCTTATACCCCACCGAGCGCAGGATCATGCCGCACTCCAGCGTCTCGTACACGCCGGCGCCTTTCGGGCGCATGCTCCCATCGGGGGCCTGAACCAGCCGGTTGCGTTCGATCCGTACTGCGGCAACCTTGCCGTCCTTGCCAATCACCTCGACTGGCGAAACCAGGAAGCGCATCACAATCCGCCGCGGCGCGCCGGTGCTCCCCCGGGCGGCGTAGGCGCGCAACATCTCGACATTCTTCGCCGCCGTCTTGTCTTCGGCCAGGCTAGCCTCGCTCAACGGGTCAAGCTCCAGGTCGGCAGGATCAACAATCACGTCTACCCCGGGAAGCTCGCCGAACTCCTTCAACTCAGGGTTGGTAAAGGCTGCCTGGGCCGGCCCACGGCGACCCAGCATCACCACCTCGCGCACCTTGCTCGCGCGCAGCACTTCCAGCGCGTGGTCGGCGATGTCAGTTTTCGCCAGTTCTTCCGGGTCACTGACCAGGATGCGGGTAACATCCATCGCCACATTGCCGTTCCCCACCACCAGCACCCGTTCGCAGGAGAGATCAATCGGCAGGTCGCGGTAATCGGGATGGCCGTTGTACCAGCCGACGAAGATCGTCGCCGGCATGCTCCCCTGCAGATCCTCGCCAGGGATGCCCATTTTGCGATCCGATTGAGCGCCCACAGCGTAGATAATCTGGTCGTAGTGCTGGCGCAGATCGGCATGCAGCACATCGCGGCCAAAGGTCACGTTCCCAAAGTAGCGCACATTCGACGCGGCGGCGAGCTTGTCGTACACGCGCGTCACCGACTTGATCGACTGGTGATCAGGCGCAACCCCCTCGCGCACCAGTCCATACGGGGTAGGCAGCCGGTTGAAGAAGTCTATCCGACAAGCGAGATCTTTTTGCTTGAGCAGGGCCTCGGCGGCATAAAACCCGGCGGGGCCCGCGCCGACAATTGCAACACGCAACGGACGCTCAGGGGTTCCCAATCGCTCGCTCACGGCTCTCTCCTTCGCGTGCTGTACATCTTCTCCTTACCCTGACTAACCGACCCACGCCGGTTCGCGCCGCGCCATGCTGCGCAGACCGGCGTCTGCACTGTGTGAGAAATGTCGCAGATACGCGCGACTCTAACACGCCCCCGGGAGGGTGTCAAACTGGAAGCGGCGGCGGCTGGCGCTCAGGGGTGGGCAGGTCCTCACCCCCCCAGCCCCCCTCTCCACCTAACGGTGGAGAGGGGGGCGGGAGCAGCCTGCTCCTCCCGCTCCAGCTCGGCTAGCGCGGGGGGCAGGAGTGAGGGAGGCCCTCCCCCTCTCTCCGCCCAGCCGATACATTGCCCACAACGTTGCCGATGGCTTCCTCATGCGGTATAACGCAGACGCGTTGTTGCCCCCGAGGCGAGGGGCTTCCCGCGGGCCAGGGCTGGTTACCGCATTGGGACGCGTTCCGCAACATTCGAGTGCATAACGCAGTGCGACATGTGGGTAATGTATAGCCCGCTCAGGGAGAGGGGAGACCAGAGCCATGCGCGGGGGCGTTCCAATGCGGTACAGGCCACGTTGGCTCGGATGTTCTGTCCACCCTTAAACCAGCGAGGGCGAGGGGCGGATAGCAGCGGCGGGCATACCCGATTACTTCATCAACGTCCATCAACCCAGGCGTAGCCCGACGGTGTTCCTGCACGCACCTCCAGCGCCCCTGGCAGGAACTCCCCGCCAGCGCGAGGCCGGCGCCTACGGTGTCGGCGTTACCTCGGGGGTGGCGCCCGGCTCTGGTGAGGCGCCTGGCTCCGGCGTCGGCGTCCCTTCCAGGCTACCCGTGTCGGGCGTGGTCGTCGGCGTGGCGGGGAAGCGCAGCGTGACCTGCACCTCGGGCGGGGCGCCGCTCAGACTGACGCCCGGGGGCAGATCCACCCTGGCGGGCAAACGGTAGCCGCCGGGGCCAAGGCCGCTCACGTCCACGACCGCCCGCAGCGGCGCCTGGCTCAACGTTGCAAGCGCCTGGCTCGTGCCTGCCAGCGTCAACTCCAGCGCCAGCGGGGTCACACTGGCTTGCAACCCCGACGCGAGGCCCACCAGCGTCACCGGCGCCGGCAACTGGATCTGCAAGGGCAGGGTCACCGGCGCCAGTTGCACCGTTACCCGCACCTGATCCGGCTCGCCTTCGCGGGGCGAGGTGCCTTCAGGGAAGATGATCGGCACCGTCTGCTCGAGCGGGGCGCGGGCGCCGCTCACGTTAACCGGCTCGGTGCGGAGCACATCCACCAGATCGAGCGGGCCGGAACTGCCGGCCACCGCGATCAACGGTGGGTTGACGGTTACCCCGGTAATCGCGTAGCCAGGGGCGGGCAGGCCAATCACCGTCGGTTGCACCGGCACCAGTTTCAGTCCCACCACCGGTTTAATCGGGATCTCCACCGTGACCGTCGCAGGGCTGAGTTGCACCCCCTCCACCGTCTGCCCGCGCCCATCCAGCGCCGTAAGTGTCAGCGGCGCCAGATAGGTGGCCCGCAACTGCTCGATATTCGCGATGGCGCCCGCGGCGACGACCCGCTCCACCCGACTCAACGGCCCGCGAACCTCCACTACCTCGATTGGGTTTCCGCCGAAGGTGATGCTCGGCTTGCCCTGCTCGAAACTGAAGGGCAGGTTGCCCTGCACCTGGAGACTGATTGGCACCGGACGGACGCTGAGTTGCTCGAGCCGGATGGGCACTGACGAAGGATCGACGAGGCGAGGGGTAAAGGAGATATTGTTACGGGTCGGACGAACGTTCACCGGCACGATGTGATCGCCCGGCCCCAGATTGCTGAGATCGATCACCGCCCGCACGTCCACCGGCCGCAACTGCGCCAGTTGGCGACGGTCGGTGACCAGCGCCACATCCACCTGCGGCAGCGCCTGGGTGGGCACGCCATTGGCATCAACGATCACCAGGCCCTCCTCCAGGCCGGCAGCCTCCAGTTGCAGATCGGAAAAGGTCACACTCTCTTCGGGGTTCTGGCTGAATGAGACGAAGGCCCAGAGCGAAAAACTGAGGCCAACCGACAGCGCGACCCGCAACAGCCTGGCGCGAAAACTAGACATGCCCCTGTCTATCCGTTGATAGTTCTACGTTCATGGTCAGGCCCATTACTTTCCCTCAGCTTCCAGCGGCACACTCAGCAATCCCGCGAGCATAGTGCGGAGGCGCGCCTCGGTCAGGTAGCTGGCCATCCGTCCGTCCTGCACGAGTGAGATCGCCCCGGTCTCCTCGGAAACCACCACGGCCAGCGCATCGGTCTGCTCACTGATCCCTTTCGCGGCGCGGTGGCGCGTCCCGTAGCGTCGTGGCCCGATCACATCTTCGCTCAGCGGCAGGACCACATTTGCGGCGAGAATGCGATTGCCGCGCACAATCACTGCCATATCATGCAAAGGGGCATTGGGGTAGAAAATGTTCAACAACAGGGCGGTAGAGATCCGCGAGTCAAGGATGACCCCACGGTCGGCATATTCCTGCAAACGCGAATTGCGTTCGATGACGATCAACGCGCCCACCCCCTGTTGCGAGAGCTGTGTGGCGGCGCGGCTGATACTGTTGATCGTCTCGAGCAGCTCGGAACGGTTGGCGCCGGAGAGGGGGCGGCTGAGCAGTTCACTGGAGCGCCCCAGCGACTCGAGGGCGCGCCGCAGCTCCGGCTGAAACAGCACCGGCACACCCACGATCAGGGCGGGAGTAACAATGGTGGTGAGAAGCCACGACAGGGTCTGGAGTTGATCGCGGGCAACCGTGCCTACGAAGATGGTCAGCGCCAGCACGATGCCGATGCCGCGCAGCAGTTGCACCGCCCGGGTGCCGCGCACAATCCCGAGCAGCCAGTAGACCAGCAGTGCAACCACCAGGATGTCGATCAACGCAAAGGGCGAGGTCAGGGGATTGAGCCGCGCCCAGAGACGTGACAGATCCATAGACGGCCAGAATCATCCGTAATCGACGACGATGCGGCTGCGCCGCACAATGACAAGATAAGGTTTTTCTGGGAGGGCGCAGCCCTCCCAAACCCTCCCAGTGGGGAGGGCTTGCCACCCCGTGGACAGGGGTATGGCGAAACCCGGTTTCCCCAAAAGTTCACGTCAGGCGTGTTGAGTCCGCGCCAGCGCAGGCGCCGACAAACGCTTGCCCCTACAGGGTAGCGTTCGGCAGTGGCTCTGTCAACTTTTCTCACCGAATTGAAAGGTTGGGAGCGCTTTCTGATACCGGGAGGGCCTCAACCAGCCCTGGGCGCGCCGTGGTCAGAGCGCACGGGACCACCATCGCGGCAATCCCAAATCAGGCGTGCTGCAATTCGATGAGACGGGGGCTGGCCCGGTGGGCTAACTGACGGGCAGGGGTAGTTTAAGGACGGACAGAACATCCGAGCTAGCGAGGCTTGTACCGCACCGGAACGCCCGCGCGCGGCTCTGGTCTCCGGGGGTGAGGACCAACCAGCGCCTCCCAACGCCATACCGCCCGTCGGCGCGTATACGTTCTGTCCGCTCTTAAGGCAGGGGTAGAGGGGGGTAGGGGCTGCGCTCGATCTACCCCTCGATCTCTTTACGCAGCCGACCCAGCCCTGTGTCAATATCGGCGAACTTCTGTTGCAACTCGCTCAACTGGCCCTGCTGGGCGCGCACAAAGCGAGTGAAGGGGGCGTTGCGCTCGCGGATCTGGCCAATGGAGCGATCCACCTCGCGCTCGAACTGCCGTTCCACACTCGCGCGCAACTGGCCGCGCAGTGTTTCGGCGCGCTCCCGCAGGGCCTTTTTTGCCTGCCGCTTCTTGGCCGGCAGCAGCGCAAAGCCCCCCAGGGCCAGCGCCGTCGCGGCCAGAATGCCGGTAAAATCGAGCCAGACCGCATGCGCCACGGCCACCACGATTGCGCCCAGACCCACGGCGCCCACCTCGGTGATCGCCGTCGCGGCAATCGAGGAACGCACCTCGTCGGCCAGCTCGGCCGAAGCGGCCTGCTTATCATAGCTCGCAACCACCTCGGTGGCCGCGCGGCCCACCGTGTCGAGCAAGGCGCGCCGGTTGTACTCGAAGCTGCCGCCCACGCTTCCAATCAGCTTCTCACTGTGCTGGCTGGCTCGTCGCTTGATGTACTCGTCCACACTCTGTTGCAGGCGCAGGCTCTTCTCCACCATCCAGTCCACAATCGTGTTGACTTTCTGGTCAATCTGCCGATCAAGGTCACCGAGCACTTCTTGCTCGAACATGGCCCGCAGCCGCTCGCTGTTCACCAGATCGGGCAGGCGGGTCAGGCGGATATGCTCCTCGAAGAAAACCTCGCCGCGCTCGACCAGATCGGCAAAAATCTGGTCAATCTCGCCAAGGTAGTACTTCAGGTCGTGCCGCAGATCGTCTTTGAACAGACCGAGCTGCTGTTCAACGTTATCGAGGGTCGCCAGATCCTCGCGCAGGGTTGCCAGGCGGTTCTCGGTGAGGCCCAGGTAGACGCCGGTCAGCCTGCGGGCCACGCCGAGGGGCGAGAGGAGCTTGAGGCGGACGCGCGTCTCTTCATCGAGGGTATTGATGATGTAGTCTTCGACCTCACCAAAGCGACTGGCGGCCCAGAGGCGCTCGCGCTCCTCACCCTCCTGCTGGCGCGCGCGCATCGCCTGGCGCGCCGAGACCGGAAAGATCTCCGGGGTCAGACCGAGCAGCGCGCGGCTGTTCGTGTTGATAAAGCCGAGCACCTGCTCGAGTTCCTCGGGGCTGAGGATGTCGATCTTGTTCAGCACAATAATGATCTTCTTGCCCCACTCCTTGATCAACTCCAGAAAGCCGCGCTCGCTCTCGGTGAACGGGCGGTCGGCCGAGGTGGTAAACAGCACCAGGTCGGCGCGGGGGATGAACTGGCGCGTCAACTGCTCGTGGTGGCGGATGACTGCATTGGTCCCCGGTGTATCCACGATGCTGAGCTGGCGCAGCACCTCGGCGGGGTAGGTGGTGACGCGCAGACCGCTGGAACGGAGCACGCTGTTCACCTCCTCGCCGTACTGGAGCAGGGTGATCGTATCGGTCGTCGGCGTCACCCCTTCGGGCAGGATCTGCTCGCCGAGGAGGGCATTGAGAAAACTCGACTTGCCGGAGTTGAACTCCCCGGCGATTACGATCAAAAACAGCTCCTCCAGGTGATCAATTGTCTCGCGCAAGGCCCGCCGATCGCCGGGGTCAACATCGGCGCCGAAGCGTTCAAACGCCGCGTCGAGGTCCTCGAGCAGGCCGCGCAACTCGGCCAGGAGTTTGTCCTGTTGCGCTGTGGTCAAACGCCTGCGCTGGAGCAGGCCGTCCATGAAGGCCATCTGATTAAGCCTCGTTGCAAAAGATTAAGCTAAGGTTATGAAATTTGTAATCTAGAACACACCGGAGGTTCGTGAAAGGTGCTATACTTGGATTATCTCCTTCTCCTCTCTCCCCAGGGGTGACGTCGCAAGGCGTCACCCCTGAGGATTCATGGCCTGAGTGCCATCACCCGGCGCCCTGGCGAGGGGCGCTGGCGCCATGCTTGCTCGGGGTCAGGCGGCACACCCCGGCCCGCCGGCCACGGCTGCATGGGATGGCCTGGAAGGGCGGCGTCCTCGCCGCACTAACCGCGCCAGGCTGGAGCGCCCGCTGCTTAAACGCGCCGTAGCTGTTCACCCCCGAGGTATAGCGCCACCCCGGGCGCACGGGCGCCTCGCTCGCCATGGCATAGATATGGGCAAGCTGCCCACGCTCCCGGGAGAAGGGTGAACACGTACCAACGCGCCCTACAGCAGAGCCTGCACCAGCACCGCCAGCGCAGCCAGAACAAGGGCCAGACCCACCAGACCGTAGATCAGGGTCGGGGCCACCGCGCTCAACGTCTCGGGGCGGACGCGGCGGGGAGGTCCGTGCATTTCGATGCGCTGGCCCCGCCAGTAGGTAACGCGGCGGCCATTTCCTCTGCCCCCACCACCGTTCCCCTCCCAGGCGCGCCAGGCCAGCATGAGCAGATAGCCGCCTGGCACGCCCAGGGCCAGGGCGGTAACGAACCAGGGGAGGGATCGGGCATTTGCCAGAATGGCGATCAGGCCGATCAGCACCAGCCAGCGCCAGTCAAAACGTGCTCCACGCATAACAGCCTCTCCGACGCCTTGCACCCATCATACCACAGCGCGGTGCGGGTGGAGGCGAAGAGGCTGTTATTTTCCGTGGACGAGGCTGGCGCTGATGGTGGCGAGGGAGGGGCCGGGGGCCAGGCGCGGCGGCAGCGATGCCAGGGCGCTGGTCACCACCGGCAGGAGGTCGTGCAGGTCAATCGGTTTGGCGACGTACTTGTCCACGCCGAGGTCGCGCATCTTGGCGCGCAGCCCGGGGGTATCGTAGGCCGTGAGCACCAGCACAGGAATGGACGGGCGAAAGGTGCGTACCGCCCGTACCAGCGACATGACCCCGCTCAGGTAGGGACTCGGATCGACGATCAGCAGATCCACGCGATCATCGGCGCAGGCCAGCCAGGCCGCATTTGGGGAGGGAGCCACCGTAATGGTGAATTGCTCACCTAGCAACGTTTGCAGCCCGCGCTGGGTGATCAGCGCGGCAGTAGGATCGTCGTCAACAATGTAGATCTGCCTCGGTGGCATAGTGCGATCACTCCTCCGGCGCACAGGATCAGGGTCACAACTCTCGCCGGTCGATCGCTCCTATCGTAGCAGTCTCACCGTAGCCTGTGATGGGACGAGGTGACAACTACTAGTGGCGAAGCAACAACTTGTGATGTATTACACGAGAATTTGTCTCTACTGCACCCAGATGCGAAATAACGGCGCCTGTCAACTCATATGAACGTAGAGAAACCGGGTTTCTCCACGCCCGCGCTTCGCCGGCATGCAGGGTAGTTGCCAGTGTTATGTGAACCCTCCGCATGCAGCATTGGGCCACAATCCACCTGGACGCCCTGGGCGCCAGGCTACCATCCGAAATCTCCAATCTAAAATCTACAATCTAAAATAGGGTAGCGCGCCGGGGCGCACCCGGGCGCGGAGCAGCCTGAGGCGCCCCCGGGAGTCGCCGGGTTCTCTGGTGTGGGCGCCCGCCCTCAGGCGGACAACGGTTCCTGCGGGTCGCTGGTAACGGGGAGGAGAACGGTGAAGGTGGTGCCCTTGCCCACTTCGCTGTCAACGGTGATCCGCCCGCCGTGCTGGGTTACGATATGGGCGCTGATCGCCAACCCGAGGCCGGTGCCCTGAGGCTTGGTGGTGTAGAACGGTTCAAAGAGATGCGGGCGGTGCTCAGGAGCAATGCCCACGCCGGTATCACTGATGATCACGCCGATGGTATCGGGCGCCTCCTGGCGCGCCTTGATCAACTGGGTGGAGACCCGCAACTCGCCGCCGCGAGGCATGGCATCACAGGCATTGAGGATAATGTTGAGAAATACCTGTCGCAATTGATCGGCGTGCGCCACAGTCAGGGGTAGATCGGGGTCGAAGCTGGTGGTGGTGGTGATCCGCCCGTGGCGCAGGTGCGTCTGCACCAGTTCGAGCGTCTCGCGGAGGATGCTGTTGATATTGGTGGTGGCAAGTTCGCTGCGCGAGGGCCGGTAGAAATCGCGCATGCGGGTGATAATGCGCGCAATGCGCCCCAGTTCTTGCTGGGCGATCGAGAGGTAGCCGCGCTGTGGCGCGTCGGGGGGGAGATCCTGCTCGATCAAATAGAGACTGTTACGCGCGGCGTAGAGCGGGTTATTGATCTCGTGGGCAACGGAGGCGGATAGTTCGCCGACCGCGGCGAGCTTGGCGCTCTGGAGCAACTGGGCCTGGGCGGTGTTGAGGCGGGCCTGGGCCTCCGCGTGGAGCGACTGGGTAATAGCCAGGTCGCGCTGAAGCGTGGCGGCGCGCGCGCGCTGGGTCACTTCATCAATGGCAATCGCGGTCAGGTCGCCGAGGGCCTGCACGAAGGGGAGGTCACGCGGGTGGTACAGGTGGGCATTGACGCCACCGTAGAGCACCAGGGCCCCCAGGCGCTGGTTATCCAGCCGCAGGGGCGTGATCAGGGCGCTCTGAGGCGGCCAGTTGGGCAGGAGCGCCCGCAACTCCTCCTGCTCGGCATCACTCAACTGATCGAAAGCAAACTCCAACTCCGGCCCTACCAGCAGCATCGCGCGCGGCGAGAGCACCGCCAGACTGGCCAGGCCAACCATCTGGCCGCAGGCATACCCGCCACCGCCGGCGCGGAGCGTCAGGCGTTCCGAGTCGCCATCGGTCAGGTAAAGGTGGGCAGCGCTGGTGCCCGGGAACAGGTTCACCACTTCGTTGACCACCAGTTGCACAATCGCGTCAACATCGCGGCTCAGCAGCAGCGCCGCCGAGATCGAGAGGATGGCGCTGAGGCGCGCCTGCAGGTGAACGGCCCGGTGGTGCTGTAACTCCGCCTCGCAAGCCAGTTGCTCGGCGCGGGCCTCGGCTTCCCGCAACTGCGCCTGCAACTGCTCTACACGGGCCCGCAGGGTCTCTAACTCGCCCATACGATTATCTCCGCATCAGTCAGGGGGGGCAGACGGCGCTGGAATGCCATATGCGCCTCACGTTGACACCCTGAAGATCAGCACGCTATAATGCCTGCAATGCCAGATATCCCAACTATAGTGCTTTTCGGCACGGAGCGCAAACAGCATGAGCCAGCCTGCCCAGGTCCTTGTCGTTGATGACGAACAGAATATCCGCCTGACCTTGAGCGCCCTGTTGAGTCGCGCGGGCTACGTGGTGACCGCGGCGGCCACCGGCGAAGAGGCCGTGGCGCTGTTCGACCGCCAGCGCTTCGATCTCATGCTGGTTGACTTGCAGATGCCGGGGATCAACGGCATTCAGGTGGTTGAGGCCCTTCGCCAGCGCAACCTGGATACGATGGTGATTGTGCTGACCGGGCACGGTTCCCTCGAGACGGCGATTGAGGGGATGCACCAGGGCATCTTCGACTACATGTTGAAGACCAGCGATCCCGAACAGATCCTCGATCGGGTCGCGGCGGGTCTGGCCGAGCGGGCCAGGCGTCTGCGCCAGTCGGCGCTGATCTCCGCGATCAGCGCGGCGGCCCAGGCCCTCACCGGCGGGGGGCCCATGCCAGAGACGCTTGACCAGCTCATCGGCGGCGCCCAACCCGCGCCGGCCCCGGCGCCCGCGCCAGCCCCGGCCGCCAGCGCCTCCACCAGCGAGCGCCAGTTGACCATCGGCCAGTTGCAACTCGACACCTGGCATCAGACGGCCACGCTCGGCGGGCGCTCGTTGAACCTCACACCGACGGAGTTCCGCCTGCTGCTGTGTCTGGCCGAGCACGCCGGGCAGATGCTCTCGTACACCCAACTGGTGCGCTGCGCCCAGGGTTACGAGGCCAGCGATATGGAAGCAGGCGAGTTGATCAAGCCCCATATCCACCACCTGCGCCAGAAAATCGAGCCTGATCCGAGCACGCCCCGCTATCTGCTCAATGTGCGCGGTAAGGGCTATATTCTACAGATTGACTGACCAATGACTGAGACTGCTGCCATCCCGCCGCGCTTGCAGGCAATTATCGAGCAGTTCAAGGGCTGCGACCGCCACGAGAAGCTCGAGCTGATGCTCGAGTATGCTGACCGGCTGCCGCCGCTGCCCGAACACTTGCGCGAACGGGCAGGCATGGAACAGGTCCACGAGTGCGCCAGTCCCGTCTTCCTGCACACCGAACGTCAGGGTGAAGGGCTGCTGTTCCACTTCGATGTGCCCCCCGAGGCCCCCACGACGCGCGGCTATGCCTCGCTGCTCGCCGAAGGGCTGCGCGGCGCCACTCCCGCCGAGGTGCTGGCTGTGCCGGCAAATTTCTTCGTCGAGATGGGCCTGCACCAGATCCTCAGCCCCCAGCGCCTTAATGGCATCAGCGCCATCCTGGCCTACATGAAGCGCCAGGCCCTGCGGTTCGTGGAAACCCCCGCGCAACCCTCCTGATGCGAAAATATGGGGAAACCGGGTTTCCCCAACCCCCTTCTGGCTGGGGGCGCCAGCCGCTCCCACCAGTGGTTGGGACATGGGGAAACCGGGTTTCCCCAACCCCCTCCCTGCGGGGAGGGTTTGGGAGGGCGCAGCCCTCCCAAA
>OGCL01001139.1_pt1 | contig 24012 bp, 19 predicted proteins | sample 1570041 | NCBI WGS metagenome assembly OGCL01 (sample SAMN06266162, study PRJEB24511) | hot springs metagenome | isolation source: Hot spring water | place: South Africa: Limpopo | collected 2015-06-22 | reverse complement strand
GGACTAAAGCCTGAGTGGCAACACCGTTTCGGCGCAACCAGAGGGTCGGGGCGCAAAAAAATGCCTATGTATCGGGCGGGGGGTAGGGATGGTCTGTGAACTTGCGGATTCAGGATTTAGGTAATCCGCCGGATTTCAAGCCGCATCGTCAACCCGGACCCCGGCCCCCGACGAACCGAGGGGTTGTCGGTCGGCCTTCAGACCGACGATCCGGTCCAACCGTTCATGGCCCAATGGCCACCCCTGACTATGAAAGACGTAGCTGACGGCCATGAACGGTCCCTCTCCCCCAGCCCCTCCCCCCGAGGGGGAGGGGAGCTTCGTGTGTCGGCTGCGCGACTTTCACGGTAATGCCTCACCAGGCCAGCCTCAGGGTCACGAAGGCCTGACGCTGGACGGTGTGCTCCTTGCGGAACTCCACATGCGTGCCGGTGACGTTCTGCAGGGTCAGCGCCAGCTCGTCCTCGCTGCCCTTGCCGCCCAGGCGTTTGGCGAGCTTCATGTCCACGCGCTCGTAGGACGGCTGTACATCGCCGTCATTGAGCCACATCATGTCTCCCACCCGGTAATAGCCCAGGCTGGCCCGCAGACCCGCAGGCAGAGGCAGGGACCAGAGCAGGCTGCTGGCATGGCGCGGTGCAGTCAGTTCGGTGTCACGATCGGTCCCGGAACCGGCGCGGATGCGGGTGATGGCATGGGAGATCAACACCCGGCCCAGGCTGGGGTGACGCCAGTCCAGGCTCAGATCGCCGCCCCAGGTGCGGATGCCGCCGGTGTTGTAGAGATAGTCCGCATTGTCCGGACCCAGGCGCGGGGGGCGCAGATAATCCGCCGGGATGGGGAAGGGACAGTTCACCCCGACCCTGCAGGCCCGGTCGTCGATGTAGCGTTCATGCCGCTCGACGAACAGCCGCGTGTCGATCACCAATCCCTGCTGCGGGTAACGCGCGACATAACCGATTTCCGCGAAGCGCGTCAGTTCGGGCTCGAGGTGCTGCACGGCCCAGGTGCCGATGTCGACGATCTTGCCGTAGAGCACGGGCACGCTGCCGAGATAGCGCAGTACCTCGCGCGCATTGGTTTCCAACAGGGTTGGGGCGCGATAGCCCTGGCCCATGCTCAGGCGGACGGAACGCTCCGGGGTGATGGACCCGTTGAGGGCCAGGCGCGGGGAAAGGAGGGTGTCGCTGTGCGGATGTCGCTCCAGTGTCAGGCCGGCATGCAGCAGCCAGGCCGGGTCGAAGCGCCAGTCCAGGTTGGCGAAGACCTGCCAGGGCGTGGCCTTGACCGTGTCCAGGCCATGGAGCTGACGCTCGGACTCGGCGCGGTCCTGCCGCACGCCCAGCCCCCAGACCGCCTGCAGGGTGTCGGACCAGGCATGGATCTGCTGCAGCTCCAGGGCGTCGCGCGCGACGTCGAGGTCATTCTGCACCGGCGTGCTGGTGCCCGCCCCACTCAGGGTGGCGTTCTCCCGCTTGCTGCGCTGGAAGCGGCCGTATTCCAGGGAGAGCTGCGAGCCGGGCGCGTAGTGTTTGTGCCATGCCAACCGCAGACTGAGCTGACGCTGCTTGCGCGCCCGATAGGGGTCCGTGGCCGGATCGAGCGAACTGCCCACCCAGTCCTCGCCGCGGCTCAGGCCGATGGCCAGCAGCCATTCCTCGTCGATGAGGGGCCTGTAGCGTAGTTGGCCGTTGAGGGTCTGGCGTTCGATGTCCTCGTGGAAGGCGTGACCGTAGACTCCCAGATCACGGAACTGCGTCGCCGCGCGGCTCGACAGGCTCAGGCGCCAATCGAAGCGAGAAGTGCTCCTGCCGATGCGTGCGTAATTGTCGACGTAGCCGTGGCGCCCCCTGGCCAGGGTCAGGCCGGCACCCGTGTCTTCACCCGCCTCGCGGGTGATGATGTGGATCACGCCCTGGAAGGCACCGGCGCCGTAACTGGCCTGGTTGGGGCCGCGCACGACCTCGATGCGTTCCACGTCCTCCAGGCGCAGGGGGAGTTCCTGCCAGTCCACCGCGCCGGTGGCCGGGTTGACCACCGAACGGCCGTCCACCAGCACCAGCAGGCGGTTGGGATAGGCATCTCCGAGGCCGTGATTGACCACCACCGGCGAGCCCTTGGGCCAGTCCGCCACCAGATAGCCCGGCACCAGGCGCAGCAGGTCGTGGATCTCGGTAAAGCCGGAGGCGCGGATCGTCTCCCGGTCGATCACGCTGACCGGGGCGGCGGCACCCAGGGGCGAGGTCGCGATGCGCGAGGCGGTGAGCACGAGCGGCAGGTCGGCCAGAAACATCTCCTCCGTCAGTCCCTCGGCCGCCGCATTCAGTGCCCAGACGGCCGGTAGGAGCAGAAAGGCTGGAAATCTCAAGCGCTCTGCTCCTCTTGAGCCAGGCGCCGGTAATCGACCTTGCCCGTGCCCAGCAGGGGCAGGCTCTCCCTGAGGACGATGCGTCGCGGCAGGACGATCTCGGGCAGGCCGAGACGTTGCGCGGCAGCGGCGAGCCGTTCGCGTGTCAGCGCGGGGTCGGTGGTATAGAGCACGATGGCCTCGCCGCGGCCCGCCTCCGGCACGGCCAGGGTGGCGTGCTGGGCCTCGCTGGAGAGCATGCGCGCCAAGGACTCCGCGAGGTCCAGACAGACCTGCTCGCCGGCCACCTTGGCAAAGCGTTTGAGCCGCCCCTGGATCGTGAGGTAGCCATCCTCATCCATCTTTGCCACATCGCCGGTCCCGTACCAGCCCTCCCCTGCCGCGGAGCGGGGCGGTTCGAGCACGCAAGGCGCCTCCGGCCGGTAATACCCGGACATCAAGTTGGGGCCGCGCAGGTGCAGCTCGCCGCCCTCGGCGATGCCTTCCACCGGCAGGATGCGGGCCTCGATGTCGGGCAGCAGCCGACCGACCGTGCCGGGGCGATTGCTGTCGGGAAGATTGACCGCCACCACCGGCGCCATTTCCGTCATGCCATAGCCCTCCAGGACGTCGATCCCGTATTTCTCCCGCCAAAGCTCGCGCACCGGCTCGGCCAGTTTCTCCGCCCCGGCCACGACATAGCGCAGGCTCTCCAGGTCCTCGCGCGTCGCATGGCGGGCGTAGTGATGCAGGAAAGTGCTGGTGGAGAACAGCGTGTTGCACCCCTTCTCGCGAATGAGCCGCGGGATCTCCTTGTAGTGCAGCGGCGTGGTGTACAGCACCAGGCGCGCGCCGCTCACCAGGGGCAGCAGGGTGCCGGCGGTGAGCCCGAAGCTGTGGAAGATGGGCAAGCAGTTGAAGATGCGGTCCCCTGGGCCGAAGGAAAAGATGCGCAGGATCTGGGCGACGTTGGCCAGCAGGGCCCGGTGCGAGAGCACCACGCCCTTCGGGCGCCCTTCCGTGCCGGAGGTGAACAGCACCACCGCCGGTTCCTCCGGATCGGCCGGCGGTACGGTGTGCGCCGGGAACCACAGGGCATAACCCATGAGCCAGAGCTTGTCCACGATGCCGAACCGGCGGCGCAGGTCTTCCAGGTAGTGGATGCGCACATCCCGCAGCGCCTCGGCCTGGGCCGTGAGCTGGGCCTTGTCCAGAAAGGCGCGGCTGGTGATGAGGGTACGCACCCCGGCCACGTGGCAGGCGTTCTGCATGCCCTCGCTGCCCGTGGTGTAATTGAGCATGCAGGGCACGCGACGCCGGCTCGACAGCCCGATGACCAGGGCCACGGTCGCGGCCACATTGGGCATCAGCACCCCCACGTGCTCGCCCGGCTGGGTCAGGCGGGCGCACAGGCGCCCCAGGGCCAGGCTCATCTTGAGCAGGTCGCCATAGCCGTAGCTGCCCGGCACGGCGTCTTCCCATTGCGCCGGCGTGTGGCGACCGAAGCGCCGGACCGCGGCCACCAGGGCCTGGAACAGCGTGCCTCGGCTCAGCTCGGCGGGGTCGGCGCTCGGCATGGGCGTCAGAGCTGCAGCCAGCGGCCGGCCTGATGCAGGCGATCGGCCATATCGAGGAGTTCCGGGCGGGGATGGCAGCGCACCATCACCACGGTCCAGCGCCGGCGGTCGCGCCCGTGCAGGTCGGTGAAGTCCAGGGCGTGGGTGTTGGCGTCTGCCTCGTCGGCGCGCAGCACCCCCATGCCGTCCAGCCGCAGCGTGACGCGCTCCAGGCTGAGATGGCGCTCCGGGTTGAGGAAGACGTCCTCGAAATCCCCGGCCAGGTGGCGCAGGTCCAGATCGGCGTGGGCGCGGGCCAGGTCGGCGAGCAGGGCATCGAGCCGCTTCTGCAGGGCCGGTCGGCGGTCGGCGTCGGCGGATCTCAACTGCGCGCTCAGGTAGTCCTTTTCCTTCTGCAGTTCCTGTCTCGCACGCTGACGTGCCGCCAGGCGTTCCACCACCCGCTCGACCAGGCTGTCATAGAGGTTCCAGGTGAGCAGCCGTCTCGCCTCGGCCTCCGTCGGGGCCGGGCCGCTTAAGGTGTGGTCGGTGAAGCAGACCACGCGCTGCGCGACCTCGCGGCGGATCACGTCCCCGGCGACCTCCATACCGAAGGCGGTCTTCTCGCGCCGGCGCATGCCCATCAGGGCATAGGCCTCCGTCCCCGGCCCGCCCGGCCGGCGGGCATACTCGTGCATGGCATGGCTCATGCACAGGGCGTGCTGCATCTGCTCGGGGCTGCCGAACAGGGCATGGATGAAGGGGTCGCGGCCGTACAGTTCCGGACTCACCTCCACCGGCCCCGGTATGGCCCGGGCCAGGTCCTGCACGTATTCAAGGGCGCGTGCAACCGGCCGTCGGTAACGCCTCGGATAATCGCCGCCCTGGCGCAGCCTGGGCTCGACGCGCTGCACGGCGCGCTCCATCGCCTCGCGCACGAGCTCGGACTCGGGCGGAGCGGGCCGCCGGGCGTGCTCGATCAGTCGCGAAAACAGACCGTTCACCATGCGCGGATCGATAGCCTGTCGGTCAGAACGGGATGTCGTCGTCCAAATCGTCCAAGCCGCTGCCCTGTCTCATCCCGCTGCCGCCGACATCGGCGGCGCGCCTTGTCTCGTCGCGCGTATCGTTGAAGTCCGCCGTGCCGCCGCCGGGGCGGCCGCCGAGCATCTGCATACGGTCGCCGCGGATCTCGGTGGTGTAGCGATCCTGGCCATCCTTGTCCTGCCACTTGCGCGTGCGCAGGCTGCCCTCGACATAGATCTGACTGCCCTTCTTCAGGTACTGGCCGCAGATCTCCGCCTGCTTGCCGAAAAAGACGACACGATGCCACTCGGTCGCCTCCTGTTTCTCGCCCGCCTTGTCCTTCCAGGTTTCCGTGGTCGCCACCGACAGGTTGGCGATGGCATCGCCGCTGGGCATGTAGCGCACCTCGGGGTCGCGCCCCAGGTTGCCGACCAGGATCACCTTGTTCACTGAAGCCATGCTCGTCTCCCCATCGCAAGTGGTTGATTCCGGTATGGGGGTCGATTATACGGCGAGACCGTCCCGCGCAGGACCCCATCCCTCCCCCTGGCCCGCCGCCAGCAGACGCTGGACCAATGCACGTAGCCGAGCCGGCTTCACCGGCTTGTGCAGGACCGGATAGCCGCGGGCGGCGATCGCCTCCAGGCTGGCCTTCGCGGTGTCTCCAGTGACGATGGCCACGGCCGGTTTGCATGCGTACCTCGCCGCGACCCGCTCCGCCACGGCGATGCCGGTCTCGCCCCCGGCCAGGCGGTAGTCGGTCAGCAGCAGGTCCGGCGGGCGCGGCAGGCGCTCGAACAGGCGGTCGGCGTCGGGCGCCGCCACCACCTCCAGCCCCCAGCCGGCGAGCAGGCCGGGCAGGGCGTCCAGGATCAGGGCGTCGTCGTCCACCACGGCCACCAGGCCGTGCAGTCGGGTGGGGTCGGCCTGGGGGGGCGCGTCCGGCAACACCGTCCCGGCGGCCTGCGCCAGGCGGGGGATGTCCAGGTTGAACAGGGTGCCCCGCCCCGGCCTGGAGCGCACGCCGATCTCGAAACCCATGAGCCGCACCAGCCGCTCGACGATGGCCAGCCCCAGACCCAGACCCTGCCCCCGGTCCCGCTGCGGATTGTCCACCTGGTAGAACTCCTGGAAGATGCGTCTGAGGTGTTCCGGGGCGATGCCCACGCCGGTGTCCCAGACCTGCAGGCGCACACCCCCACCGTGCCGGCGGGCGGCCAGCAGCACCCCGCCGGTGCGCGTGTAGCGCAGGGCATTGGACAGCAAGTTGCGCAGGATGCGATCGAGCAGCACGGGGTCGGCGGGCACGTGCACGCTCAGGGGCCGCACCCTGAGGTCCAGGCCACGGTTTTGCGCCTCCGCCAGGAAGTCCCCGCGCAGCCTCTCGAACAGCCGGTCCACCGCCACCGGCTGGATGGCGGGGACGATCACCCCGGCGTCCAGCTTGGACACGTCCAGGATGGCGTTGAACAGCTCCTCCATGGCCCCCACCGTGGCCTCGATCTTGCCCAGGGTGAGCGCCGCGTCGCGGCCCTGGAGCTGGGGCTTGAGGGCCTCCACATACAGGCCCAGGGCATGCATGGGCTGGCGCAGGTCGTGGCTGGCAGTGGCGAGGAATCGCGACTTGGCGGCGTTGGCCCGCTCGGCCGCCGCCTTCTGCTCGGCAAGCTCTGCCGTGGCCGCGTCCACCCGCCGCTGCATGTCGCGCTGCAGTTCTCGCAGCGACGCGCTCATCTGGTTGATGTCGGCCTGCAGGATCCCGAGCTCGCTGCGGGCGGTCACCGGCACCTGTGCGTCCAGGTCGCCGGCGGCGATGCGCCGCACCGTGGCGATGGTCTGCATGAGGGGACCGATGCCCTTGAGGGCGAGCTGGCGCACCAGCAGCCAGGCGAAGGCCAGGCCCAGAACGCCGAAACCCAGGCTGGCCAGGAGGGTCCTGCGGGCCGCCACCTCCTTGCCCTCCAGGCTCATCACCACGCTGGCCCAGGCCAGGGTGCGCTCGCCGGCCCTGGCCGCGTCGTGCAGGAAGGGATCATCGAACTCCAGCTCGCTCAGGACGACGGGCACCACGAAGGCGATGTGCCGCCGGCCCTCCACCGCACCCGCCGCCAGCGGGACGCGCAGCGTGCCGGGGGCCTGTCCCGCCTCGGCCACCGGCGCGCCATGCGGCAGACGGACCGCCGCATGCACGACGTCCGTCTCGCGCAGGGTCTGCTGCAGCAGCACCTCCAGGGGGGCCCGGTTGCCGCTGACCACGCTATAGAGGGCGCCCTGGGCGAGGTTGCGCGTCAAGGATAGGCCGCGGGCGTGCAGGCTGGCCTCCAGGTCCGCGAGCCGGGCGACGATCAGGTAGCCCCCCAGCAGCAGGGTCACCAGCATGGCGGGCAGCATGCCCAAGAGCATGGCGCGGTGGCGGATCCTCATCGCAGGCGGGAAGTGAGCTCGGCCTCCGCGGGCAGGACGATGCCCAGCGAGCGGGCCACGCTGCGATTGATGCGCAGGCTGAAGGTCTCGGGATGCCGCGCCGGCGGCAGGCGCAGCTCGCCGCCCCTGAAGGCGGTCCGGATGAGCTGGGCCGCCTCCCGCCCGAGCTGGGCCGGCGTGGCATAGAGCCCCAAGATGGCTCCTGCATCGGCGAGAGCGGCGGAATAGCCCACCACGGGCAGGCGCTCACGATAGGTCTGCAGCAGCAGGCTCTGCAGGGTGCCGCGGTTGACCACCGACGCATCCGGCAGCAGCAACAGGGCCTGGGCCTGCCCCGACAAGACGACAAGGGCGGTGAAGAGCTCGCCGGGGGAAGACACGGTCTGGGTCTGGAGCTGGAGGCGGGCGGACCGCGCGGCCTCGGCCAGGGCCTCTGCCTGCTCGGTGCTGTCCGCGCCCACCAGCACCCCGACCCTGCGCGTGCCGGGCAGGGCGAGCTGCAGCAGCTGCAGCTGGCGAGCGGGGGGCTGGTCCAGGTAGAGGCCGCCCACCGGCCGCCACGGCCCGCCCTGCCCCCTCTCCGCCAGGAGTCGCTCATAGGTCTGGCGGGGGACCAGCAGGGCGAGCACCGGCGTGCCGCCCGGCTCGGACAGGGCAGCGGCATAGGCCCGCACGCCCAGGGCGACGACCAGGTCCTCCGCCTCACCCGGCCGGCGTTCCGACAGGATCTGCTGGCGGATGCGCAGGCCGTTGCCCACCTCCAGTTCCTGCCGCAGGGCCTGGGCCGCCTCAAGGTAGATGCCGCCCGGCTCGGACAGCAGGAGCGTGACGCTCTGGGCCAGGGCGGCCCAGCCCGCGAAAAACCCAAGACAGCCGGCCAGCCAGCGCAGGGCGGCTAGGCGCAGCGCCCCCACCCGCTGCGGGGGGACGGCCCGGTGCGAGGCGGCCTTCATCACGGCATGGCCCCTGCCGTCGGCACGGGCGAGCAGATGCCGCACACGCCCCTCCGCTCCCCGGCCACACCTGCAGCGCTGTTCATCCAACCCCCTCGTGTCCTCATCTCCCTCTGAATGTAACGGCAGCCCGGCACAACCACGTCGACCAAACGGCCTAATCCGCCGGCCGACCGCGCACCGGCGGGGCATATGACGCCCGCCCCCGCCCCGCGGAATAGTCCGGATGACCGCGGCACTGCATGCATCCGCACGATTCACGGCATGGCCACATGCCTGACCGTTCATGGCCGAATTGCGCCCCTGGCGATGAAAGACGTCGTTGACGGCCATGAACGGTCCCTCAGCCCCAGCCCCTCCCTCCCGTGGGAGCATCGAGCGTCGCTGTCGCGACTTTCACGGTAACTGGGCGGCGAGATGACCCCATTCTTGGCCTGCAACGCCGTCTGCACCCTGCCCGAGAGCTCCCGGGGCCATCGCCCCGGCGTGGTGCTGGGCAGCTTTGCCGCCCTGGTGGCGGAAAACCGACTCGGCCTTGACCACGGGGCCGATCTCCATACGGTTTTCCGGTTTTTTTGGTTCACCGCCCCTTGGCGCGGCCTTGCGGCTATCGCGCCGCTAGCAGCGCGCCTGGCCGATACGTTGCATGTACCCGCCTTGTCGATCGGTCCGTCGGTCTCAAGGCCGACCTGCACCCCTCCTCGACGGATCCGGCGCGGATTCCCAACGGACTGGGATCAGTCATACAGCCCTGCATCAGAAACCCACCCGCAGGGTGGCATAGGCCCTGCGGTCGAACAGGTATTTCGCGTTCTCGTACTCGTAATAGCCGCCCAGAGCGCTTTGCAGCACGATGCTCGCCTCCCAGTCGCCACCGGCGGCTCGCCAGCGCCTGGCGAGGCGCAGATCCAGGCGGTCGTGTTCGGGCGTGGGCGCCAGGGCCCCCAGCCAGGTCATGCGACCGACATGGGTGTAGTTGAGGCTGGCCTGCAGTCCCGGCCCCAGTTCCTGACTGAGCAGCAGGCCCCAGGCATGGTCGGGCGCGGAGCGCGCGTACAGCGGGCTGTTGGAGCGGGTGTCGTTCATCGCCAGCCAGACGTTGAGCCAATCCTGCCGTCCCCATCGCCAGCGCAGGTTGGCATCCAGGCCCTTCTGCTCGGCCTGCACGTTGTTTTCGAAGGTGAGATCGGCCCCCGCGACGCAGTCCCAGCCGGGCACCAGAGTGCACAGCTCGAAGGCGACCGGATGCGGCGTGGCGGCAAAGTCGATCATGGAACGGATGCGGTTATGGAACAGGCGCAGGTCCAGATCCAGCCCCCTTTCCGGCAGATGCAGCACATAGCCCAGCTCGCCGGTGGTGATGCGCTCGGCCTTCATGTCGTTGGGGCTCAGGAGATACTGGTCGAACACGACTGGACCGAAGAAGCTCTTGAAATCCGCGTTCTGCTCCAGGAAGTTGGGGGCGCGCCAGGCACGCGTGGCGACCAGGCGCAGGCTGTGGCCCGGTGCCGGCTGCCAGATGACCGCCAGGCGCGGGTTGAGGCGGGTGCCGGCGTAGTAGTGCTTCTCGAGCATGGCCGCGGCGTGCAGCTGCCAGTCCGGGGTGAGCGTCCGCTCCATGGCGCCGGAGAGGCGGTAGATCCATCCGGAATACACCCGGTCCTGGCTGGTGAAGGTGGGTGACCAGGCGGCGTCGCGACGCGCCTCGGCCGCCCAGGACAGGCGCGTGGCCGCGTCCAGGCGGCCGATGGCGTTGAACTCGAGGGCGTCGCGGCGAAACCATGCGTTCAGGTCGGGCGGGGAAATCAGGCCCGTATCCTCGTCGCTGCGCGTCCAGGTATGGTGCAGCTGCAGCGACCACTCCTCGTCGGCGTCGTACACCCGGCGCAGTCTCACGTGGGCGTAGCGGCTGGCAAGGTCGGTGGACTGCACGTTGGGGTTGAAGTCATAGGCCACCGCGCTGTTCTGCCAGTCGGCCCAGGTGTAACCCATCTGACCGGTCAGTTCGGTACGGGCATCGATGCGGTAGTCGCCGCGCAAGCCGAGGATGCGCTCCGTGGTCTCGTCGCGCCTGGGATAGTGCCGCTTGTCGAACAGGCGGTCGTGCCGGTGCTGGGCCGTAAGCCGCAGTTCCAGGTCGCCGACGCGATGGCCGAAGCTCGCCGTCAGGTCGCGCGCCTCGTTCTCGCCTGCTGCGACGGACACGCTCCCGCCCTGGCTGCTGCCGGCGTGGCGGGTGAAGATATGGATGCTGGCCTGGAAGGCGTTCACCCCGTCGTTGGCGGCGTTTGGCCCGCGCACCACCTCGATGCGGTCGATGTCCTCCATCGCCACGGGCAGCGACCGCCAGAACACCTGGCCATAGGCCGGGTTGTACACCGAGCGTCCGTCCACCAGCACCTGCATGCGCCGGGATTGCAGGCTGGATAGGCCGTGATAGGTCACCGCCGGCAGGTTGCCCTGGGTCCAGCTGACCTGGAAGCCCGGCACCAGGCGCAGCAGGTCGACGACATGGCGGTAGCCGGAGGCCTCGATCATGGCCCGGTCGATCACGGTCACCGCCGCGGGGGCCTCGGAGACGGGCTGGACCAGCCTCGACACGGAGAGCACGATGGGCTGTTCGGCGAAGTAGTCGACCTCGGTCAGCAGGGCCTGTCCGCTCGCCTGAGCGGCTGACCAGACGGCCGGGCACAGGAGACAAAGCTGCCATCGCTGGGTATTCACGATCTCCTCTCGCAGGGCGGGTTTGAGAAGTATGGGCGGATGGGGTGCCGGGCGCGTTCGCCCGAGGGCCTCATCCATAGGGACTAGTCTAGCGGCGACACCCCATGGCGTCCTAGTCCTTCCGGCTAATCCGTCCGCCCGATGTCAGGCCGGGTTCACGGGGCCAGACTGGTATGGCGAGCGGATGGCTCGCCCAGCCCTGCGGGGGCCAACATGAAAAAGCACACGCTGCAACTCAACTGGCCGGCCTGCTGGCCGCACTGTCCAACTTCCAGGCTCACAGCGGCGGGATCGATGCCGGCCAGTGGGTCTCGGACGACGGCCGCTCCCGGCGACCGCGCACAACCCCATTTCTTTCACTTCGGGAGACCTGATGATCATTGGCGGACACGCCCTGCTGGGCATGAACACGGTTGAATTGCAGGCACACGACATCTTCGGGGAGGCCGAGCGGGCGCAGCCGGCGCAGGACATCCCTGAGCTGCTGATCCCGATCGAGACCATGGCCGTGTTCGCGGATGAACCGAGCCAGGTCCCCTGCTGAAAGATCGGGCACGAAGACGGAGCTGGGGCGGTATGCGGGTCAAACCCGGCTGGCTGAACATCCCGGCGCAGCGGCTGATGCGCACACCGGCGGGTGAGACGCTGCCCGGGGTCCGCCGACCCGCGCCAGACAGCGGGCCGGCCAATGCCGGCTGGCAGGCTGGATCAGAGCAGTCCGAGCTTCCTGGCCTGCACTGCCGCCTCGGTGCGGTTGCTGACGTTCAGGGCGCGGAAGATGGCGGCGATGTGCACCTTGACCGTCCCTTCCCCCAGGTTCAGCTCGCGGCAGATGAGCTTGTTGGATTTCCCCTCCACCAGCAGGCGTAGCACATCCAGCTGACGCGCCGTCAGGGGGCCGGCCCCCCTGCCGGGGTGCTCGGGGTGGTCCGTCCTTGACTCGGCCCGCCCCGGGTTGAGCAGCTGCGCCGGCACATACACCCCACCGGCCAGGATCAGCTTGAGGGCAGAGACCATCACCTGGGCGGAGGACGACTTGGGGATGAAACCCGAGGCCCCAGTGGCCAGCAACGCCTCCATCACCTGGCGGGAATCGCTGGCGGAGAGGATGGCCACGGGCAGGTCGGGGAAGGTGCGCAACACCTCCCGCACGCTATCGATCCCTTGCATGCCGGGCATGTTGAGATCCAGCAGCAGCATATCCGCGTCGGGGTGCTCCCGCGCCCGCTCGATGGCCTCGCCGAAGGTGGCGGCGGCGATCACCTCCGCCCCGGCCTCGATCTGCTTAAGCAGCAGGATGAAGCCGTCCCGGAACAGGGTGTGGTCGTCTGCCAGGATGAGCTTCATACGTTCTCCATGCGATCACCGGCAGGTGATGGTGCGAACCCACCATAGAGGGCATGCCGCACCCCCTCCTCGTCCCAGCCGGTCTGGCTGACCTTGAGCATGACCGTGCCCTCCTGCGGCAGCACGCTCACCGCCTCCACGCCGGCGAAGACCGTGAGCCGCGTGGCCAGGCGCCGAGCCTCCAGCTCGTCCATCGGGCCGATGCGCAGCATCTGCGTCTTCACCCGCGGCGGCGGCATCATGCCCAGGGCCAGCCATAGCCAGACGGCCATCAGCGCGGCGCAGAACAGGAACACGGCGTCGAAGCCGACATGCTGCGCGAGCCAGCCGCCCGCCAGCCCGCCGAAGAACAGCCCGAAGGCCTGCGAGGTGTTGTAAACCCCCATGGCCGTGCCCTTGGCCTCGGGTGGGGCGATCTTGGAGATCAGCGAGGGCAGCGAGGCCTCGAGGATGTTGAAGGCGACGAAATAGGCCAGCAAGGCCAGGACGATGCCCCAGAATTGCGTCAGCGAAAGCGCCAGGGCGACCTGTGCCGTGAGCATGAGGGCAATGCTGCCCACGAAGACCTGTTTCATGCGCCCGTGCCGCTCGCCGTGGATGATGGCCGGCACCAGGAAGACGAAGGACAGCAGCAGCACCGGCAGGTAGACCTGCCAGTGGTGCTCGGCATCAAGGTTGCCCGCACGCACCAAGGCGAAGGGCACCACCACGAACATCGCCATCTGGGCGGCGTGCAGGGCGAAGATGCCCCAGTTCAGGCGCTGCAGTTCCATGTGCCGCAGCACGTCCTTGAGTCGCGCCGGGTTGGCCTCGGCGTCGGAGTGGAAGGCCGCCGGCCCCGGATCGGGGGTGTAGTAGCGTATGACCAGAATGGCGGCGAGCGAGAGGATGCCGGTGACCAGGAACATGCCCGGCACGCCGATGGCGCGGTAGACCAGCGGTCCCGCCGCCAGCGAGAAGGCAAAGGCCAGGCCGATGGTGCTGCCGATCACGGCCATGGCCTGAGTGCGCTTCTCCTCGCGCGTGAGGTCGGCCAGCAGGGCGGTCACCGCCGCCGAGATGGCCCCCGCCCCCTGCAGCGCCCGACCGATGATGACCCAGTGGATGTCCGGCGCCCAAGCGGCCAGAAAGCTGCCCAGGGCGAAGATGACGAGCCCCAGGATGATCACCGGCTTGCGTCCGAAGCGGTCGGAGGCCATGCCGAAGGGGATCATGAGCAGGGCCTGGGTCAGACCGTACATCCCCAGGGCCAGCCCGATCAGGGTGTGGTTCTCGCCCCCCGGCAGGGTCTCGGCATAGAGGGCGAAGACCGGCAGGATGAGGAACATGCCCAGCATGCGCAGGCCGAAGATGCCGGCGAGCGAGACGGTGGCGCGACGCTCTGCGGGCGTCATCGGGTCCTTGGGCGATGGGTGGGAAGCGGACATGTCGATTTACGGTCAAATGGCCGATCTGCCGACCTGCGAATATACCCGTCCGGCCATTGGGCTCGCTACGATCGATCAACCTATTGATCCGAAACGATCCAACTAGACCCTCTCCTTTGGGAGAAGGTGGCGAGGCCGGGAGAGGGCGAAGCGGCCTCCCACTCCGACCGGACTACCCTCTCCCCTGCCCCTCCCCCCAAGGGGGAGGGGTTTCATGTGCCCGTGTCTCGGACGAATAACGCAGCGTTTTTTCAGGCTCATTCGTTTCGGATCAATAGGATGATGCAACTTTCTGGCATAGACGAGCTTCGCGCGACCGATACCCCGTCTGTCCTCGTGAACGTCGTGTAGGAGCCCCCTCCCCATGAGGGCGTATATCGCCATGAGTCCGCGCCAGGCAAGAGCGGCTATGAACGGTCCAAGTTGGGTTCAAGCCCGCTTGAGCACCGGCTTGAGATAGCGTCCGGTGTGGCTCGCCTTGTTGCACGCCACTTGCTCCGGCGTGCCCTCGGCGACGATGCGGCCGCCGCCTTCGCCCCCCTCGGGACCGAGGTCGATCACCCAGTCGGCGGTCTTGATCACGTCCAGGTTGTGCTCGATCACCACCACCGTGTTGCCGTGGTCCACCAGCCGGTGCAGCACGTCGAGCAGCAGCTTGATGTCGTGGAAATGCAGCCCCGTGGTCGGCTCGTCCAGGATGTAGAGGGTGCGGCCGGTGTCGCGCTTCGATAGTTCCAGGGCGAGCTTCACCCGCTGCGCCTCGCCGCCCGAGAGGGTGGTGGCGGACTGGCCCAGGCGGATGTAGCCCAGGCCCACGTCGATCAGGGTCTGCAGCTTGCGCGCCACGACGGGCACGGGGTCGAAGAAGGCGCGCGCCTCCTCCACGGTCATCTCCAGCACCTGGTGGATGTTGCGGCCTTTGTATTCGACCTCCAGGGTCTCGCGGTTGTAGCGTTTGCCGTGGCAGACGTCGCAGGTCACAAAGATGTCGGGCAGGAAGTGCATCTCCACCTTGATCAGCCCGTCGCCCTGGCAGGCCTCGCAGCGGCCGCCCTTGACGTTGAAGGAGAAACGGCCGGGCTCATAGCCGCGCTCGCGGGCGGTGGGGGTGCCGGCGAACAGCTCGCGGATGGGCGTGAACAGTCCCGTATAGGTGGCGGGATTGGAGCGGGGGGTGCGGCCGATGGGGCTCTGGTCGACGTTGACGACCTTGTCGAAGAGCTCGGCGCCCTCGACCGTCTCGAACGGCGCCGGCTCCAGGGCGGCGCCGTTCAACTGCCGCGCCAGGGCAGCGTACAAGGTGTCGTTGATGAGGGTGGACTTGCCCGAGCCGGACACACCCGTGACGCAGACGAACACGCCGGTGGGCAGCTTCAGGCTGACGTCCTTCAGGTTGTTGCCGCGCGCGCCGCTCAAGGTGAGCCAGCGGTCCTTGCGGCCCTTGCGGCGCTGTGCCGGCAGGGGGATCGCCTTGCGGCCGGCCAGGTAGTCGGCGGTGAGCGAGCGCGCGCAGGCCAAGATGTCGGCGAGGCTGCCGGCGGCCACGATCTCGCCGCCGTGTTCGCCGGCACCGGGGCCCATGTCGACGACGTGATCGGCGGCACGGATCGCCTCCTCGTCGTGCTCCACCACGACCACCGTGTTGCCCAGGTCGCGCAAATGCCTGAGTGTCCCGAGCAGACGGTCGTTGTCGCGCTGGTGCAGCCCGATGGAGGGCTCGTCCAGCACGTACATGACCCCCGTGAGCCCCGAGCCGATCTGGGAGGCCAGCCGGATGCGCTGCGCCTCGCCGCCGGAGAGGGTATCGGCCGAGCGGTCCAGCGAGAGGTAGTCCAGGCCCACGTTGTTGAGAAAGGACAGCCGCGCCGCGATCTCCTTGACGATCTTCTCCGCCACCTGAGCGCGATGCCCGGTGAGCGCCAGGTCCTCGAAGAAGCCGAGGGTCTGGCGGATGGGCAGCCGCGAGAGCTCGTGCAGGGTCCTGCCGCCGATGGTGACGTGGCGCGCCTCCAGCCTGAGCCGGCTGCCCTCGCACTCGGGGCAGGGACGGGTGGCGATGAGCTTGGCCAGCTCCTCCTTGAGCAGTTGCGACTCGGCGTCGCGATATCTGCGCTCCAGGGTGGGGATGACGCCGTCGAAGGCATGCCTGCGGGTCACCCGACGGCCGCCGTCGCCCAGGTAGTGGAAGGGGATCTGCTCGCCGCCGCTGCCGTAGAGCACCACCTGCTGGATACGCTCAGGCAACTGTTCCCAGGGCGTGTCGATGTCGAAGCCGTAGTGCAGGGCGAGCGACTCCAGCATGCGGTAGAAGAAGGCGTTCCTGCGGTCCCAGCCCTTGATCGCGCCCGAGGCGAGCGACAGGTGGGGCAGGGCGACCACGCGTTTCGGATCGAAGAAGGTGATGCTGCCCAGCCCGTCGCAGCGCGGGCAGGCGCCCATGGGGTTGTTGAAGGAGAAGATGCGCGGTTCCAGCTCGGGCAGGGCGTAGTCGCACACCGGGCAGGCGAACTTGGCGGAGAAGAGCGTCTCCTTGCCGCCGTCCATGTCCACGGCGATGGCCTTGCCGTCGGAGTGCCTGAGCGCGGTCTCGAAGGATTCGGCCAGGCGCTGCTTGACCTCGGGCCTGACCTTGAGCCGGTCCACCACCGCCTCGACGGTATGCTTGCGGTTCTTGTCCAGGCGCGGGACGGCGTCGATGTCATAGACCGCCCCGTCGATCCGCAGGCGCACGAAGCCCTGCGCGCGCAGCTCGTCGATGAGGTTCAACTGCTCGCCCTTGCGGCCCACCACCAGGGGCGCGAGGATCATGAGCCGCGTGTCCGCGGGCAGCTCGAGGACCTGGTCCACCATCTGCGACACGGTCTGCGCCGAGAGCTCCAGCCCGTGCTGCGGGCAGCGCGGCGTGCCGGCGCGGGCGAAGAGCAGCCGCAGATAGTCGTGGATCTCGGTCACCGTGCCGACCGTGGAGCGCGGGTTGTGGCTGGCGGTCTTCTGCTCGATGGCGATGGCCGGCGACAGCCCCTCGATCAGGTCCACATCCGGCTTCTCCATGAGCTGCAGGAACTGGCGCGCATAGGCCGAGAGCGACTCCACATAGCGGCGCTGGCCCTCGGCGTAGAGGGTGTCGAAGGCGAGCGAGCTCTTGCCCGAGCCGGACAGCCCGGTGATGACGATCAACCGATGCTGGGGCAGATCCAGGCTGATGTTCTTGAGGTTGTGCGTGCGTGCGCCGCGGATGCGGATCATGACGGGCGGGGCTGAAAAACCTTGAACCTTGATTCCTCGGTTGACCGCTTTGTTGCCTTCGTAAAACCGCATGATTGTTCGACGACGTGCCTTCGACCACGCCCACCCTTTGGGTGAGCCCGCTACACGCCCGCTTTCGCGTCTGTGCGAGTGCCTGGCTTTGTCGCTCCTCCTTGCAGGGAGCGACCCTGCGGCGTCGTCGCTTCGCGCCAGGCACTCGCACAGCCGCGCCTTCGGACGTGTTCAACCGAGGAATCAAGGTTGAATTGTATGGCGCTTTGCGGCCCCGATTCATCTGCGCACGCATGCGCCGCAAGACCGGACCGTCAACGGATGACTGCCAGATGGTCGGCCTGGGCACCTCGCACGGCCTTGATCGGGATGCGTCGATCCAGGGTCACGAAACGCCCACCGTGATGCACGGCCAATGCCAGCAGGTAAGCGTCGGTGACCTGTCTGTGCCCCAGCACCCGACTCCAGTCCAGCGTGCCGTTGCCCAGCAGGTCGAGGTCGGCGGGCCAGAATTCGTGCGCTGGGCCCGTCGCCGCTTCGGACAGGCGTGCCGCCACCTCGGCCGCCGGCAAGGGCCCTGGATAGGCCGGTTGCGACATGATGCGGATGGCCCCGTTCTGGGTGATGGGACAGGATGCCCAGCCATGGCCGATCTCGCGCGCGAGCCAGGCCGTGGCCGAGCCATGGTGGACATGACCCGCATCCAGCAGGGCGATGAGGACATTGACATCGAGCAGGGCGCGCATTAGACCCCTTCACGATCCCGCAGCTCGTCGATGAGCGCGTTGGTGACCGGCGTCTCGCGCGGGGGGAAGGGCCGAAACCCGCCCGGCGCGGCGGCCCGCGACTCGGGTCCGGCCCGCTGCGAGCCGCGCCCGGCCAGGGCATCACGCAGCAGTCCGGAAATGACCTTGCCGGTGGAGAGGCGTTTCAAGCGTGCGATCTCCTTGGCCGCAGCCAGGATGTCATCGTCGATATCCAGCGTGGTGCGCATGGTCATCACCTTTTCGACTCGTTCGTGGGGGACGGGGTCTGGTCTAGCATCATGACATCATAGCATCATGATGCTTTCCTATCCCGCCATCCCTTTCGGCGGATGATCACATGCTGATGAACCGCCGCGGCGCAAATCCACCTCTGCGGGTGTTATCATGCCGTTCGACAGGACCAATGCCGCAGGCGACGGCTCGCCAGGGGATGAACAGGTCACAGGATTGGTTTGCACAGGCGCGGCGCGATCTTGAGCAGGCGCAAGACTCCCGCGCAGCCGGCCGGCATGAGTGGGCCTGTTTCGCCGCCCAGCAGGCGGCGGAAAAGGCCGTCAAGGCCCTGCACCTGGCCCTGGGTCAGGAGGCGTGGGGGCACGTCATCTCCACCTTGCTGGAAGAATTGCCGCTCACCGTCCCGCCCGCACTCATCGACAAGGCCAGAGTCCTGGATAATTTCTATATCGCCACCCGCTATGCCAATGGCCATCCCGCGGGCGCGCCCTACGAGCACTATGGAAGCATCCAGAGTGAGCAGGCCATTGCCTATGCCAGTGAGATCCTTGACCTCGTCCGTGCTGAAATGGCCACCCGCCCGTCAGGTGGATGAAGCGGTGCGCGCCCTGGCCCTCCGGCTTGCCGCCGTACACCCGGAACTCGAGCGCTTCGGCTACTTCGGCTCCTATGCCCGCGGCGATTGGGGCGTAGGCAGCGATGTGGACCTGCTGGCCATCGTCAGTCGCTCGGACCGCCCCTTCCCGGAACGCCCGCTGGAGTTCGATGTGAGCGGACTGCCCGTGCCGGCGGATCTGCTGGTCTACACGCGCGCCGAATGGGAAAACGCACTCGGCAGCGGATCGCCTTTCGTCCGGCGCCTCGGCGCAGAGACCGTTTGGGTTTGGGGCGACGAGCCGGAGCACAAAATCTGAATCGGGGCAGGACTGCAATGTAGATGGTGGATATCGTGAAAATCGCGCAGCCGACTCACGACGCTCCCCTCCCCCTCGGGGGGAGGGGCTGGGGGAGAGGGACCGTTCATGGCCGTCCAAGCGGCCATGAACGGTTGGCATGACCCGCGAACATCTGTATCATCGCTAAATTTTCATCCGGCCCGCGGCGTTCTACCCACGGGTCGCTGCGGAGGAACCCGACATGATGTTGCACGTTCTGCGGCGCGGGATGTTGGTCCCGCTTCTCGTCATCATGAGCTGTCTGGCCCAAGCCGACGAGCTGGGCCGCGGCTTCGTCGGCGTGCCGCAGATCCTCAACCAGCCGGATGTGGCTTCGGGCACCCTGCCCATGGGGGTGCTGGTGGCGCCTCCGGCCTCGTCCCCCGAACGCGCGGTCGAGCCGGTCACGTTGCCCGCACCCACGCCCCTGCCGCCGAACGAATTCCAGCGCTTCGTCGATCAGGCCACCGGGCTGAGCCTGCCGATCTACGGCCAGAACCTCTTTGGCCCCCTGCCCAGCACCTTCGCCCCGGTCAACCGGGTGCCGGTGCCGGCCGACTACGTCATCGGCCCCGGCGACGAGATCCTCCTGCGGGCCTGGGGGCAGCTGGACATGAACTACCGCGCCAGCGTGGACCGCAACGGCCAGATCCACATCCCCAAGGTGGGCAGCCTCAATGTCGCCGGACTCACCTACCGCCAGTTGCCCGGCTTCCTGCAGAACGCCATCGGTCGGGTCTTCCGCAATTTCGAACTCAACGTCAGCCTGGGCGAGCTGCGCTCGATCCAGATCTTCGTCGTCGGCCATGCGCGGCGGCCGGGCAGCTACACGGTCAGTTCGCTGTCCACCCTGGTCAATGCCCTGTTCGCCTCCGGCGGCCCCTCCGCCTCGGGCTCCATGCGACGCATCCAGTTGAAGCGTAACGACCAGGTGGTCACCGAGTTCGACCTCTACGACCTGCTCGCCCGCGGCGACAAGTCCAGGGATGCCCGCCTCATGCCCGGCGACGTGATCTACATCCCGCCCGTCGGCCCCATGGTGGCCCTCTATGGCAGTGTCAACACCCCTGCCATCTTCGAGCTCAAGGGCGAGAACAGCCTGGCCGATCTGTTCGGCTGGGCGGGCGGCCTGTCCACCGTCGCCCGCGGGCAGAAGGTCACCGTGGAGCGCATCGCCGAGCGTAGCGTGCGCCAGGTCGACGAGTTCGGGCTGGACGATGCCGGCCTCGCGCGGCGACTTAAGGACGGCGATCTGGTGCGGGTCTATGCCCTGTCCATGCGCATCGACAATGCCGTCACCCTGCGCGGCAATGTCGCCCAGCCGGCCCGCTTCCCCTGGCGGCCGGGCATGCGGGTGCGCGATGTCATCCCCGACCGGGAATCCCTGCTCACGCCCGACTACTGGCAGCGCCGGATCGCCGGCGTCGCCGCCCGTCCGGGCGACGAGGGAAGCCTGCGCCAGCAGATACGCCGCGCCGACGACGAGATCAACTGGGACTATGCGGTCATCGAGCGGATCGACCGCAACGACCTCAGCACCACCCTGATCCCCTTCGACCTGGGGCGCGCCGTGCTGGACAACGACCCGGCCCACAACCTGCCGCTGGAGGCGGGTGACACCCTCACCGTCTTCTCCAAGCGCGACATCCGTGTCCCCGCCACCCGCCAGACCCATTACGTCACCCTCGAGGGCGAGTTCGTCCGGCCCGGCGTCTACCGCATCCAACCGGGGGAGACCCTACGCCAGCTGGTGGCCCGGGTGGGCGGGCTGACTGCCGATGCCTACCTCTACGGCGCCGAGTTCCTGCGCGAATCCACCCGGCGCGAACAGCAGGAACGCTTCCAGCAGATCGTCGACCGCCTGGAACGCGACTTCGAGGAGTCCGCCCGCCAGTACGCGCGCAGCGTCACCTCGCCGGAGGAGGCCGCCGCGCTGAAGGTCGAGATCGAGGCCCAGCGCGAACGCTTCCGCAAGATGCGCACCCTGCGGGTGAGAGGCCGCATCGCCCTGGAGATGTCCGGCGCGGGCAACCGGCTCACCGACCTGCCCGACCTGCCCCTGGAAGACGGCGACCGCCTCATCGTCGGCACCACGCCCGCCACCGTGAGCGTGTTCGGGGCGGTCAACAACGAAGGCGCCTTCCTCTACCGCCCGGACTGGCGCGTTGGCGACTATCTGGCCCAGGCTGGCGGCGCGAGCCGTTTCGCTGACCGGCGCAACATCTTCCTGCTGCGCGCCGACGGTTCGGCCCTGAGCCGGCGTGACACGGGACTCCTGTTCGCCTCCCTGGACAGCTACAAGCCCCGTCCCGGTGACGCCATCGTCGTGCCCGAGGACACCGAGCGCAGCACCTGGGTCAAGTCGCTCAAGGACTGGACGCAGATCTTCTACCAGTTCGGCCTGGGCGCGGCGGCGATCCGGACGCTGAAGTGATGCCTGTGTGCCTGACGGACCCGGTCTTGGGTAGCCGCCGCGCGACATGAAACCCGAAACCGCCGTCGTGACCATGAGAAATTGTGTAGGTCGGGCTTCAGCCCGACGGGGTTGTCATGCGAAGGGGGTTGTCGGGCTGAAGCCCGACCTACAGGCCGACCAGCGCGATGTTGTACCACGAGGCCACGGATTCGGGATGAAGGACACGCCCGCCTCCCTCTTTTGCATAAAGCGCCCCGGCGGGTACGCCGAGGCCGTTCGGATTCAGCTGTTCGAAGTTCCCATTTTGCACCGGTGGCAGAGGGCCGAGGGGTGAGGGACGGGATAGAGACGCTTCGGGCGTCGTGGATGCGACTTTCACGTTGAGCGATCATGACACGGGACCGAACCGATGACGCCACGCCGCAGCTGCCGTCGCACGACTTGGTCGCGCTGGCGCAGGTCTGCCGCAGGCTGGGCGTTGAGATGGTGGTGGCCTTCGGCTCACGCGTGACAGGCCGTCCCGTCCCCAGGCCGGAAAGCGATCTGGATCTCGCCCTGCTGGGCGGGCAGGCCAGCCTGGAGTCCTGTCTTGAAGAACTGGGCCATGTCTTCCCGCGGCATGAACTCGACCTCGTCCGGCTCGACCGGGCCGACCCCCTGCTGCGTTACGAGATCATGCGCTCGGCCGTGCTGCTCCATGGCGACCCCGACCTGTATTGCGAATACAATGCCTATGCCTATCGCGACTTCATCGATTCCGCCGACCTGCGGCAGTTGGAGGATCGCCTGTTCCGCCTGAAGATGGACCGCATCAGGGAGACCCTGCATGTTGCGCCCTGAGTTCGTGCGCAGAAAACTGCAGCTCATCGCCGATGACCTGGCGCGCCTGCTGCGGTTCAAGGACGAAACGCTGGCCTCCCTCACCGCCGACGACCTCAAGCTCGCCGCCGTGGAGCGGCTGCTGGAGCGCATCGTCATGCGCGCCATCGACATCAACGAACACCTGCTCGGCGAACTGGCCACGGGCGAGGAGGCGCGCTCGACCCGTCTGACCTACCGCGAGACCTTTCTCGGGCTGGCCGCCCTGTCGGTCTATCCGACCGAATTCGCCGAGCAGATCGCACGCAGCGCCGGGTTGCGCAACATCCTCGTGCACGACTACAACGACGCGGACCGCAAGATCGTGCATCAATCCATCGTGGCCTGTCTGCAGGACTACACGCGTTATATCGACTACGTCGATCGTTTCCTGCAGCCGCCGCACCCCCCCGCAAACCCGTAAGCCGCATGGCGGCCTACCCCGACAGCTGAGCGCACGCAGCCGATGACCGAAGCCACCGCACCCGACACGCCCCCGCCGCAGAAGGACGAGGAGATCAGTCTGCTCGACCTGCTCATCGTCCTGGCCAAGCACAAAAAGCTCGTCCTCGGTCTGCCCTTTGCGGTCGCCGTCCTGGCCGCAGGCGTCAGCCTGCTCATGCCCAACGTCTACACCGCCACCGCCCGCATCCTGCCGCCGCAGCAAAGCCAGAGCACGGCCGCCGCCATGCTCGGCCAGCTTGGCGCCCTGGCCGGGGCGGCGGGTAGCTCTCTGGGCATCAAGAACCCCAACGACCTCTATGTCGGCATGCTCAAGAGCCGCAGCGTCGCCGACAACCTGATCGCGAAATACAAGCTCAAGGATCGCTACGACGCGGAAATCCAGGACGACGCGCGCAAGCGCCTGGGGGAAGTCACCAGCGTCAGCGCCGGCAAGGACGGCATCATCGCCATCGAGGTGGACGACGAGGACCCGAAATTCGCCGCCGAGCTGGCCAACGCCTATGTGGACGAATTGCACCGCCTCAACCGCACCCTGGCCGTCACCGAGGCCGCCCAGCGGCGGCTGTTCTTCGAGCGCCAGCTGCAGCAGACCAAGGACAGCCTGGCCCAGGCCGAGGTCGAGCTCAAGAACGTGCAGCAGGCCACCGGCGTGGTGCAGCTCGACGCCCAGGGCCGCGCTGCCATCGAGGCGGTGGCCGCCCTGCGCGCCCGCATCGCCGCCAAGGAGGTGGAGCTCGGCGCCGTGCGCACCTTCGCCACCGAGCAGAACCCGGACTTCCAGCGCCTGACCCAGGAGCTGGCCGGCCTGCGCGGCCAGCTCGCCCGCTTCGAACGCGGCGGCGAAGCGAGCGCCCTGCCCTCGGCCGGCCGGCTCACCGAGGCGGGGCTGGACTATGTGCGCCGGCTGCGGGAGGTGAAGTACCAGGAGACGGTGTTCGAACTGCTTGCCCGCCAGTTCGAGGCCGCCAAGCTCGACGAGGCGCGCAACGCCTCCCTAATCCAGGTCCTGGACCAGGCCGTTCCGCCCGAGCGCAAGAGCAAACCCAGGCGTGCCCTGATCGTGATCCTCAGCGCCCTGGCCGCCGGCTTCCTGGCCGTGATCCTGGCCTTTCTGCGCGAGGCCCGTGAGCGCGCCCTGCAGGATCCCGAACAGACCGAGCGTTACCGGCTGCTCGGGCAGTACATGAAGTGGCGTTGAATCCGTTGTAACGGTCGAGGGCACTTGACCCTCTTGCCTCGTCAGAGGGTGGTGAGGCCGGGTGAGGGCTCGGGCGC
>OGCL01001134.1_pt1 | contig 24139 bp, 20 predicted proteins | sample 1570041 | NCBI WGS metagenome assembly OGCL01 (sample SAMN06266162, study PRJEB24511) | hot springs metagenome | isolation source: Hot spring water | place: South Africa: Limpopo | collected 2015-06-22 | reverse complement strand
GAATGAAAATATTTGTTCTTGGGAGGGCTGCGCCCTCCCAAACCCTCCCCGCTGGCGGGTTGTTTCCTGGGAGGGCTTCACCCTCCCAACCCCTCCCGCGGGCGGGCTATGTTCACCTCAGATTACCACAATAGCATTCGAATGCGCCCCAGTCACGTATGTATATGGCTGGTTCAATTCAAACTGGCAGCAGCAGCGATCACAAGATCCGGATCATGTCGTTGATCGCCTGAGCAGCCAGGGCAGGGCTATGGTTGTGCTCGATGAAGGCAAGACCGCTTTCTGCGAGGCGGCGGCGCTCAGCGGGATATTCCAGCAGCCGACACACGTGCCCGGCAAAACCCGGAGCATCGTCGGCCACGAGGAGCTCGTCGCCCTCAGTCACTTCCAGGCCCGCATAACCTGCCCGTGTAGAGACAACCGGCACACCGTGGCTCAGGGCGTCAAGGATTTTCAACCGGATACCCGATCCCGAGAACAACGGCACCACAAAAACGGCAGCCTGTTGGTAGTATGGGTCAAGGCTATCAACGTAATGATGGATCGTAACCCCATCGGGCACAGGAAGCAGCGCCTCGCCGCCCCGTCCAACTACATCGAAACGGGCTTCAGGAACCCGCTGGTGAACAAGCGGCCAGCACTCGTTGAGGAACCACTTGAGGCCGAGCAAGTTAGGCGGATAATGAACCGTACCGACGTACAGAAGGCATGGCCCGGCTCGTTCGGGTACTGCGCGGCTCCTGGCCGGCTCCACAAAGACGGGGAAGTAGACGATCTTATCGCTGATGGCCGGTACTGCATCGGCCATCAGCTTCCCCAGGCGGCGTGTGACCGTAAAGATACCATCGGCCCGTTGCCACAACCGTCGCTCGTAGCTCTGGCAAGCCAGCAGATCAGCGCGCACGGCCATACCGGCCGGGCTGAGGCCGAGTTCCCGGGCATAAAGGGTCAGGGTCTCTGCAAATACGTCAAAGGCCCGGTAGATAACTTTCATCCCTTTCAGGCATCCGCGAGGCAATTCATCAAGCACAAAACTTGAGTTCAGGCTCTCGATATAGAGAACATCATAATCATCACCTTGCAGCAACCGGGCAATTCGGGAAAGATACTCTTTGTTACGATATTTACTTACTATAAAAGGTATTCGCCGCAATTGACCACGAACAAGGACCGGTAGTTTATGTCTGAGAAGACTTCCATGCAAAATAGTATGGACAACGGGAGGTAACATATTGACATTCGGCAGACGTTTACGCAGCTCAGCCAGCAGTTCGTCTTGACGAGGCAGATTGATCGGATCTATAAAACTGACCAGATCGATTGCGCAATGTTGCGACAGATATGTCAGATCATTGACCGTAACAAACTTCTGGCCATTATCGAGGGGCCAGGGAAGTTGCATGCTCGCGTAGAGGATCCGTTTCATAAGGAGTTTCTCAGCGGTTCACCGGCAAGTTTTTGAACGGGAGGGTCTGGAAAGGCTGCGCCCCCCAGCAACCCTCTGCTCTGAGCATTTGTGTACGAGACTTGCCCGACGCATCAGCAGGAGACTATCTCGACACGGTTGACAACCGGTTTGAGGAGCGTAAGAAAACCAGGTTGCCCGATGATCGTGCCAGCGGGGAGAGTTTTGATAGGCAAAGCCATCCAGAGAACACCCCTACTTGCGAGCAACGCGCCTACCGTCTCACCGTCGCGGAGATGGGCAAAGCCATGCAGAGAACACCCCTCACATACCGGTCTGGCACGTCCTCACAGAATGCTGCAACAGTCTCGACACCTATGCCACTGGTTGCGAGGGCGTCAACGCTATCCGAGAGGGTTGCTCGGCCCTGGCGCGCTCCCGGGCCCAGACGGAGTTGTACGTGCCGAGGAGAAGCATCGGGATGAAGACCGGTACTGCCGTGAAGGCCGCAGCGCTAGCAAAGGCCAGCAGGGCATAGGTCAGCGCTAGGGGCAGAACGGTCATCAGTAAACGGCTGAGGCAATTGTTCACAAACAATGTACGAGAGCGCAACCAGGCAAGGTGCAGCAGCAGGACAAGGGCGGGGATGGGGACAAGGAAAATCAATGCCATCACACCGAGCCATCCCAATTGATAGGCATAGACCGAAAACGTGGTATCAATTGCTTCAACAGCACCCTGGCCGGTTACCAGAAAATTGAAGTAGCCGGTAGAACCAACCCCTTTGCCTAGCGGCCGGTTAAGGAGCGCTTCTACACCGGTACGAAAGGATCCAAAGTGGGTAAATGCATCATCACCGGTGCTCAATAACAAGGCTCCCACCATAATCACACACATTCCTGTAAAGGCGAGAAGACTGTGACGTAGCCATGCCTGTTTTATGCGGAAAGCCTGAGTACCAAGGACAACGAATGAGATCAACAAAGACGCTTTTGAGAAGGTGCACAAAACGCCCAGAAAAATGATGCCGATGCAGAAGTAGCGTTTCCATCCCTGGATCCAGTAATAAGCAATCGGCAAACTACAGGCCAGGAAATGGCCGGTTGCGAGCGGGTCAAGCATCAGTCCAATTGAGCGCATTCCGGGCGGCCGATTAATAAACCCGGGGAGATAGTTGACCCACGAGAGCGGAAAAGGTTGATCAAAAGACCCGTACTTCTGGGCGAGATAGCCGGAGATTGCAATTGTCTCCCAAAATGCTGGATTGATCAGATTGACATACACCTGCTCAATAACGGCTACTATGCCTCCTGCAACTGCAATCCCGACAATCAGTTGCAAAACACTGCGAACTGCCCTTTCGTCGAGATTAATAAAACGAAAGAGAAAATAGGTTACGAGGGGAAAGATTAATTCGCGTCCGGTCAGCATAGCACTGATACCATTGCGCAAGAAGCCACTTGCAATGTTGAAGAGAAAAAAGATCAACAGAATAAAATAGACACGATCGATCAGCGTTGCTACGGGCCAGCGCAACTGACGTACAAGCAAAAAGGTTAGCACGAAAAAACTATAGATGGTCAGTTCGCGCGCGGCCACAGCAAATGTGACATCAGACAGTTCCGGAGCGAGATAATAGATTATCACCGAAGCCAGGTTACTCAGCAGACTCACCGCGACAACCACCAGAGCAAAGCGCCGTTTACCGCTCAGCAGAGCGAGGAAGGCCACCAAGAGCGCTCCCCCTAGATACGCCAGGCTCAGCATGCGGGTCTCCCCCTGTCACTCAGGCGTGGTTCGATTCCGGACTTCCGGTTTGACTTTTGCTCCGCGGGTCTCTATGACGTCTGTGAAGATATAGAGCCAGGGCAGCAAGGAAATGAAGGCCAGGGCGGTCAAGTTCGTTCGAAATCCGTCTCACGGGCCGGGTGACGCGGCACGGCGCGGGTCGAGCGCCTGCTCATACGCAAGGGCGGTTTGCGCGATGCAGCGTTGCCAGGAAAATTCCCTGGCGCGTTCAAGTCCACGATGACGCAGTTCATCGCCGAACGCCGGATCGTTCATCAGCCGTTCCATCGCCGCCATCAGCGCTGGCACGTTGTACGGATCCACCTGCACCCCTGCTGGGCCTACCACTTCCAGCAACGACGAACAGTTCGACGTGATGACAGGACAGCCACAGGACATCGCTTCGAGCGGTGGCAGACCGAAACCTTCATACAACGAAGGGTACACGAATGCGGTGGCGCCACTGTAGAGTGCAGCGAGATCTTCATCGGCAACAAAGCCGGTGATCTGGATGGCATCATCGAGGCCGAGACGGGTCGCAGCGGCAAGAATCGGTGCGGCAAGGGGACCAGCCTTACCCACCAGAACCAGACGGTGCGGCGCTCCCCTTGACCGAAGCCGGGCAAACGCTTCCATCACGCGCGACAGATTCTTGCGCGGCTCGATAGTCCCCACACACAGGAAGTAGGGCATACGTATGCCGAGGCGTTCGCACGTAGCCCGTATCCGGTCGGCGCTTTGAGGAGCAAACACCGCACTCGCAGCGAGGTATGTTACCGCAATGCGTTCCTTCGGCACCCCAAGGCGGCTGTGGATGTCGTACCGGCTTTGCTCCGAAATCGTCAGAACCACACGGGCGCTGCGAGCGATCTGTCTCAGGTACCCGCTCAACACGATGACATCACGGCGACGAAACAACTCTGGAAAAATTAAGGGGATGACATCATAGATTGTAGCGACAAGCGGTACCGGCGCGCGCAATGGAACGCGTAATCCGGGTGTATGGATCAGGTCTGCGCCGGCTGAGCGAGCGCGTGCTGGCAAGACTGCGTGCGTGTAATAGGTATCCCACGCAACTACTCGATATTTGTGACGCAGTCCGCGGCTGCCATCAGGTTGAAGATGAGCCGGCAGCGTTGAGAGCAGAAGAGTTACTCCTACAGACGCAAAAGCAGGCTTCCCTTGGGCGAGTTGATGCGTATAAACGCTGATCCCGCCAGGGTAAAACTCGACTGGAGAGGTATCAAAGAGTACGCGCACAGCTACGCCTGAGGTGTCCTACCTTATCAGCCTGGATTCTCGCAGCGCGATGAGCTTTCTGGATCTCGATCTGGCCAATCACGGCATTGCGATCTCGTCCGTTAACCATATCGTTGTTCAAGAACCAGACATCGAGGCTCGCCAGGGGAGGGTGAAGGGCAAGCGGAATTTCCACAATCGACCACGTATCGTCGCCGTCGGTTAGCGATACGTAGTGGACAGGCTGGCCATTTGCGCCAAAAGCCACCTCAACGGGCGGTGGATCGCCATTACGTATGGTGATACGCACCAGATACGTGCTGGCTTGATCGACTTCTAGAATCACCGATCCCCGACCGCTCCACCAGAACACCCCTTCCGAACCGCCGTGCGGATAGTTCAGCGGCGTGCCAGACACCGCATCGGGTAGCGACACATCTTCCACCCAACGCAATTCTGCCCCGGCAACAACCGTCTTTTGCGTGCCAACACGAGGCGCCTTAAAGTCCGGGAGGATGAGCTGCGCCTGGTGCAACAACGCCGGAGCGCGCGGGTCATTGGAAGCAATGGCTGCGAGCAGGCGACGGAAGGCGAGTTGTCGCTTATATTCAGGCCACCGCTGGAACACGCGATCGTACCAGAGCAGCGCATGCTCGGCGTCAGCGGCAGCGAGATAAGCATCGCCAACCGCGATGCCCTGCTCCGGAACATAGCCCAGTTCCGCTTCGAGCAATGCGGCCAGCTCCGGGCGCCCGGCCGCTTTATAGGCCAGCAGAAGTTCCTGACGGATCAGCAGACTCTGCGGCGCGAGGACGGCAGCCTGTTCGAGTGTGGCAATCGCCTCGTCGAGACGCCCGCTTTGCCGGTACGCCCGCGCCAGGTAGCGCAGCGGCAACGGGTCGTCAGGAAGCAACTCGGCAGCACGGCGCAGATCAGCAATAGACCCGGCGAGTGTTGTAGGATCAGATCCAGCCTGCTCTGCAAGGGTGAGCGCCGCGGCCCCGCGCTGTAAGCTGACGAAGCCTGCGAGCCGAGGAGCACATGCATACAGCACCCCGGACGCTATGAGCGCCACAATGCCAGGCCACAGCCAGCGCATCCACCTGGCGCGAGGCGGATCAGGTTGTGCATACGTGTGGCGCAGTGATGGGCTCATAGTGAAAGAGCGTCAGTACGCCACAACACACAATTCTGGCGACACAACGCGATACAGTTCGGGTGTGCGATTGCCATAGACTGCGTGAATCAACCCGACTACCCCTTTAATTGCCTGCTGTCCGGCCTTCTGCACCATTCGAGCCCAGTGGTTGACGGGCAGGGTAGATTCAAAGACCATAATCTCGCGAAAACCAGCCGCCCGGAGCACGTGGTGGATGCTGGTCTCAGTGTACCCGACCTCATGGGTAAAATCCGCATAGCGGAGGGTCAACCCGAGGAACGGATTGGCCATGTTGGGAGTTTCTAACAACAAAACACCACCCGGCTCAAGAGCCTGACGCACCGCGCGCAGGAACGGAATAGCCTGATGTTTCGCCACGTGCTCGATCACGTGAAACATGACGATACAACGGAACTGGCTGCGATGGCCCTCCAGGTACGTCGTTGTATCCTCTACGGCAGTCACACTGCCTGGAACCAGTTGATTGCAATACTCGGCCACCTCAGGTGAGAGATCGACACCTCGAACGTTACGGTATCCAAGATCGGCCACCAGCAATTCCAGGAACTCGCCGAATCCCGGGCCAATTTCCAGAATCGCAGCATTGCGATCGGCTGGCAAGTGCCGCGCATAGCGATGACGAAGACGCTCCTTGATACGACCGCGCCACTCACTCGGAGCGCGCAGTTGCGTCATGTGCTCCGTCATATATCGTTGAAACTGACCCTGTTCACGAGACATGAGGTATCACTGCTTCGTTCTCAAGACCAGGTCATCAGCGATGACCTGGCCGATGTTCTGCGACAGGTCTGCACGGAGGAGGCGCCCCGACAGCAGGTCGCGAACAAGTACGGCATAGATAGTTGAAAACTGATGGCGCGAGGGCACCAACAGCCCGAGCATCCAGTTGAACCCGGCCTTTATGAGGGAAGAACTCAGCAGTACCATCCAGATGCCTGCGCTTGGTGCGGCGCCATAGTGCTTCTGTAAATAATAAAGACAACCGTTATAGTTAAGAACTCGGGCAAAGTAATTGATCCCCTCTCTGCTCCGCCCGGTAATATGGATAATGCGAGCCTTTGGATAGAATACCGTTCGATAACCCTTCTTTCGTGCGCGAAGGCACAGATCAGCCGCGTCCTCGACGCACAGAAAATAGTTCTTGTCATAGCCCCCAAGTGCTTCAAACAGTTGGCGTCGTATCATCAAGCAGGCGCCCGATACGAAAAACACCTCTGCTTCAGGGTATCGCGCAAAACGATCATAGAGAGCGCGCAGGATAACATAGGGAACAGTGCGCCAAAGCAGAATATTCCAGAAGGACCAGTTATAATGATAACTCGTATGCGGCGATCCATCGTCGAAGTGAAATTTCGGGCCAACAACGCCTATCTCGGATCGCTGATCGAGGTAACTGGCCAATTGTAATAATGTATCCGGATCGAGAACGGTGTCCGGATTAAGAATCAATACGTAGTCCCCGCGGCAACGATGTAAAGGCTGGTTATTCGCAGCGGCAAGACCAATGTTCTTCTCGTTAAAGATCGGATAGACACCCGAAAACCTTGCCGCAAATTGTTGAATAATGGTCGGAGTAGCATCGACTGAAGCATTGTCAACAACAAATACTTCACATGCAATTGATTGGCGCTCCAGGCTATCAAGACATGCGGCCAACTCGTCCTGTGAGTTATAGGTGACGATAATAACAGAAACGATCGGGTTCTCTGCAGTAATCATAAAGGTTTGACTCCGATGTAAAAGATCTCCTCGCCTATGTCATTCAGCAATAAACGCCCAAATTCTTCCACCGATTGAAATAGATAACGCTGCAATTTTACCCGGATCTTCTTGTCGTCAGGTGGTGCAATGCCACGCACTCGGGCCTGGTTGATCCTGCTGGCCGCGTATATTGAGCGAGCGAGGCGCCCACTGGTCTGAAGTTTCACCCGCTGAAAGCCCGTCTGACGAACGAGCCGATCAAGCGCATGCGGTGAGAAAATCATCAGATGCCGTGGCGGCTCCAGGCCACGCCAGGCTGCACCGAACCAGCGGTGACCGAGGCTTACGCTATTGGGTGTTGTAATCACCACACGACCACCGGGCCGCAGAACTCGCAAGCACTCGCGCAAAAGCCCCAGGGGATCATCAACGTGTTCGATGACATGGCTGATCGTCACCACGTCAAAGCTATTTGGAGGGAACCCGACGTCATTGAGCGTTCCTGTATGTACCGTCAACCCGAAATGCGTACGAGCTTGAGCTGCTGCGATAGGGTCAACCTCAACCCCTGTCACTGCCCATCCCAGTGCTCGCATCTGCGCCAGGTAACGCCCATTTCCACAGCCAACGTCGAGCAGATGAGTCCCCCACGTGGCATGGACGCCCATTACCTCCAGGATGGCACTGTCGCTAACCGCTGGAATGAGTTGCAGCATCCTGATAGCGATCCGGTACATGATCGGCAGTTGAGCAGGGGGATAGCCAAGGAGATCGGACCAGATCTGACGCCATATGGCCTGGCATATGCTGGCCAGACGTTGATTACCTGGTCCAGGGGTTGTATGTGTATAGTACACATGGTACAGCCTTGGCAGTTCTGTTTGCACGGGTCGAGGATCAAGCCAGAGCAATCCACAGCTCTGGCAACCGCGCATCTGCCACGTGCCCGGTACACCGAAGACAGTATCGTTCAGAGTCGTATACGTTATTTGACCTGACCTGCCGCAGAGCCAGCACGTCGGTTGTGACTCGCACAGAATTGGAACGTCGTCAGGTGTTGCACCGATCATAACAACATTCAAGTCTTCCATTGACGCAACAGGCCAAGTGACCAGGTACGCTCATCGGCTTCAAACAAGTACCGCCAGGTAGCCAGCAAGGTACCGACAAGCACGACAGGGTATCCAATCAAGCGTAGATGAAGCGGTAACGGTAATGCTGCAAGTCCAAAGGTGATAATGCCAATAAGACCGAGAAGTATGATTTTAACATAGATCTGCAATGACAGATGAAGAATGCGATGACTGACTGCGAACATGACCAGTGTATCAACCAGGGATCGAAGGGTCCACGCAACTGCCACTCCTACGATGCCGAAGCTTGTGGTGAGCCAGATCAGGAGTATTAGATAGAATGGCAATTCAATAATATGAATTTTCGCCGACAAGTCAGGTCTTCCTGTGGCCTGAATGAGCGAAAAAGGCATCAAAGCCAGATTGTTCATCCACATCCCAATAGCAAGGATTTGCAGCACCAACGCGCTGTTTGCGGCGAATTCAGCTCCCAGCCAGATAAACAAGCCATCGTGAGCAAAGGTGACACAAGCAAGCGCCACAGGAAACAAGGCAAGCGCAAGATATTTAACGCTTCGCAAATAAATCTTCCGGGCCTGTTGTAAATCTTGCGCATAACTGGCTGCAAAAGCAGGGAACATAACGCCTGCCAGCGCCCCCGATATTAGCGAAAAGCGTGAAACAAGCTCATAAGGGGTTGCATAGTAAGCTACAGTTATGACTGATAGATAAACCCCTATCAGAAAACGATCCATATAGATCATGAAGGGACCAATAATGGCTGATACTGTAAGCCAACCACCAAAACGAAATAGCTCTCCTATATTTTCGAATGAAACATTCCAACGTTGCAGAAGTTCTCGAGAAATGTTAAGACAAAGCCCAAAATGTATAAACATTCCGGCTATCCGTCCCGCCACAAGCACTGCCACCACAGGTGTCAGACTTTGAGAAAAAGGTAGCACGATGAGCGGCCCGACATAGGAAAAGACACTCATTGGAATACGAACCGCCGTTATCAGATCAAAACGCTGAAAGGCCTCCAGGTAGCCGCGAAGGCCGGCAGTCACCACTACCCAGGGTATAGCCGTAGCAAGGATCAGAAAACTCCAAACTCCGTCGCGCTGCAATTCTCCCTGCAGGCGTAGCACCGAGCCCACAAACCAGGGTGTTAGGAGTGCTGCGACCAACCCTCCTATCGAACTTGCTATAAGCATTAACAAAATTGTGGTGCGAAAGATGCTCGGTATCTCGTTGCTGCGAGCAGATTCGAGACGCTCAGCTACCAGTTTTGTTAGTGCGCGGCCAAAACCAAGATCAAACAAACTGAAATAACCAATAATAATCCAGGCTAGATTAAGAAGACCAAAACGTTCGATCTCCAATCCATCTACCAGCAACCGCACTGCAACTATCGAGATTGCGACAGGTAGCAGGTTTCCAAGCAAATTGAGGAGGGTGTTTTTTGCAAGAAGCTTCCCTGACAGGAGCGATGCGCCAGTTTTCTCAGGGGCAGGGGCTTCGTATACCATTCGACCCATTCATGTACCATTCGATACTCAGACACCCTTCCGACTTCGCCGCACGCTAAAGGAATGAAAAAGATGTCCTCAGGATGGCGCAACCCTCCCAAGAACATCGCTTTTCATCTTGAGATTGTGCGGCGCAGCCGTATGCGTGTCTGGTAATGCCTTCGGGAGGGTCTGGAAAGGGATCCTGGACGAACATAATCATCCCGAAGAAACCTGCTGAAAGACTTGCTGCGCGCATTATCTTAGAGGTTGGCATTTGACGCCTCTACCACCACATACGTCGCCCCTGTCTGCACCTCCACCAGCGCCATGTTCCCATCCTGCGGGCACTCCACCGGCCCGCCGTCGCGGTTGGTGCAGCGCACCGCGCCGTTTGCCGGTAGGGGCACCCTGACCATCTGCGGCTGATCGCTCCACAGCACCACGATGTACCCGTCACTCCGCTGCAAGACATAGCCCTCGATGGTGTCCGGCACGCCTGCGAGTGGTCGGAGGTAGCGCGCGCCGGTCAGGGTGCGGCTGGCGTGCCGGTAGGCGAAGTAGCCTGGCCGGGGTACCAGCACATCGCCCGGCTCGATCAGCGCCGTGTTGTGGTATGAGTCGCTGTCGTAAATGTACCAGATGTCGGCTGTCAGCCCGTCGCGCAGGGAACGGGTGAAGACCCGCGACAGGTAGTCGGCTTGCGCCCAGCGACACTCTGGCGTGATTTCGCCCGGGCAGAGCAGGGCGCCTTCGGTGCGGATCAGGGGCTTCTCAGGCACGCCGTAGCGCGCCAGCACACCCCGCAGATAGGCCGGGCGCCAGTCTGCGCGCGGCCCCAGCGCCGGCTGCCCCGGAATGCGCCAGAAAGTATAGGCGTGAAATGAGAGCATGTCAAATGCGTTGCCCGCCCCGGCCACCAGCATGCCTTCCAGGAACCGCCCGGGTACACTCGCCGGGTCCTCGGGGCGGTAGGGCCGGTCGAGCAGTAACCCGCCGTTCAACACGATCGCGTTGGGGTTGGCGGCTTTGATGGCCGGATACACGACCCTGAGCATTTCGCCGTAGGCCCGCCCGCCGTAGTAGGGGTCGTTCTCCAGGCCCCAGCAGCCGAAGACGGAGTCATCCTGGAATACGGGTGCATCGGGTTCGTTGCCGAGTTCCCAGTAGCGCACGTTGTAGGGCGACCCGCTGTAGCGCCGCGCGACTTCGGCGGCGAAGCGGGCGAAATCCTGGTAGTGGTCGGGATTGATCGGCGCGCAGTCGGCCGCGTACGGCGCGGTGGCCCAGCGCGGGCTGCCGCGGAGAATGACGATCAGGTTGAGACCGAGCCGGCTCGCCGTGATCATGTCCTGCTCGATGATCCTGGTGGTGGGATGATCCCAGACGTAACCGCTGCCCCGCTGCGGTTCGATATGCTTCCATTCCAGGGCGTTGCGGCGCACCCAGGCCGTGCCCGACACGCTCATCAACCGCAACCCGCGGTCGGTGGTGAGTTGCGACATTTCGATTCCGAAGACGTGCGGAACGACATCGCTGGACTGGCGGAGGAACGGCAGGTAGATCTGCGCCGGGTCCTGCGCGCGGATAGAGAGGGTGGTGAGACCGGCAATAAGTACGGCGATCAGCAGGGCGCCGATGCGTAGAATGGGCGGGATGTGCTGCATAGGTGAGGGTGATGGTGGCTTCTTCTATTTCATCGGGAAGGAGCGCGAGGGATCCCGGCCCCCTGGTCTCCTCCCGCAACCAGGCGAGAACCGGAGCCGTGCCCTCAGTGTCGGCGTGGGGCGTTTACGCTACGGCGCGCGTATTTCCACAATCACCGGCTCAAAGCCGATTGCCAGCTTCTCGCCGGGGGGCTGGTTCTCGCCTGCCAGGTTGTAGCGTGCGCGGGCGCCTTCGGGAACGGGCACTTCACGGGTCGAGCCGTCGTTGGTCCAGGCGATTTCGTATAGCAGATTGCCTTTGCGGAAGCGGTGGATTTCGAGGGCGCCATCGCGTGTAACTCCGGTGTGGGTGGCGCCGCTGAGGATCCGCTGAAGAAAGGCGAGTGTCGTATAGGCCGGACGCGGTTGCTGGTTGGCGTCGAGCAGGCCGCTCTGCTGCCAGCCCGGTCCTTCCAGCGTGTACCAGAGCGCGCCGTACAAGCCGAGCTGGTGCGCGCGGGCGAAGAGCCGCGCGGCGTAGTTGGCCTTGGCGCCCTCGAAGCCCTGCGGGGCGCAGTTCGGGTCGTTGCGGTAGCACAGGAACGCGCCTTCGTTCATCAGCAGGGGCTTGTCCACGCCGTAGCGCTGCATGGTCTCGCGCAGGAACGCGGCCTTGCCCAGCAGAATGCCGCCGCGGTGTTGCCATTTTGGAAAGATCAGATCCCAGTCGCGGGTTACAGGTCCCCAGTAGGTGTAGCTGTGGTAGGCCAGGATGTCGAAGGCGGCCCCGCCGCCGTTGGCAAGCACACCCTCGATGAAACGCCCCGCAGTGCACGGAGAGGGTCCATCGGGGTCGCAGTCGAGCAATAAGCCGCCGACGACCACCTGCGCCTCGGGGTTGGCGGCTTTGACCACAGGGTAGACCGCTTTGAGCATGTCGGCGTAGGCCGCGCCACCGTAGAGCGGGTCACGTTCGTCACCCCAGCATCCAAAAACGGCATTGCCGGAAAGGAGTTGAAAGGCGGCATCAGGTTCGTTGCCGAACTCCCAGTAGCGCACGTTGTAGGGCGGGCCGCTGTAGCGCCGCACTGCCTCTGCGACGAAATCGGCGAACGCTCCGAGAGCATCAGGGCGAATCGGGCCGCAGGCTTTGTCTGGCACCGCCTGCGCCCAGGGTGGGGCGCCGCGGATAATGACCATCGGAATGCCGCCTGCGGCGCTGATGGCCGCCAGTTCGGCTTCCAGAGCGGCGATCGCTTGCCAGTTGCGCTCTCCGCGCCGAGGTTCGATCCGGTTCCATTCGAGCATGTCGAAGCGGACCAACCTGCCGCCAACGCCGGCCAGCGCGCCGATGGATGCGCCAACGGCGCCCTGGCTAATCTGGACGCCGAAGATCGGACCTATCGGTTTAACCGGCGCTACTGCCGGGGCCTGCGCTTCGTTGCCGAGCAGACCGAGCAAAACGCGGTACTGCTGCGGGTTTTCAGGATGCCATTCGAAGCGGGCGCGCTCGAACCACTGGGTCACGATCAGTTCCCCATTCGGGCCAGGCTCAGGGTTGGCCCTGGTCAGTGGCAGCCCGAAGAGGGCCAGCGAGCGCTGGTTCGCGTTCAGGCCGGGGAGGAGCAGCCCGTTGCGCTCCCAGTAGCTCTTGAAACCAGCGTTACGTTCCTGGTCGCAGACATTGTAGCCGGTCTCAGCGAACCAGAGGCAGCCGGGTTGCGGGCCGGCCTCGCGGGTTTCGGCGCGCCAGTCACGGCCCAGTTGCGCCAGGCGCTCGACACCGATACGACCCAGTTGCACCCGGTAGGCGGGGGGGTTCTGGGGGTGATACTCCAGACGCGCGCGTTCCAGCCACTGGATGGTGATCGTCTTCCCATCTTCGAGCGCGCGCTGCTCGGCAGGGCCGAGCGGGTAGCCGAAGACGGGCAATCCGCCATTGGCGCGCCAGAAGGCGGCAAAGAGCGGGTCAATGCAGGCTTCGATGCGGGGAACGTCGGGAAAGCAGATCGGCGCGGCCGGTTGTGAGGCGGGTTGCGCGCCAGCGCGCGCCGAGGACGACAGCAGGGCGGTGGCGGTCAGCAACAGGAGCAGGGAAAAGCGCAGAGGCATGAGGCGTCTCCTTCGAGAACAGCGCGTAGACAGTATACCGCACTTTCTTTCGTATGTCGCTGAAATATGGGGAAACCGGGAATTCCCCATGCACCTCCCCGGGGGAAGCGTAGAGACGCAGCGGCGCTGCGTCTCTACTGGCGTTGTGCGGTACAGCCGCATGGGTTTCTGACATGACCACGGGGAAACCGGGTTTCCCCATACCCCACCCCGAGGGGAGGGTTCTGTGCAAGCTTCCTCACGGGGCGTAGTAGTATAAATTTGGTTAAAAGAGTACTTTTGGCCGATTGCCATGGGCGCCGCGGGGCGGCATACTGGTGGCGGTATGGTCCATACCAGCGGGGCGATCGCGGAGGCGCGCATCTGACATCCCAGCCGTCGCTACTCTCTGTCTCAATGACTACAGACGCGCCTCCTCTGCTCCGCTCTACCAGCACTGAGCGGTTGACACCGGTGAGGCGCCTGCAAAGCGCTATTGCAACCAACCAGCTCCAGGAGGTGCCGATGCGCTCGTTCAGAGCCGGTCCGATGGTTTTCGGACTGCTTTTCACCCTCGCTACGATCATTACTGCTGTTGCAGCGCCGCTCACAGCGCCTACCACGCTGTATCTGCCTGTGGTGGTCGGGCCGCGGGGCAGCGCCCCCCCCGGAGGAGGGGGAAATCTGCTGGTCAACGCGCCGTATTTTGCCGTGGCCGATGTTGATGATCGCTTCTCGGAACTGGCCATCTTCTGGTTCGGCGCGGTCACCCCGAGCCAGAACTACGCCGATGTGCGTCTGGGGTATAACGACACGGAGTTGTACGTTTATGTGGCGATTTTCGATCGCCGCCTCTGGTACGATACCACCCCCGAGCCCGCCGATTTGACCAACTGGGATGCCGTGACCCTCTACCTCGACCCCTCCGACGGCGCGACACTAAGCGCCAGCAGTCATCGTTTCGTGGCCCAGTTCAGTGGCGCTGGCGGCAGGCAGTATCAGGCCGCATACCGCGCCAGCGGCAGCGCCTGGACGCTCGCCAATGTCGCTTTCACCACCCGTCCAGGCTGGCGTGGGGAATGGATGAACGACGAGACTGACGATCGTGGCTGGGCGATGAGTTTCCGCGTTCCCTTCAGCAGCCTCGGTCTGTCCGGTCGTCCAACCGACGGGACGCGCTGGCGTATGGCCCTGGTTGTCCACGACCGCGACGATCGGGCTGGAACGCCTATCCCGGATCAGTCCTGGCCACCGGCGGCGAACCTCCAGGCGCCGTCTACCTGGGGCACGCTCAGATTCGGGCTCCCCGGCTATACGCCTCCGGCAGTCGCAGCGCCGCAGACGATTACCATCCGTCAGGGTCTCAATGGGGCCGTCGTTCCTGACGTAGGGGTAGGCGGGGGCGCAGTGTGCGGCGACGGGCTTGATTTCTGGAGCGAGTGGGGCATTTCGACGCGGGATGCCGGTAAGGGCGATTTCAACGTCCAGAATCAGTCGGATATCGCTGACTGGCCGTGCTTTGCCAAATATTTCGTGACCTTTCCGCTCAACGGGCTACCGCCAGGGCAGGCCATCGTCTCGGCGAAGCTTGTGCTGCATCAGTTTGGCAATTCCGATCCGAGCCAGGCGCGACCGTCGCTGATCCAGGCGCTCACGGTCGGCGCCGATTGGGACGAGCGGACGACGAACTGGAACAATGCGCCGCTGGCTACGGAGAACGTGGGCGCAGGATGGGTTGACCCGCTCACCACCTCCTCTGGCTGGCCGGGGGTGCGGCGCGAGATCGATGTCACACGCGCCGTGGCCGAGGCATACGCTGCGGGCACGCCCCTGCGCCTGGCCCTGTACTCGGCAGATAACGCCTACCACAGCGGCAAGCACTTTGTCTCCTCAGACACTGGCGACTGGAACGCCGTGGCCCGTCCGACGCTGCTTGTGACCGTAGGGAGGCCGGTACGCTGAGGGCCAGGGGCGCTTGCCAGGCTCGGCTGCGGGTAGAGCTATGGTGTGCCGTGGGAGTGAAAAAGGGTGTGGGAGGGCACCGCCCTCTCACACCCTCTCCGTGGGGAGGGGCGCGCTGCCCCAGCAGGCAGGGGATTGGGGAAACCTGGTTTCCCCGTATTTGTGTCAGTTGGCTGCTGCGCCCCCCACGGTCGTTGCGCGCCCGCAGGCAGAGCAGGCGCGCGGCTCGGGGGTGGGCGTGGGGCCGCCGGGGAGGCGCTGCCCGCAGGGGCAGACGTAGCCCACCAGCCGGGCCGGGTTGCCGAGCACCAGCCCATAGTCGGGCACATCGCGGGTGACCACGGCGCCTGCCGCCACCATGGCGAAGCGTCCGACGCTCACGCCGCAGACGATGGTGGCGTTGGCGCCCAGGCTCGCGCCGTAGCGGATCAGGGTGGAGCTTACCGTCCAGTCGGCAGCCCCTTTGAGCGAACCATCGGGGTTAATGGCTCGCGGGGCCTTGTCATTGGTAAAACAGACGTGGGGGCCGACGAAGACGCCGTCCTCGATGGTGACGCCATGAAAGACGGAGATGTTGCTCTGGAGCTTGACGCGGCTGCCGATCTGCACGCCGGCGTCGAGGTAGCATCCCTTGCCGATAATGCTCTCGGGACCAATAACGACCCCCTCGCGCACCTGGGTCCAGTGCCAGATGCGGGTGCCGGCGCCAATCTGTGCTTGCGGGTCGACGATCGCTGTCGGATGGATGATCACCCCGTGTCGCGCATTGTGTTCGGTCATAGGAGATTCCTCGCATAGGCAAGTCTCAGGCAGCCGGGGGCGGGCGCCACAGAACTATTGACCGTCATGAGGCAAAACCCCTGCCATCTATGCCGCCCGCTTGATGCCACCCGGATCAGGATCGCCGGGGCCTTGCCATTACTCCCGCTTCCTACAGGAGAACGTCTGGCACGGTCTGCTGATGCCTTCCTCATGGCTGGTTTCTCGCAAGTATACCTGATACGTCTACCGTTTTTATTCGTGATAACCATCAGGGGTCAGGCCGAAGCATTCGCGCCGGGCAGGGTGTGGCACGGCCAGGCCGAAGCACTCGCGCCGGGCGGGGTGCGAGCACGGGGCTGCGTGGGGGCGAATGCTTCGGCCCTACCGGTGCCTCCCACGGCGTGCCCTGGCTGCCCCCGCGGCGACCCAACACCCCGTGGCGGGGTCAGGCCAAAGTATTCGCGCCGGGCGGGGTGCGAGCACGGGGCTGCGTGGGGGCGAATGCTTCGGCCCTACCGGTGCCTGCCGGGTGCGTTGCGCTGCCGGTGGGTCTATGGTACACTCAGAGTGCTATGCCCCCGTAGCTCAGAGGATAGAGCAGCGGTTTCCTAAACCGCGTGTCAGCCGTTCGAGTCGGCTCGGGGGCGCCACAGTTCAGGGCTTTGGGAAGCCAGACGCGGAGCCAGCAGGCTCCGCGTCTGGTCGTTCATGGAGCCAGCTTTGCAGCCAGAGTCGCCGGGTCTGTAGCCATGTGCCGCTATCCGTCGCCGTCCGCCTCTTCAGCGTCCTCGTCTGCCTCGTTAGTCCTCCTCCGCATCCTGAGATCCATCCTCAGAAGAATCGCACGGAGGTGGCGCGTCAGCAGCGCCATGCCGCTCAGGAGCGCGCTCAGCGTGAGAGTCGCCAGGGGCAGACCGGCGCACGCCAGCAGCCGCTGAGCGCCGAGGCGCCGGAGCGCCAGATCGCCCGCTCGCAGCAGTGCCTGCTCACCGGTCGGCGCGTGCGCGTCGAGGTCGGCTACGTCGAGCTGCTCCACGGCGAGGCCGCAACACCCGAGGAGCGCACGAGGCTGATCGCCGAGAGCGAGGCCCGCCAGCGGCAGACAAGCTGTGATCGCCCCGGGCGCACCCCGACGGCCGATCTCCCTGACCCCGAGGAGGTCGCCGAGGCCCTCGAAGATCACGTCACAGCGGCGATGGACGCGCAGGCGGCGTCCATCGAAACGCCCGAGGCCGGGCGTGATCGTGTGCGGCCGCGCCGGCAGCGGGCGACGACCCGGGCGAACGAGGCCGACGCGCCCGACGAGGGGCGGGTGGCGCTCTGAGCCTGCCGCCCGGTTCGCTCCTGACCCTCACCGGGAAGACCAGCGCCAGGCAGCAGCGCCTGTGCTATGCCTCCCGCGGCGAGCTGCGCGAACGGACCGGCCAGGCGATTGTCGCTTGCCCGGAGTTGACGCTTGACGAACTGCGCGGCCGTTGCCGCGCGTGCATACTCAGAATGGCGCGCTCGCCTGTTCAAATTGCGCGGACACGTCGCCCGATAGGGCGAGGCTGTCCGGGTTCAGGGCCATCACCGGCGCGCTCGGGCTGAGGTCGAACACGCTCAGTTCGACCCAGATCACATTCGGGCTCGTGGTCAGTTCAAAGAAGTAGCGCTTGTTCGTCAGATCGGTCACGGTGCGGTACTCGGTGTTGTAGATCCCGAAATCTCTATAGGGCGCACCGAACGGCACCGAACAATTGCGCACAATCGCCATCACGCCCGCCACCGCTTCACGCGTGCTCTTCGGCTCAGGCAGCAGCGCCACGTAGTAGGCGGCGCGCTGGAAGCGGTCGACGGCTCTGACGTTGCCCGGCAGCGGCGTATCGCTGCTCGGGTGCGAAAAATCGAGCTGTGCGAGGAGCGCCAGTTGCTCGTCGTAGGTCGGATCGTTGGTCATAATCCGGTGCTCCGGGCCGTGATGGATGACCGGCGCGCCGCCGATATACTCGACGATGGCAGAGTCGCCGCTGGCATCATCCAGCGCGATGTGAACCGTTGCCTGCCGCCCACGGGCTTCGATCATCACCAACTGTACGCTTGAAAGCAGATCCAGCGCTTCTTTCACCGTCGCTGCGTTGTCAAGCAGATACTGCGCCCACAGCCCGGCATGGAGGCCCGGCCTGGTCGGATCACGTGGACCGAAATCGGTCACCTTGAGGAAGAGCAGGTGGGCGGCCAGCCCGTGCTCGTTCATGCCGTCGGCCGAGCCGAGCCCATACATCGAGGTGACAATACTGCCGTACCTGGATGTCCATCTGGCTGGATTGTCCGTGACCGTGGCGATAGAGCCGAGCTGGCCACCATTGCGCTGCATGCCACGCGGAAACACGTACAGCATCGGTTCCGTCGACTCCGGCCAGTCCATGCTTCGCCCGGTCAGAACGGCCGTCTGATTGGTGTTCCACAACACTCGTGTGCACATCTTCTGCTCCGCGATGGTTGATGAGTAACGATAGGCCGTCAGGTTGATCTGAACGCTGCGGTTATTCCTGGCCGGCTGCACCCCGGTGCGGAATTCGCCTTCAGCTTATGTGTCCAGTAGTCCGTGCCGCGACCGCGGCGACAAGGTAGCGCAGGAAGCGCAGCAGGTCGTTGGCGCTGCGCTCGTGCAGAAGATCGAGCAGAGACTGGCGCGCGATTGCCCCGCTGCCCGGCAGCGGGCGATGGAGTTTCGTACGCAGCAGACTCGGGTGCACAGGTCCTCTGCTATGAGCGGTGCGGCGCACACGCTACCAGGCGTGCGCCAGGGGCTGCGCATCACGTAGGAGCGCCGCAAGGTCGCCCGTGCCAGTGACGATCAGCGGGTCGGAGTTGTCGCATCGGCGCCCACAACGGTCGTCCATGGGCGAACCCGCCAGTTCAGCACCAGCCCGTGGTGGACGTAGGGGTCTGCCCGGGCGAACTGCTCGGCCACGTCCGGCGCGTCGCCCTTGAAGAGCAAGACGGCGCTATCGACCGGTTCGGCCAGGGCGCCGGCCAGGATGAGCTCGCCGCGCTCGTGGGCGGCCCAGGCCAGCGTCAGATGCTCGGCGCGCAATGGCACGCGTCGCTCCATGTAGTCGGGGGCCAGGTCGTAGATCAGCAGGTAGTGCATCGGGTCTTCCTTCGCGCCAGGGGCGGCCCCGCGGGTCGCTCGTGGCGCCATTGTAGGCGACCGCTGCGCTGCCGGCAAGTGACGGCTGCCGCGGGGCGAGAGCTGCCGCAGGTGATGGATGAAGGCGGGGATGACGACCACGCCTTCCGCTCGGTCGAAATGCGCCTGGAGGCCCTGGTACTGCCGCGCCGGGTGCAGCTCGCAGAGAAAGAGCCGACCGCCGGGCGGGAGGCAGCGGCGCGCCTCGGCGAAGATAAAACCGAGATCGGCGATTGAGCGTGACGGCGCCCGGCGGCGTTGCGGGTGCGATATCCTGCTCCGGGCGCTCAGCTTTGTCGCCCACTCTGAGCCCAGCCTGTCCACGCGGAGGTGAAGCAGCACCGCTCCTGGCAGCGAGGTTCAAAGAATCGCGACATCACCGGTTTCGCGCTCAAGACTACCGAGTACCGTGCTTCCGTCGGGGACGGTAACCTCGAGCGGGAGTTGCGCCGAAACTGACCTGACGTGGAGTTGGGACTGGCCTGTTCCCGTATCGTCGAGCAGACGCACGGCCAGGGCGTGGAGCGCGGCGATATCGTGCGGCGGAACATTCGCTGTCGTCATCGCATCCTCGTGTTCGTTGTAGCGAGGTTAGCTGTGACCTGGCCTTGCTCACAACCTCGTCCAGGCGCCTCAGATCCGGTCGGACGGTCGCGGCAGCCCTGGCCGTCCACTGACGCGTGGGCCAGGATATGCGTGAGAGGCGCGGCCAGGGAATAGGTGTTTGTGATGTCATTGCTCACAGCCTGGCGGCTCACCCTGCCTCTGAGACCCTCCTTTTGATGGGCGATGACGGCGGTAGTCTCGCTACCCTGGAAACGAGCAGATCTCAGGAAGGGCTGCGTTCGTGGTCTGCCACGTGGAACCAGGCAACGGTATGCTTGCGTTGCTTGTCATCGATATGCAGATGGTCACAGGATGGCTGGACCGGGGTTATCCTGGAGGGTGTGCAACCGTTCTCGCGCTCTGGCTTGAGGTCTGCATGACGATGGCTCCACTCCCCGCCCGGCGCCGGGCCTTCAGCGCCCTCTGGGTCATCCTGGCCAGCAGCTACGTCGCCATCTGGGCGCTGCGCCTGGCGCTGCCCCTCTTCGCTGCTGAGCAGACCGCCTGGCCGCTGCTGGTGGCTCTGATCACCTTCGCCTTTAACGCACCCTGGCCCGGCTTTAGCCTGATCGCGGACGCCCTGGTCGATCGCCTGGACCGGGCGCGCCTGCTGCAGCTCGCCGCCGCCGTGCAGGTCCTCGTGCTGTCCGTCGCCCTCGGGCTTGGCCTGGCCGTCACGTACGGTCAACTGGCGACGCGTGAAGTCGAGGTCCTTCACCCGCAGGCGCAGGCACTCGAGCAGGCGCAAGCCGCTCCCGTAGAGCAATTGGGCCATGAGCAGATGCGGACCGTGCGCGCATCGTCCAGCAATTTCGGGGGTGGTGTAGGCATCACACGCCTCTGGAAAGGATGTGGCAAACAAGAGGGTCGGCAATCAGCAGACCACAGACTCATCTTCTTGTACACCGTATCGGCGTGTGCTACGATACGCGCAGGAGCATGCAGTCGAACGTCCAACCAGGGGATCTTCGACTGCGCCCGTGCAAGCGAAAGCGCCCACTCAGGGCAGATAGATTGCGTGGGCGGGAGGTGCGCACGGGGCGTTTAGACTGCGGAGCTGCAGGCTATTTCGGAGTTGGGCGGGATAGTCACAAAGTGATACATCTACTGGAGAAGGAGGTCAAGATGAAAACAAGACAGTTCCTCATAATTCTTGCCTTGGGGCTAATGGTTGCGTTGGTAACTTTGACGTTGCTCTCTGTGTCCAACCCTGCTCAAGCATACCCTGGCCTTAGCACTTCTCCCACACCCGAAAAATCCCCAATGTCCCGCGACTTCCTCCTCGTGGCTGTCAAAACTGAACGCCTGCGTCAAGCCCGCTCAGAAGCAGGTTCTCTGTCGTTGACTTCAGCGGGCATCGTTAACGGAGATTTCGAAAGTGGGCGCGTGGGCTGGCAAGAGTACTCATATCAGGAATGGCCTCTCATACTACATAAGGACGATTTGCCAGTAACTCCTCACAGTGGCAATTGGGCTGCTTGGTTAGGGGGAAACGATGACGAGGTTTCCTATATCTCGCAGACGGTGACTATTCCGACCGGGAATGCTGCTCTGGCCTTCTGGGAGTGGATTGATTCCGAAGATATTTGCAATTACGACTTCGCCTGGGTGAGAATCAACAACGCCAATGTATCCACCATCAACCTCTGCGAGGACAGTAACACTGGAGGTTGGGTCAAGAGAACTATCGGGCTGAGTGCTTATGCTGGGCAAACCGTCTCTTTGCAGATCCGTGCCGAAACGGATGGTTCAATAAATAGCAACTACTTTGTAGATGATGTGGCATTGAGTGAACCGACAGGCGAACGCTACGTTTATTTACCACTCGTGCTGAGAAATTTCTGGCCAGGATTCTTCGATGACTTCAGTAACCCGAATAGCGGATGGGCCAGTGGTGAGTATCCGAGTGTCATCTATCGGTATCTTGGTGGGGAATACCAACTCTATTTCAAAACAGTAGACTCGGATTTCTTCATCACACCAGATTTGGTACTTCCAAGTGATTACCGAATCGAAGTAGACGCTCGAAAGGTTTCCCCCGGTGTTTGCGCGTATGGCTTGATTTTTGGGGCTCGTTGGACGGCGGATTCCTGGGAGACCTATCAGGTGGTTGTCTGGCCTACTGATGGGGAGTTCCTGGTGAACAAAAGATCGTTGGATGGCTCTTGGACGATAATCCAAGACTGGACATACTCCTCGGCGATCAATCGGAACTATGGGACTAACCGAATTAGAGTGGACCGAATTGGTACGACGATCAGAATCTACATAAACGGCACGATGGTCGCCAACATCACCGATGCCAGTTTCACCGGCCCTGGTCGCGATGCAGGTATTCGAGCGTACAGTTATTGGGACGCGCCCGTAGATGTTCGGTTTGACAATTTCAGGGCATCACAACCATAGTTCCACAACGCTGCGTAGAATTGGAGTGCCGCCCAACCTGCGCATCGTGCGACCCGTTTACCCGAAACCGCGATAAGCGGGGGATGGGTAGCGCAGGGAGGGACACCGGCAGTCCCGAACTTTGACAACTGTGTGCTCATTTTCCCTTCGTGGCAATGGGCGGTCAGGCCCGCCCAACCTGCGGCTGGAGCGGACAGCGCCTTCGGCGCTGCCGCTCAGCCACTATCCGTTAGGCCGCACTTGAAGGTGTATTGGTTGGGTGCTGTCGCTCCTCAAACACGATACGACAAAGGTCATTAGAGTGGATGCAGAAGAATTAAAGAAACTTGTGCTTGACAGGCTCAAAGAAGTCGGATTTGTGATAGCGGAGAATGGTACGCTGTGTCCCCCTTTGGTTGATAAGGACGGCTTGCGGCAAATCCACAGGCCGGCTTCGGAGTTAGAAATCGCTGCCCGGCAGGATTGGCTTCGGCAACATCTTCCTGAATATCTTCCTTTCTTCGCCGATGGCGAAGAAATCATCCCCGAATGTGTTGACCCTGCATTGGTCGAAGTCACAACAGAGCAACAACATAATCTCTTCCGTGTGGCCCGATTACTCTGGTCCATCCCATTTTCCAAGGGATACGGTCGCCGGTTGAGGTTCTTAATCATAGATCGGGCCAATCATAAACTAATCGGCTTACTAGCCTTGCAGTCACCCCCGCTCAGTTTCCCGGCGCGAGATCGCCTGTTTCGTTATCCCCCTGGCAAGAAGACAGAGCTGGTCAACCAGACGATGGACATTCAAACATTGGGATCTGTACCACCCTACGATCGTCTATTGGGTGGGAAGCTGGTTGCACTGGTAGCAGCCTCGAACGAAATTCGCCAAGTCTATTGGCGTAAGTACTCTGGGCGTGTGACCGAAATGGAACAGCGCGTCCTGCCGCCCCATCTCGTTGCGCTAACCACCACGAGTGCGTTTGGGCGGAGCAGCTTGTATAATCGCCTAAGCTACAATGGGACAGTCATAGCAGAGTCTCTTGGTTATACGGAAGGCTACGGTACTTTTCACTTGATGGAACTTTACCCATTGTTCCGCGAATTCTTGGAAAGCCAGGGAATTTCAACACGAGGCGGTTTTGGAACTGGCCCGCGCCGAAAATGGCAAACCATGGTGCGAGCCCTGGATCAATTGGGTCTCTCATCGGACTTGCTTCGCCACGGCGTGAAGCGAGAGGTGTTCCTATTTCGCCTTGTGAACAACCTAGAAGATTACTTGGAGGGCCGTGACGCCGAGCCCGTCTATCGCAACCTGCCGTTCTCGGAACTGATCGCCTGGTGGCGAGAACGCTGGTTACTGCCACGAGCGGAGCGTGTGGATGGGTGGCGAGCGTGGCGCAAAGAGGAGATCAAGAGTCTGTTGTTGATGGAACAGGACGAGGGCGCAAAATGATGGAACCTGGAGAACGTCCCTTTGGTGAACTCCCCGCTGCATTGGTGGATGAAGTCCTGAAACGCACAGAGGAGCTTGGACAAAAGTTGCTAGGCGACTTCGAGCAAGTGCGCGCCCGTCGCCAGGAATGGCGAGAAAGCCTGGAACGGGCAGGGT